>Ga0192240_10549_pt1 | contig 14626 bp, 17 predicted proteins | sample Koala_Koa27_H3_FD_131237 | JGI IMG/M metagenome (GOLD analysis project Ga0192240, IMG submission 131237) | Enriched cells from koala feces incubated with labeled cellulose particles, San Francisco Zoo, California, United States - Koala_Koa2-7_H3 ...
GAAACCGGTGGAACGCCGGTGGTCTGGTTATGGCATGCTTTCACTGGGAATTGAGTTTGGTGTAAAAGATAAAGAGAAAGAAGGTTTTTTGGAACGGATTGGCAGCATGGTGTCGGGCGGACTTCTGGAATTTGTACTGCCGGAAGGGACAACCGTATCGGGCAGGAAACTTAAGCTTGGCTCGGTGCCTTCCGCTTCCCTGGTTGATGCCGGGGACATGGAGGGAAAAGAAAACCATGGTGCCGGAACCCAGGAAAGGGGCCTTTGGGGGACCGGGAACCTTGTGTCACGTGTTCTGGTAGGGGAATACGATATACGGTTTTTTAAAGGATTCCAAAAAGAAATGGGGGAAGGGGAATTCTATGAACTGGAATACCTTATCCACGGGAAAAATCAGGACAGGGATAATCTGTCAGGCGTTGTATCACGTCTGGTTGCGTTAAGGCAGGGGCTGAACCTGATACATATTCTGTCCGATTCCGGAAAACGGGAGGAAGCGCGGGGGCTGGCCCTTGCTATTGTGGGAGGCACGGGAATCCTTCCATTGGTGTCCGTCACTGCATTCCTGATTATGACGGTATGGGCGTTGGGTGAGGCTCTGGAAGATGTGAGGTCGCTTTTGGACGGAGGAAGGATACCCTTCCTTAAGAACCGGAGTCAATGGAAGATAAGCCTGGACCAACTCCTTGACATAGGGAGGAATGGACGCCTGACAGGTGGAGAAACCACGGACAGCGGAGGAAACGGGCTGAATTATAAAGGTTATCTCCGCATCCTTATATTCGGAGGATATGGGATTGGCATGATATACCGGATGATGGACATCATGGAGATTAATATTGCAAGGGGACAGAGCGGATTTTCCATGGGACACTGTGCCTGCCGGGTGGATACGGAATCAACCGTTAGTGGAAAACATGTATTTTTTTCAACGGGATTGTGGAAAAAACAGATGGGAGACAGTGACTTTGATTATGAAACCCGTATTGGGGCATCCGGCAGCTACATGGATGATTCCGGGAACCGGTAATAGCAGGAAAGGAGGTTCATGGCCATGCCCTTTTTCATGTGAAAAAGGATATGCGGATACATAAAATGAAAAAGAAATCAAATATAAATGACGCACCTCTCCAGGTACAAAGAAGCTGCTTTTATCCATCTGTCATATCGGCATACCATGATAAAAGGGCATTGCCATGCACCTCCTGTTCTGAAAACGCAAGCCTGTCTGTTGAGGCGGCCATGTGCCTGTCCTTGTTTCTCTTCCTGTGTGTATGCCTGATGATGCCCATGAAGATGATGGACAGGCAGAGACAGATTCAGGCCGTGGTGGAGTCTGTGGGGGAAGAACTGAGCCAGTACGCTTATGTGGAATACTGTCTGCGTTCAGGAACCAAGGCATCCGTGGACATAAAACGGGCAGACGGCGGGGAGGCAGGTTCACTTCTGGCTGCCGGATATGCAGTGGCGCGGATATTGGGACAGGTGGATAACCGCTGGATTGAATCCGTTTCTTTTGACGGTACGGACATTGGCACGGATGATATGGTATTGATTGTCATGAAGTATAGGATGAAGCTTCCATTTTCCATATTGGGGCTTAGCAGTGTGCCGGTACAGCATGTCTGCAGCCGGAGGATGTGGAATGGGGCGGACGGAGGGAGGTTTGGGCAGGGGGAAACATCAGACAGTACAAAAGAAGAACTTGTTTATATAGGAAAGAACCCCACACGCTATCACAGGCAGAGAACCTGCCATTATCTGTACAATGACTTAAAAGCAGTGTCTGCCGGTGAAGTGGAATCCATGCGCAACCAGTCCGGAGGAAAGTATGTGCCGTGCAAAACCTGCGGAACAGGAAATGGAAACGGGGCTGGGACCGTGTATATTATGCCGTACGGGGGCAGTTACCACACGGTAAGGACCTGTCCCTCCATTATTGCATATGTACAGGCAGTGGCTTTATCACAAGTGGAGTATCTGGGAGAATGTTCTTATTGTGGAGGTAAATGATATGGGTAATATTAGCGTCTGGATGAAAGTAAATGAAGTTTTGCTCAAAGGGGGATTCCTGATATTCCTGGCAGCTGCCGGTTATCAGGATTTAAAGGACAGGAGGATACATATATGCCTGTTCCTGGCATTCGGCACTGCGGGGGCGGCGCTGAAAGGAATTCATATGGTGCTGGAACTGAGGTCATATATTGCAGGATATGGAATGGAGGAGGCATGGATACAGGCAGGGAAGCACTTTAAGGATACGGGCATGGCAGTGATGGTTGGAGGCGCCCTGCTGGCATTGTCCGCTGCTACCGGGGAAGCGGTGGGCAGAGGGGATGGATGGTTTTTTGTGGTGTCAGGCATGTATCTGGACTTTGCCAGGAATCTGCTGTTGCTGTGCGGCGGCCTGATACTCTGCTTTTTGGCCTGTGCCGTACTTTTCATGAGGGGCATGGGAAACGGCAGGGATGTAAGGCATATGCGTCTTCCGTTTTTGCCGTTCCTTGTGCCGGCCGGGATGGGAGTGATGTTTTTGTGAAGGGAGAAAAGTGGTATGTCAAAGGCAGCTTTACGGTTGAGGCGGCCTGTATCATGGCGGCAGTCCTGCTGTCCATATCCATGATGATCCATCAGGCTGCACGTGTCCGAGACGAGACGGTTGGCGCCATGGGCCTTCATGAAGCAGTGGAAAAAGGCAGGCATGAAAAAGGCGCAGAACTTCATGTGGTGGCGTCAATGGTTCAGGATAATATGGGCCGTCCCATGACATTATCCGGTTATCAGATACAGTTAAAAAGCAGATGGAACCGCATATCGGGAAAGGCACAGGGCACGGGATGGAGTCATGAGATTGAAGGAAAACGGTTCAGGCCGGAAGCATTCCTGCGGAAAATCACATTAATTGAGGGTCTGGGAGAAGAGGATGGAGATTAGTTACAGGCGGGAAATTAAGCACAATTACCTGGTCATCACACCGGATTCCGGTACCACTCCCGGATATGAAGCCCGTATGCTTGCCGGCAATGAGATTCAGGGGCTTCTGCGCATGCACATCCGGTATCAGGATGGGAGTTCCCTTTACTATTATGATATTACATCCAGGCAGCCTTTAAGCCGCCTGCTGGATGCGCGTTTTATAAGCAGGGATGAAATCTGCCAGATCCTGATACAGATTCATGTTGCCTTGATGCGGATGGAAGAGTATCTGCTGGGGGATGGAGGCATCCTGCTGGACCCCGGTCTGATTTACATGGATCCGGAGCTGTTCCAGATAGGACTGTGCCTGGTTCCGGGACAGACCGGGGTATTTCCGGAACAGTTGAGCCGTTTTTTGCAGTATATACTAAAGTGTGTGAATCACAAGGACAGGGAATGCGTGGTCCTGGCATATGGGGTATATCAGGAAAGCCTGAAGGAAAATTACGGCCTGGATGACATTTTAAAGTTTATTGTTTCAGATAATGATAAAAGGGAGCTGGCAAAGGAGAAGGAACAGCATGTTTCAGGTTCTGGGTATAAGGACAGATATGAATATCAGGCAGATGGGGAATTGGTACCTGACAAGGAATATGAAAATAGACGGAATGAGGAGAAAGAAGGTGGGATGCCGGACAGGGATATCCATAAAGGCGGCGCTCGGAAAAATAGTATGAAAAAGGAACTTGTTTCTATGGCAAAACTGGCCGGGGTGTGGATAGGGGCCGTTGTTCTGGTTCCCATGGCAATCTGGTTATTTGGCGGAACGGGAAGACTGGCTTCCATGAAGGCCACGCTGGTCTGGCTGGACTCAGGCCTTTTCCTGTTCCTGGCTGCTGCTAATATCCTGCGGATCCTCTTATACAAAATAAATGGAAAACATGAGGCGGCCACGGATGGGGGACTTGAGTCAGGACAGGAACCGGAGCAGAATCCCTGGAGGATCCTATATGATGATAAAGAGGAAACATGGCCCTTGGAGACAGATAAAAACGCAATGGAACCTGCGCCCAGGAATGTCCAGGAGGCAAAAAGCAGCCCGGAACCATTGGAAGATGAGGTGTTCCGGACCGCACTTTTATGCGGAGAACCCTCAGGTGAGGGAGTCCGCCGTCTGAGGGCGCTGGATGAAGGGGGGGAGGACATCATTCTTCCATATTATCCGTTTGTCATAGGTAAAAACAAGAATCTGGCTGATTACACGCTGCAAAAGGATACAGTCAGCCGTTTTCACCTGAGGATTGATAATGAGGGAAAAAATTATACGGTGACAGACCTTAATTCCACCAATGGAACGCGGGTGAATGGCAAGGCGCTTGATGCAAATGAAACCTCTTTAATAAAGGCAGGCGATGAAATATATATTGCAGATGTAGGGTATGTATTTGAATAACAGCAGACAGCCGCAAGCGGTTGACATAAAAGTGAGCCTTTTGCTTAAAAAATGTGATATATTACAAAAAATACATGGGAGGGGGATGATAAAATTAATTATATTGTTACTTACCCACTTAACAAGAACTTGAAAGTATGCTAAGATAAGATATCATTGATGATGTGAGGAAGACCGATGCAAGCTTATAAGATAAAGGATAAGGCATATGTCAATATAGCGTTAATTGCTGTGAATGTGCTTATTTTTCTTTATTTTGAGTTAATCGGTGACACGGAAGATACAATGTTCATGATAATGCACGGAGCCGTCTATGAACCGCTTGTTGTCTTGCGTGGTGAGTATTACCGGTTGTTTACTTCCATGTTCCTGCATTTTGGGGCCAGTCACTTAGTGAATAACATGCTGGTCCTCTTTGTGTTGGGCGAGAGAATGGAACAGGTCCTGGGACATGTAAAATATCTTATATTTTATATTGTCAGCGGTATTGTTGCGAATATCATATCCATAATGGTTCATATGGGGTCGGCATATGCAGCAGTATCAGCAGGGGCTTCAGGAGCCATTTTCGGTGTGGTAGGCGGCCTGGTCTATGTGGTTGCTGTCAATCATGGCCAGTTGGACGGTCTTACCAACCGGCAGCTGGGGTTCATGATCATCCTGAGTCTGTACCATGGTTTTACCGCGTCAGGAGTAGACAATTGGGCCCACATAGGAGGCCTGTTTTCCGGCTTCATCTTAAGTATCTTTCTGTACCGGAGGAAACATACTGCCAGGATTTCCGATACAGGAAGGTAGAAACTACAGCTGTGTAAACCGCAGCAGAAGGAGGACTTTCAATATGACAGATGACAATTGTATTTTTTGTAAAATAGCAAACGGGGTAATTCCGTCAACAACCCTGTACGAGGATGAGCTGTTCCGGGTAATCCTGGATTTAGGTCCGGCTTCCAGAGGACATGCACTCATTCTGCCGAAACTGCATTTTGCAGATGTATGTGACCTGGATGAGGAGATTGCGGCAAAGGTACTTCCGCTGGGTGCTAAGATTGGCGCTGCAATGAAGAAGTCCCTTGGATGTTCCGGTTTTAACCTGGTTCAGAATAACGGTGAATCGGCAGGACAGACTGTGTTTCATTTCCATATGCACATAATTCCCAGATATGAGAATGGACCATCGATAGTAAGCTGGATGCCCGGTACGGCATCACCGGAGGAACTGGCTCAGATTGCAGAAAAAATTAAGACCAGCTTGTAAAGATGAATTGACTATGGAAAAGAAAATGGATGCTGATAAGAGAAAGAAGTTTGAGGAAATGTACCTGGATTTCCAGCTGATACTGAGAAAGATGGCTTATGTCAACGACATTCCATATGATTATATCGATGATGTGGTTCAGGATACATTTGTCTCGTATGCCCACTATGATTATTCACTTGACCTGCCGTTGGACAATACCAAGATGCTGTTAATAACCATTCTCAAAAGCCGCTGTATGGATTATCACCGTAAGATGAAGCACAGAAGCTATGGGGAGTTGGATGAAGAAGCATATAACAGCGAGAGTTATCCATCTCATGACAGGTCTGGCAGTCTTCCGGATTTTGTGGTAAGTAAAGAAAAGTGTCAGGCCCTTCTTAAGGAGATTGAGAAACTACCTGAGAACTGGAGGCAGGTGGCTGTCTTAAGATTAATAGAGGGGCGGCCAACCAGGGAAGTGTGCGAGATTCTGAACATTACAGAAAAGGCCTGCTATTCCCGGGTCAGCCGTATCAGAAAATATCTGGAGATATTGTTAAATGATGATAACTGGCCTTAAGATGATTTTTCACATGATTCAATGAGGGACATGACAGTCTCCACCGCATTGTTAAGACTGCTCTGTTCCATGGCCTGTATATAGGATGCCCTGTTTTGGTACAGGTCGTCGATTGCTTGAAACAGGCTTTCATTTGTTATGGACTCCTCTTCCAGAACCTTGCTGAATCCCTGTTTTGCAAAGGAATTTGCATTGAGGATCTGGTCGCCGCGGCTGGCAGAGGCGGACAGGGGAATCAGAAGATTTGGTTTGCGCAGGGCCAACAGCTCACAGATGGAATTGGCTCCGGCTCTGGAGATGACGATATCGGCTGCTGCGAACAGATGCTTTAATGGGGCGTCTACATATTCATACTGTACATATCCGGCTGTACCAATCAGGCTTTCGTCCAGATTGCCCTTGCCGCAGATATGTATTACCTGGTATTTGGCAAGAAGACGTGGAAGTATACTGCGTACGGCCTGGTTCACTGTGACAGAGCCAAGACTTCCGCCAATAATCAGAAGGACAGGCTTATCTGCACTGAGGTGGGAATAAGACAGGCCTGACAGGCGGTCACCCTGAAGCAGTTCTTTCCGGATGGGGGATCCTGTAAGGACTGCCTTGTCTTCCGGGAGATATTTCAGTGTCTCAGGGAAGTTACAGCAGACCTTGGAAGCAGAAGGAATGCAGATTTTATTAGCCAGTCCGGGAGTCATATCGGATTCGTGGATGATGGTGGGGATTTTATAATGCCTGGCAGCCAGTACCACGGGGACTGCAACGAATCCGCCTTTGGAAAACACTACATCTGGCTTATAACGTCTGATGAGACGCAGCGCTTCTCCATAACCCTTGATGACGCGGAACGGGTCAGAAAAGTTCTTGATGTCAAAATACCTGCGCAGCTTACCAGAAGATATGCCGTCATAGGGAATACCTGCATTTTCAATAAGCTTGCGTTCCATGCCCTGATAGGAGCCGATATAGCGGATATCATAGCCAGCTTCCCTGAGGGAAGGAATCAAAGCCAGGTTGGGAGTGACGTGTCCGGCAGTACCGCCGCCGGTAAGAATGATTTTTTTCATGAAAACCTCCTGAAGGTTATATTATGATGGGGAAAATCCCGAATCATAAACGTCTACTATTATAGTAAGCATTAAACGCAAAAAGTCAACCCTAAAGGCAAAGGTAACTTTAGGAGATTTTGTAAACAGAGGTGTCACGTGGGAGATTATAACAAAGATTCAGAACAGGACAAGGACAAAACAATAGACTTCCTGCTTCGGGAAATGTGTGATTGTTCAAGGGAAGACCTTTTAGACGAATTTGAGGCAGCCAGCAATACAGATATTCCCCTGCCCATTCCTGAACCAGCCGCAGATGAATTTGAGAAAATCTGGTCCAGGATACAGGAAGAAAGGGCTGAGTCAGCGGATACAACTGAACAGGCCGGATCCGAAGAACCAGGAGAAGACAAGGTTATCCGTGTCCGGTTCGGATGGAAGCGGCTGGCCGCAATTGGGTTGATTGCATGTTTGATAGCTGGTAGTGGTAGTATCGTGGCGGTGGGAAGGAAGTCTTATTTTTTCCGGGAGCGGAAGGATGAGATTGCAAGCAATGGCGTTGTATTCAATAATGATATGAATAAGGTGGCGGTTAATGGGGAGGAAGAAGCGTATGCTTTAATTCAAGATGATTTAGACATAAAACCCTTGAAATTAGGCTATATACCTGAAAAAATGGAATTTTCTAATGTGGGTACAGGAGAAGGGTTTGTATACATTAGGTTTTTATATAAGAACGATTTTGTTTACTTTGTACAATCAAAGTATGATAAAGAGGTATCTTACAATTATAAAGCCGATACTAAATCAGAAGAGAAGATTGAAGTATACAATAAGTGGCTAAGAAAATCGATAGTAATAAAAAAAGAGACACATGTAGATGATAAAATTACTTACGAAGCATCGTTGGTTATAGATGGTGCATATTATAGATTATTAGGTATAGTAGAAGAAGAAGAGTTTCTAAAAATAGTAGAAGAAGTATCATTTTAAATACGGAGGATAAAAATGAATAAATTTTTATATACTATGATAACAACAATAATGATAGCAGTTTTAGGTGCGTCTAGTGTATTTGCTATGCCATACAATCCAAATGATTATACATCAGTAGACATCGTATCTAAATTGTTGCCTCCAGGTGTTAAACAAAGTAAAGTGTCAGAAAGCTCAAAAACTCGCGGCGAGTTTTTTATGAGTGCTGATTTGGTTATTAAAAACAATGGAGATGGTAGTGTTGGGGCACTTGCAATAGCCTTTACTAGGTGTCCCGTAGATGAGGCTTATATTACTATATACTTAGATCGTTGGGATGAAGAGGCACAAAGGTGGCGTCAGGTTAATTATCATGAAGCTGAATTTTATTCGAAAGACTATCCTGATGGTTTAACTGAACCTACGGTTGATGTTTCTTTTGTTAATCAACCGAGAGGTTATTATTACCGATTAAGAAGTGTCTTTAGCGTAATGTACAAGGGCGAATTCGAAGGCTTCAGCCCAGTCACCGATGGCATCTTATTAGACTGATTTAACTAAATAAACCAAATCAAAAGGCAGGTCCCCCGACCTGCCTTAACTTTACTCCCATGTACAACCCTACTGTTCCTTATACTGCTTCAAAGCCCTGGCTAACTGATCTGGACAGGATGTGGGCCTGGGGCCGCAGTGGATGCCGTCCAGCCTTGTGATGGCCTCGTCTATGTCCATTCCTTCTATCAGTCTGGACAGGCCCTGGGTGTTGCCGGAACACCCGCCTACGAATTGGACATTGGTAAGCTTGTTATCTTTTACTTCAAAGGATATCTCCCGTGAACAGACTCCTTGTGTTTTATACCTCATGTATATAGCCTCCTGCTTAAATCATTCATGTATATCAGATTATGCCTTATGAATATGGGAATGTCAAGTGCGAATAAGCTTTATACTTGAAAAACCGTACACTTCGGATATAATAAAGGATAGGTGCCCTACAGGGGACAAGAAGGAGGTTTTTATGTTAGGAATTATTGGAGCCATGGATGAAGAAGTGTCCAGGCTTAAGGAACAGCTGACAGACGTGCAGGTGGAGACCAGGGCGGCTATGGATTTTTATAAGGGCAGACTGGACGGGAAGGATGTAGTGGTGGTGCGTTCCGGCATTGGTAAGGTCAATGCCGCCATGTGTACACAGATACTGGCAGATATATATAAGGTTGAGGGAATTGTGAATACAGGCATAGCAGGTTCCCTTAAGGCAGAGATTGATATCGGGGATATTGTTCTGTCTGATGATGCGCTGCAGCATGATGTGGATGCCTCTGGTTTTGGATACGCAGTGGGACAGATTCCACGTGTGGATACACTTGCCTTTGAGGCAGATGGGAAGCTGGTTCAGCTGGCTAAGGAGTGCTGTGCCAGGGTGAACCCGGATATACACACATTTGTGGGCCGTGTTGTGACCGGGGACCAGTTTATTTCGGATAAGGGTAAGAAGCAATGGCTTGTGGAGACGTTTGCCGGATATTGTACTGAGATGGAAGGGGCAGCCATTGCACAGGCATGTTACCTGAATTCCATTCCGTTTTTGATTGTAAGGGCTATCTCGGATAAGGCGGATGACAGCGCTACGGTAGATTATCCTGCGTTTGAGGCAAAGGCAATCACACATTCAGTAAACCTGCTGATGGAGATGATACGCTCTTATTAAGCAGTTATAGGGTACTTTTTAGCATCGGGAACCTCTGGTTTTTACCAGGAGGTTCTTTGTGCTGTATGGGCTGCTTTCCGAAACCATTCCCAAAGCCATTCCCAAAGTAATTTGTAATGCCGCATATGGAACGATACTCAAAGCCAATGCTAAAGCCATTCATGGGGACAAACATAAAGTTCATTGTATAACAATCCATAGAAGCAGACATAAACGAAGCAAACATAAACCTAGTTGTAAATTCATTGATTGGAACAGGGAGAGGGCAGTCTGGAGCGTTCCATAATAATAGGGAAAGGCAGTCCGGAGCGTTCCATAATAATAGGAAAAGGCAGTCCGGAGCGTTTCATAATATCAGAAAAAGGCAGTCCGGAACGTTTCATTATATTATAGAAGGAAACCGTTTAAAGCCATAAATGGACAGGGAGTAAAAGCATAATCTAAAAACGCCCGGTTTGCCCATGTCTGCGTTCTTGGGCCTGCTTGAACATATATTCCTGGCATCTGTCCTAAGAAATGCATCATAGGGACTCATTAGGGCGAAGCACACCTTATTTTGTGGCAGATTTGATACCTGATTCGGTCAACGTAGCCCGCGACGCCTCCCTCATCGGGACCAAATCTCCCGCAAAGGGGGATGCACGCCTGACGGAAAGCAATCCTCAAACCGGAAAGCAATCTTCAAACAGGCCTTTGGCAGAAGCCATAACAGGGACAAGGGTTACAGCGGTTATCTGCTTCCGCCCGCGCCCCGCGGTACGGATAGGAATGGACTGCGCTTATCCTGCTACTTGCAGCTGCATGCTGCCCCGAGATTTCAGTAATGGCAAATGGGACGGATGGGACAGATGGCACGGATGGTACAGAAGGGACAGATAGGACAGATAGGACAGATGGTACAGATGGTACAGAAGGGACAGATGGCACAGATGGTACAGATGGTACAGATAGGACAGACGGGACAGATAGGACAGACGGGTTCGACAGGCATCTGAACCTTACATCTGGCATCCCGATTGCCGGGTTAAGCAGCTATATCATATATCCCGGACAGGGACTAGAATTTAAACTATATGCTCCCGCTGACATGATTATTTACTGGATTGGGGGAAGGGGGCTGTGGGGAAAGGAGGGGACAGGGCCTTAATATACAGGCTTCTTAAGGGATGACTTACCTTTCAGAATCGTTTTTTAGGAGAATTTGGCGAACGATTCTAGGCTTTCTCAACTTCCCAAATCAAAATCCGTTGCTATAATAGACTTTACCGGGAAACGCCTGACTGCAGGGGCATTTCCCAAACGACGGACAATGGCGCCTGCCGCAATGCGGCCGCCCATCAGATACCGTCAACCATAGTATAGTAACTGGAAGGAATCCGGGAAGAAGAAAGGGGCTTTTACAATGATGAGCTTTTTACAAACAGGAAAGGCACTGTATGTGCTGGCAGCAATCTGCCTGGCAGGGGTATTCAGCCGGCTGATGGCGGGAAGCTTCTACAAACGATTAATTAAAGAGAGTACCAATATGGCATTGACCAAGAACAAGTGTCTGCGTAATTTGAAACAGAATGCAGAGGATACATATAGAATTAATCAGGGTATGAGCAACACACGTGTTTATCTGGAACGCCAGATGTACAGCCTCCGTACCGCAGGAATGACTGCAAGAGGACTGGACAACCTATCAGGGCAGCTGACACTTCTCTGCTTCCTGGCAGGCGGCGGGGCAGCATTCCTCTCTTATTGGTATAGAAGTGATAATTATTATATTGTTCTTTACGGCTCCATCGGTATCCTGGCAGGCATGTTTACCATGCTGGTGGATTACGGGGTGAATCTGGAGGCCAAGCGCCAGCAGCTTCTCACCTGTTTACAGGATTATATGGAAAATGTGATGTGGCCGAGAATGAACCGCGAGGGCAGTGCGGACCATGTGCCTGCCGTTACAGCAGAGGAGGAGCGCAGGGAACCGGCGCCTGTACGCTCCATAGGAAGGGAACGCCGTTCAAATAATAACAACAGACGGGGGCTGGAGCAGACAGCTGCCAGCAGGGAGAGACAGGAGGACAAGTCCAAGGATAACTGGCTTCAGGACCTGAATCCGGACCAGAAGCGGATGCTTGGGGAATTGTTAAAGGAGTTTATTTCATAAATCCTGAAAATCAGCTCCATAGGATTAATTAGTGCAGCATTATTTTCGGGTAATTAGTTGATGGAATTAGAAAGAAATAGAATTATAAGGCAGGATATGGTATAATTTAAACGATAAGCGGCTTTACCGCAATAGATAGAGGCATGGATTGGCATGGATGTCCATCCATGGACATAAGAAAAGGAGAGCGCGAATTATGGTAAAGGAAGTAACATTTGATTATTCCAAGACAGCAGGAGTCATTACTGCTGAGGAGATGGCCAACTTTAAGACTACGGTAATGAGTGCAAAGGAAACCTTGCTCAGTAAGACGGGAGCGGGCAGCGATTTTCTGGGATGGATTGACTTGCCTGTGGATTATGACAAGGATGAGTTTGCAAGGATTAAAAAGGCGGCAGCTAAGATTCAGAGTGATTCAGATGTCCTTTTGGTAGTGGGAATCGGCGGTTCCTATCTGGGAGCCAGGGCGGCCATTGAATTTCTGTCACACAGCTTTTATAATGTGTTACCTAAGAGCGTTCGTAAGACACCTGAGATTTATTTTGTGGGCAACAGCATCAGCAGCAAGTATATCCATGATTTAAAGCAGGTTTTGGAAGGAAAGGATTTCTCCATCAATATCATTTCCAAGTCAGGCACTACCACTGAGCCCGCAATCGCATTCCGTGTATTCAAGGAGATGCTGATTGAAAAATATGGCAAAGAAGAGGCTAACAAGCGTATCTACGCAACCACAGACAAGGCTAAAGGCGCCCTTAAGAATCTGGCGGATGAAGAAGGATATGAGGAATTCGTTGTACCGGATGACGTAGGCGGGCGATTCAGCGTATTGACAGCTGTAGGCCTTCTGCCAATCGCGGTCAGTGGAGCGGATATTGATAAATTGATGGAAGGCGCTGCTTCAGGAAGGAAGAAAGCGCTGGAGACCCCATATGAGTCCAACCCTGCCCTGCTTTATGCGGCAGTGCGCAACATCCTGCTCCGCAAAGGCAAATCAGTTGAGATCGTGGCCAACTATGAGCCAAGCCTTCACTACGTGTCCGAGTGGTGGAAGCAGCTCTATGGTGAGAGCGAGGGCAAGAATCAGAGAGGCATTTTCCCGGCAGCAGTGGATCTGACCACAGATCTGCACTCCATGGGACAGTTCATCCAGGACGGAGCACGTATCATGTTTGAGACAGTGATCAATGTGGAGGAATCTCCGGAAGAGATTCTCCTGAATAAAGAAGACGTGGATACCGACGGAATGAACTACCTGGCTGGGAAGAGCGTGGATTTTGTTAATAAGAGTGCCATGAACGGCACGATTTTGGCCCACACAGACGGCAATGTACCAAACCTGATGGTTAAGGTACCGGAGCAGAATGCGTTCTATCTGGGGGAACTGTTCTACTTCTTTGAATTTGCCTGCGGTGTAAGCGGTTATATTCTGGGTATTAATCCGTTTAATCAGCCGGGTGTGGAGAGCTACAAGAAAAATATGTTCGCGCTTTTAGGCAAGCCTGGATATGAGGAGCAGAGGGAAGAACTGCTTAAAAGACTGTAATGGACTGTTTGGCACGGTAAATCCATAAAGGATAAAAGGCCGTCCTGCTGATGATGTAAGTCAGCAGGGCGGCTTTTCAATTGCAGCCCGTAATCCGGCGCTGCTATTTGCGCAATGAAGCCCCGGGCCCCGTCTTATCTATTCCTCAATAACCTGTATCTCAAGAAAATCAAAGTCAATGGATTCGATAAAATTGTCCTGTGTAAAACGGGCCTTATCGTGATACTTAAAATCCTTTACAGTGGAATCCAGCCACATGGGCTTTTCCAGATTGAACTCGTAGCAGATGGAGTCCAGGGAGTCAAATACCATCTGGGTCCTGGACAGGGAGTAGTCTGATATGCATATCACGGTATCCCTTAACAGATGGTTGTCCTTCATTAATTTTCCCCACATTCTGAACATAAGGCTTCTCCTTTCTTATATTTACCTGCCATATGAAGCAATGCTCCTGTGAGCGGTTTTGCGTCTGAGGTTTAGTATATCATTTAATCCCGGGTTTTAAAAGGATTTATTATCATATGTCAGTGGACTCCCTTATAATCAGCTCCGTGGAGTACTGGGAAAAGACACAGGGGGTCTTGGGCGCCCTGATTCTGGTCAGCAGGCAGTTGGCGGCTGCTATGCCAAGCTGTTCCTTGGGCGTGTGTATGGTTGTCAGCGGGGGATTGCATTTGGCCGACTGGTTGATGTCATCAAAGCCCACAAAGGCAACTTCCTCAGGAATACGGTGTCCAAGGAACTGCATGGCGTGCATGACCTGTATGGCGGTCCAGTCATTGCCGCATATATAGACATCGGGAAGCCCTTCCATGGACTTAAGCTTATTGACAAGATAGGGAAAATCCATGTACTGGTTATTGGTTTCATAGAGCAGGGAGTGGGCCTGGTCAAGGGGAAACTCCAGCTCATTAAGGGCTTCGCAGAGGGCGTCAAAACGCTCCTGGAATCCGCGTCCCACGTTATAGGAGTATATGTCTCCGGCAAAGGAAAAACGGCGTTTGCCC
>Ga0192240_10550_pt1 | contig 14624 bp, 11 predicted proteins | sample Koala_Koa27_H3_FD_131237 | JGI IMG/M metagenome (GOLD analysis project Ga0192240, IMG submission 131237) | Enriched cells from koala feces incubated with labeled cellulose particles, San Francisco Zoo, California, United States - Koala_Koa2-7_H3 ...
TGCCGCAGTACAAGTTTGCCATGACCGTATCCGCTTACGACTGCACCGGCTGCGGTTCCTGCGTGAACGTCTGCCCGGACAAAGTACAGGCGATTACGATGCAAAACTTCGAGGCGAATGCAGGCATTCAGGCTTATTACGATTACGGTCTGACCGTATCCGAAAAGCCGGATGTATTAGAAAAGTTCAAACAGTCCACCGTCAAGGGCTCTCAGTTCAAACAGCCGCTGCTTGAGTTCTCAGGCGCATGCGCGGGCTGCGGAGAGACTCCTTATGCGAAGCTGATCACCCAGCTCTTCGGCGATCGGATGTATATTGCGAATGCGACAGGATGCTCCTCCATCTGGGGCAACTCCTCACCGTCCACCCCGTACACCGTCAATGCGGCAGGTAAGGGACCGGCGTGGTCCAACTCCCTCTTTGAGGATGCGGCTGAGTTCGGTTACGGTATGCTTCTTGCCAACAATGCGATTCGCGGCGGCCTGAAGGAGAAGATTGAGGATCTGGCAGCGAATGCAAAGACAGATGCAGTGAAAGCAGCAGCGCAGGAGTATCTGGATACTTACAATTGCGGCGTGACCAACGGACCGGCTACGGATAAGCTGGTGGCGGCTCTGGAGGCCTGTGGCTGTGAGAAAGCGCAGGAGATTCTGCCGCAGAAAGACTTCCTGGCCAAGAAATCCCAGTGGGTATTCGGCGGCGACGGATGGGCATACGATATCGGCTTCGGCGGCGTAGACCATGTCCTGGCATCCGGCAAAGATATCAACATCATGGTATTTGATACCGAGGTGTACTCCAACACAGGCGGACAGTCCTCCAAGGCGACTCCGACCGGCGCGGTGGCGCAGTTCGCGGCAGGCGGCAAGGAGACGAAGAAGAAGGATCTGGCTTCCATCGCCATGAGCTATGGTTATGTATACGTAGCGCAGATCGCCATGGGTGCTGACATGAACCAGTGTGTCAAGGCGCTCACTGAGGCGGAGGCGTATCCGGGACCGTCCCTGATCATCGCTTACGCTCCGTGCATCAACCACGGCATCAAGATCGGCATGAGCAAGGCACAGACCGAGGAGAAGAATGCGGTAGCGGTCGGCTACTGGCATAACTTCCGCTACAATCCGTCTCTGGCGGCCGAGGGCAAGAATGCGTTCAGCCTCGACAGCAAGGCTCCGAGCGGAGATTACAAAGCATTCTTAAACGGCGAGGTCCGCTACAATGCGCTGGCCCGTCTGGATGCTGAGAAAGCGGAGAAGTTCTTCGATAAGTCTGAGCAGGATGCGAAAGACCGGTATGCGTACCTGAACAAGCTGATTAAGCTTTACGGTGCGGAAGAGTAAAAAGTATAAAAAACAGGAGGCGGAACGCCTCCTGTTTTTTGATTAAATTTTTTATTTTTCTTTTTCCAGCTCCGCCATCTTCATTGCGCGAACCTTCAGCGGCAGGCCAAACAGTGTGATGAAGCCTTCGGCATCATGGTGATCATAGAGATCGCCGGTTGTGAAGCTGGCCAGTGACTCACTGTAGAGGGAGTAGGGGGAAGTGGTTCCGGCTTTGATGATGTTGCCCTTGTACAGCTTGAACTTTACGGTGCCGGTCACGTACTTCTGCGTGGATTCCACAAAAGCCTGTACCGCCTCGCGCAGCGGTGTGAACCATTTTCCTTCGTATACGATCTGTGCCATCAGATTGCCCATATCTTTCTTGGTATCCATGGTGGCGCGGTCTAACACAAGCTCTTCGAGCTGATCATGTGCTTCCATCAGGATTGTGCCGCCGGGGGTCTCATAGACGCCGCGGGACTTCATGCCAACCACACGGTTTTCTACGATGTCCACGATACCGATGCCGTGCTTGCCGCCCAGGCGGTTCAGCTCGCGGATGATGTCGGAAACTTTCATTTCTTTGCCGTTGACAGACTTCGGCACTCCGGCTTCAAACGTCATAGTGACATACTCGCCCTCATCCGGTGCTTTTTCAGGAGATACGCCGAGCACGAGAAGATGATCATAATTGGGCTCGTTGGCCGGATCCTCCAGCTCAAGACCTTCGTGGCTGATATGCCATAAATTGCGGTCGCGGCTGTAGCTCTGGTCTGCGGAGAACGGCAGGTCGATGCCATGCTCCTTACAGTATTCGATCTCAGATTCCCGGCTGTCCATCGTCCACTTGTCGTCGCGCCATGCAGCGATGATTTTCAGGTCAGGGGCAAGCGCCTTGATGCCGAGTTCGAAACGAATCTGGTCGTTGCCCTTTCCGGTGGCGCCGTGGCAGATGGCGGTAGCTCCTTCTTTTCTGGCAATCTCCACCAGCTTCTTTGCGATGCCGGGGCGCGCCATGGACGTGCCGAGAAGATATTTGTTCTCATATACGGCGCCGGCCTGGACGCAGGGAACAATGTAATCATCACAGAATTCGTCCGTGATATCCTCAATATATAATTTGGAAGCGCCGGAGTAGGCGGCTCTCTCCTCGAGACCGTCCAGTTCGGATTCCTGTCCGCAGTCCACACAGCAGCAGATTACTTCGTAGTCATAATTTTCCTTCAGCCACGGGATGATAGCGGTGGTATCTAAGCCGCCGGAGTACGCAAGAATTACTTTTTCTTTCATAATGATATCTGTCCTTTCCTGTAAATTATGTATTGCATTCAGTCCCGGCATGAAATCTATGCGCAGAAAACTGAAACAAAATCGCAGGGAACTGACGGGTTCCCTTCTTCGTTTGCCAATTATACTATAAATTCATATCTCGTGCAAGTGAAAAAATATACATAATAAATTTATAAAAATGCAATGAAAAGGAAAAATTGACGAAAGGGAAAAAAGGGCTTGCTTATTTAAAAGTTTGTGATATTATGGTTAGGTATTCTATCATAGTTTAGCGTGAAAAGAGTCTTTTTTTCTATCACAATTTAGTGAGAGAAGAGTTTTTTCGCCGGACATTGGCCGAGAAAAATGAATATTTTGCGGATAAATGAATAATTATACATACGGAATGCATGGAATTATATTTCCGCCGCATTTTGCAACTGTTGCGCATCCGCATTTTCAGGGCCGGGAGCATGAACAATGAATGGCTCACAACATGGCAAAAAAGGATGAAATTAAGATGGATGTAAGAATCCGTACGATGACAATAGAAGATTATGATGCTGTCTATGCGCTCTGGAAGACGATCCGTGGGTTTGGTCTCCGCAGCATTGACGATTCCCGCGAGGGGACCAAACGGTTTTTGCTGCGGAATCCCGGAACCAGTGTGGTAGCGGAGCTGGAGGGGAGGATTATCGGTTCCATTCTCTGCGGGCATGACGGCAGAACCGGATGTTTTTACCATGTCTGTGTGGACGAGCGCTACCGCAGACAGGGGATCGGCAAACAGATGGCGGCGGCGGCGATGCGGGCGTTACAGGAAGAACAGATTAACAAGGTAAGCCTCATTGCGTTCAAAAAAAATGAGATCGGCAACCAGTTCTGGAATGGTTTTGGATGGACCAGACGCGCCGATGCAAACTGTTATGATTTTGTGCTCAATGAGGAGAATATCACAAGGTTTAATGAGTAGATGGATTGCTTGCCGAGGGACTTAAAGGCGGAGCATATGGAGAATAATCGGAAAGGAATAGGGTAACAGTTATGAAAAGAGTTCAGGGCGGCGTTACGGCCGCGAAAGGATTTTTGGCTGCAGCTACAGCTGCGGGAATTAAGTATAAGAACCGGACGGACATGGCGATGATTTACAGCGAAAAGTCTTGCCGTGCGGCGGGAACGTTTACGACAAATGTGGTGAAGGCGGCGCCGGTGCTCTGGGACAGGCATGTCACGGAGGATATCGGCCGGGCGCAGGCCGTTGTGGTCAATTCCGGAATCGCCAATGCCTGTACCGGAGCAGAGGGATTTGCCTGCTGCCGTGAGACGGCTGAGGAAGTAGAAAAAATCCTTCCTGTTCCCGCGGATGAAATATTGATCGCATCCACAGGTGTGATCGGGATGCAGATGCCAGTCGACAGACTTCGGGCCGGTGTGAGAGCTATGGTTCCGATGCTTGACGGGAGCATGGAGGCCGGCCATGCGGCAGCCGGAGCGATCCTGACCACTGATACCCATGAAAAAGAAGTGGCTGTATCGTTTGAAGCGTGCGGCAGGACAGTGACTCTGGGCGGCATGTGCAAGGGGTCCGGCATGATCCATCCGAATATGTGTACCATGCTGGCGTTTCTGACCACGGATCTGGCAATCTCCGAAGAACTGCTGCGGGAGGCATTGCGCGCGGATATCGCGGACACCTACAATATGATATCCGTAGACGGTGACACTTCCACCAACGACACCGTGCTGCTTCTGGCTAACGGCCAGGTCGGCAATCCGGAGATCACGGAAAAGAATGCGGATTATGAAGCGTTTTGTCAGGTGCTTCGCTTTGTTAACACAGAGCTTGCCAAAATGATGGCGGGAGACGGCGAGGGCGCGACAGCTCTGCTTGAGGTGAAAGTGATTCGCGCGGCGTCGAAGAAAGCAGCGAAAGTTCTCAGCAAGTCGGTGGTCTGCTCCAGTCTGGTGAAGGCGATGATTTTCGGACACGACGCCAATTTCGGGAGAATTCTCTGCGCTCTGGGTTATTCCGGCGAGACGTTTGATCCGGAGAGAATTGATCTGTTTTTTGAGAGCAAGGCCGGGAAAATGCTGATTTTCCGGGACGGCGTCGCGGTCAGTTACAGCGAGGAAGAGGCGACCCGGATTCTCTCGGAGCCGGAGGTCACGATCATCGCGGACATGAAGATGGGCGAGGCGGAGGCGACAGCCTGGGGATGCGATCTGAGTTATGATTATGTGAAAATTAATGCTGATTATCGTTCTTGATAAGGAGGAAATATAGAAAAAATGGCAGACAGCAGAATTGAAGAATTAAAGGCAAAGGCGGAGGTGCTGATTGAAGCGCTCCCCTACATACAGCGCTTTAACCGCAGGATCATTGTGGTAAAATACGGCGGAAGCGCCATGCTGGATGAAAAGCTGAAGAAAAGCGTGATCCAGGATGTAACCCTTTTAAAACTGGTTGGTTTTAAGCCGATCATTGTCCACGGCGGAGGCAAGGAAATCAACCGCTGGGTGGAAAAGTCCGGGATTCAGCCGGAGTTTATCAACGGACTGCGCAAGACAGACGCGGAGACGATGGAGATCGCGGAGATGGTGCTCGGAAAAGTGGGAAAATCGCTGGTTTCCATGGTGGAAGGGCTTGGCGTCCGTGCGGTCAGCATTAGCGGCAAGGATGGTGGCCTGTTAAAAGTGAAGAAAAAATATTCAGGCGGAGAGGATATCGGCTTTGTGGGAGAGATTGAGGAAGTGGATCCGAAGATTTTGTTTGATCTTCTGGAAAAGGATTTTCTCCCCATCGTATGTCCCATCGGCCTGGATGAAAATTTCCAGACATATAATATCAATGCGGATGATGCTGCCTGTGCCATTGCAGGTGCGGTCAACGCGGAAAAGCTGGCGTTTCTGACCGATATCGAGGGAGTGCGCAGGGTTCCGGACGATCCTTCTACGCTGATCTCGGAGTTGACGGTGTCGGAGGCGCGGGAACTGCTGGATAGCGGTTATGTGGTTGGCGGTATGCTGCCGAAGCTGAACAACTGCATTCATGCGGTAGAAGATGGGGTTTCCCGGGTTCATATCCTGGACGGACGGCTTGCACATTGCCTGTTGCTGGAGATTTTTACAAACAAAGGAATCGGAACGGCGATTCTAAATGACAGGGAGGAGCGTTTTTATCATGAGTGAGAAAGCGATGACGAAACAGGATTATATGGACGGTGCAGAGCAGGCGCTGCTGCACACATACAACCGTTTTCCGGTGGTGCTGAAAAAGGGAGAGGGCGTCTACCTCTATGATACGGATGGGAAGAAATATCTGGATTTCGCTGCCGGAATTGCGGTCTGTGCACTCGGCTACGGCAATCAGGAGTACGAGGAAGCGGTAAAGGAACAGGTCGGAACCCTGATCCACACATCTAATCTGTATTACAATGTACCCACGATGCGCGCGGCGCAGAAAGCATTGAAAGCCTCCGATATGGACAGAATCTTTTTTACGAACAGCGGGACGGAGGCGATTGAGGGAGCACTGAAAGCGGCGAAAAAATATGCATACAGCAGGGACGGACATGCCGGACATGAAGTTATTGCAATGGAGCATTCTTTCCACGGCAGAAGCCTCGGCGCGTTGTCTGTCACGGGGACAAAGCATTATCAGGAGCCGTTTGAACCGCTGATTCCCGGCATTCGCTTTGCAAAATATAATGATCTGGAGAGTGTAAAAGAGCAGGTGACGGAGAAGACTTGCGCGATCCTTCTGGAGACCGTGCAGGGCGAGGGAGGCATTTATCCGGCGGATCCCTCCTTCCTGCAGGGCGTCCGCGACCTCTGTGATGAGAAAGATATCCTGCTTATTCTGGATGAGATTCAGTGCGGAATGGGACGGACCGGCGCCATGTTTGCCTGGCAGCAGTACGGGGTAAAACCGGATATCATGACGGTGGCAAAAGCTCTCGGCTGCGGTGTGCCGGTGGGTGCTTTCCTGATGACGCAGAGGGTGGCGGACCTGTCTCTGGCGCCAGGCGACCATGGCACAACCTACGGCGGCAATCCGCTGGTGGGTGCGGCAGTCAGTGCTGTGTTTGACATCTTTGAAAAGCAGGGAATTCTGGCGCATGTCAACGAAATTGCCCTGTATCTGGAACTTGAGCTGGAAAAATTGAAAGAGAAATATTCTTTTATCACGGATCGCCGGGGTCTGGGATTGATGCAGGGACTGGAACTGCAGGTTCCCGTTGGACAGGTGGCGTCGAAGGCGCTGGAGGAAGGGCTGCTTGTCATCACGGCGGGGAGCAATGTCCTCCGTTTTGTGCCGCCGCTTGTGATTGAAAAACAACATGTGGATGAGATGGTGGAAAAACTGGATAAAGTATTCGCGACGGAATAATTTCCGCAGATATGGTACATCCTAGAAGTATAGCATCAGAGGGACGACCCGGCGTTTCGTGGAAACGCCACGTCCCGATGAGAGAGAAAAAGGATGGTGTGCCATGATTGGAATTCTGATCGCAGTGCTCTCCGGGATACTGATGAGCGTGCAGGGCGTGTTTAATACGGATGTGACCGACCACAGCAGCCTCTGGGTGGCGAATACCTGGGTGCAGATGACGGCGCTGGCGGTCTGTCTGGCATTCTGGGGTGCGTCGGATCGCAGTTCTTTCTCGCTGCTGTTTGAGTTTCGCCCGAGATATGTCCTGCTCGGAGGAGTGATCGGAGCGTTTATCACGCTGACCGTCGTCAAAAGCATGGATATCATGGGGCCGGCGCAGGCCGTCCTGTTTATCGTTGTGGCGCAGATGATCAGCGCCTATCTGATTGAATTGTTTGCCCTGTTTGGGACGGAAAGGGCGGACTGGTCCGTGCAGAAGCTGATCGGTATGGCGGTGGCCATCGCGGGCGTGGTGCTCTTCCAGTGGGAGAGGAACTAAAAAAGTGTATAAAAAAGCCGGGTTACTTTTCAGGGATTTTTCCCAAAATCAGCTCGAAAGAGATATACTTATTTCATAAAAATAATTTTGCGAGTAGATATGCCTTAAGCGGTGTGGTAAAATACGGTTCAAGGCATATTTTTTTCATTATCAGGTTCAGACGGGGTGTGGCATATACTGCAGGCATCCTTCTTTCCCCCTGTCAAATTTAATCTTTAAATTTTTATTAAGCACTTGTAATATTTTTTAATAATGCTAGAATTGATGTAAGGCATCTGTGCTTTGCATCCGAATGAGAAGGAGATGCAACGGATGAAAAGATGGATGGTTCCCTTGTTGTGCGTGGCATGGATATTTTTATTTTCTGCCTGTGATGCCGATCCGGACGTGATTCTGCAGAATACTGTCTCCGCGGATGAGGGGGATTCCCTGACAGACGAAGCAGCGGGGACGTTGGATGTCTCTTCCGCAGGCGAGACTGCCGCTTCAGAAGGGGTCACCTCTGCAGAGGCAGCGCAGGATGCGGCGGAGAGCGCTTCCGCGGATGAGCAGGAAAGTTTATCGGTGATTTTTGTCTATATCTGCGGAGCGGTAAACAGTCCCGGCGTCTATGAATTGGAGAACGGCGCCCGGATCTATGAACTGGTGGAGCTTGCCGGCGGCCTGACTGATGACGCATCGGCACAGAGCGTCAACCTGGCGCAGACGGTGGCAGACGGAGACATGGTCTATGTTCCCACAGAGGAAGAAAGTGCCAGTGAGACAATTGTGTCAGATGGCGCTGTATCGGCCGCAGATCAGGCAGATGCCGGTGCCGGCAAGGTGAATATCAATACCGCTACCGCGGCGGAACTTACCGCGCTGAGCGGAATAGGCGACGCCAAAGCAGCGGCAATCATCGCCTATCGTGAAGAGCATGGCTCTTTCGGGAGTACAGAGGAGATCATGCAGGTGGATGGGATCGCGGAGGCGACCTACAACAAGATTAAGGATGAGATCACCGTTTAAGGAGCGGCGCAGGGCCGATCAAAGCTGTGACCGGCAGTACAGTATAGTGAGAAAGGAAAAGATCCGGTGAAAAGAGCGCGGACCGAGCGTGATGAGATGGCAAAACAGGTTCTGGTTGTGGATGATGAGAAATTGATTGTGAAAGGGATACGGTTCAGTCTGATCCAGGATGGAATGGAAGTGGACTGTGCGTATGACGGGGAGGAAGCACTTGAGATGGTGAAAAATAAGCAGTATGATATCATACTGCTGGATATCATGCTCCCCAAAATGAACGGTCTCGAAGTCTGCCAGACAATACGCGAGTTTTCGGATGTGCCGATTATCATGCTGACAGCGAAAGGCGAGGATATGGATAAGATCCTAGGTCTGGAATACGGGGCGGATGATTATATCACAAAGCCTTTTAATATTCTGGAAGTAAAGGCCAGGATTAAAGCGATCATGCGCAGAACTTCCGCCAGGGAGGAAGCGCAGAACCCGAATCTGATTATAGACGGAGATCTGAAGATTGACTGTGACAGCAGACGTCTGTTTATCCAGGGAAAGGAAATCAAACTGACGGCGAAAGAGTTTGATCTCATGGAACTTCTGGTCAAGACGCCGAACAAAGTTTACAGCAGGGAAAAGCTGTTGAATCTGGTCTGGGGATACGAATATCCCGGTGATTTCCGCACTGTGGACGTCCATGTGCGGCGGCTCCGTGAGAAAGTGGAGACCAACCCCAGTGATCCGAAGTACATTCACACCAAGTGGGGAGTGGGGTATTTTTATCACTCGGATAAGTAGAGGTATTTACTTTGAATAAGGTACTTGAATTTTTGAAAAGTCTCAGATTTCGTATTTTTCTTATGATACTGCTTTTTGGAATCGCCCCCGGTTTCGCGCTGAGGGTGGGTCTTTTATATTCCTATGAAACCCGGGCTGTTTCCGTCCGGGATACAGATATCACCAGTCAGGCCAAGCTGCTTGCCACCCAGATTGCCGCAAATGATTACCTGGAGACGCTGCAATCGGATTATGTTACCGCGCAGCTGGAGCAGATGTCCACGGTCTATGATGGCCGTATCCTTCTGCTGGATAAATCATTCCGCATCGTTGGCGATACTTACGATATGGATGAAGGAAAGGTGCTTCTGACGGAGAATGTAATCCTGGCATGGCAGGGAGAGACCACCCACACCTATGACGAAAAATATCATTACATAGAAGTGACGCTTCCCATTGTGGATACGGATTCGCTGGAAACCATCGGAGTTATGATGGTCAGCGTATCTACGGACAGCATTGAGATGAACCTGGATTATTTAAGACAATGGTTCCTCCTGCTCGCACTTCTTTTGGATGTGGCAATTATTGTTGTAGCCATGCTGGTGTCCACTCATATGACAAAGCCTCTGAAACGCCTTGCGAAGTCCATCTATGATGTAAAAGACGGATATGAAAATGATTTTAAAGAGGTTACAGCCTACTCGGAGACGGAAATGATATCTGACGCCTGCGCGGAAATGCTGAAGCGCCTCCAGATCCTGGACCAGTCCCGTCAGGAGTTTGTGTCAAACGTATCCCATGAACTGAAGACGCCGATTACTTCCATGAAAGTGCTGGCGGATTCACTGATCGTGCAGGATGATGTTCCGGTGGAGGTGTATCGGGAATTTATGACCGATATCGGCGCGGAGATTGACCGCGAAAACCAGATTATCAATGATCTGCTGTCGCTGGTGAAGATGGATAAGACTTACGCGGAGCCAAATATCGAATCGGCAAATATCAATGATATGCTGGAACTGATCATGAAAAGGCTGCGCCCGATTGCGCGCAAGAAAAACGTGGATCTCGTTCTGGAGAGTTTTCGCCCGGTTGCCGCGGATGTGGATGAGGTAAAGCTGACGCTTGCGCTGACCAATCTGATTGAAAATGCAATCAAGTATAACCGTTCAGAGGGGTGGGTGCATGTATCCCTGAATGCCGATCATCAGTATTTTTATATCACGGTGGAGGATAACGGGATAGGCATTCCGGAAGAGTCGCTGGATCGGATTTTTGAGCGTTTTTACCGCGTGGATAAGTCGCACTCCAATGAGATCGGCGGAACAGGGCTGGGGCTTGCTATCGCCCAGAATGCCGTAATACTGCACCGCGGAACCATCAAGGTGAACAGCGTACCGGGTGAGGGCACCACTTTTACGGTGCGGATTCCGTTAAAGTATATTGCCGGGAGTCATGCAGAGCATTAGCGGTTTTGCACGGATTCTGAGCGGGCGCCGCATACTGATTTTGCGCGGCAGGAGGAGAATAGTGAAACAGAAAATAAGTATCCGAAGATTTCTTTTGCTCATGGCCGCGGCTGTGCTGATTTCGGTACTGATGACCGGCTGCGGAGAAAAAAAGACAGAAGAATCCGATTATTATATTTATTATATGAACCAGGATATGACCGGCCTGGAGATGGTGGCCTATGAGCCGGAGACAGAAGCGGATGATACCGAGGGCCTGATTGAGGAATTCCTGGATCTGATTGATGAGGGAACGGATCGGGTAGAATATCAGAGGCTTTATCCTGACAATGTAGAATTAGAACGTTATGAATATAGTGAGAATCATCTGGAACTGTATTTCAATACGGCTTACAGTGAAATGTCTGTGGTGCAGGAGGCTTTATCCAGGGAAGCTGTCGTAGAGACAATGCTGCAGATTTCGGACATTGCGGGGGTTTCTTTCTATGTGGACGGAGAACCGCTTGCGGACGCTAACGGGGATCTCGTCGGTGTTATGACTCTGGAATCGTTTCTGGACAATCCCAGTGAGGCGCTGAATAATATCCAGACGGCGGAGCTGACATTATATTTCGCTTCTATGGATGGGACGAGCCTGGTCAGGGAAACGCAGTATGTATACTATTATTCCAGCAATATTTCCACGGAAAAGCTGGTGATGGAGCAGTTGCTGGAGGGACCGGTTTCGGATGACGCCCAGTCCGCCATCCCGTCAGATACCGGGCTGATCAGTGTGTCTGTCATGGATGGCGCCTGTATGGTAAATCTGGATGAGAATTTTCTTGTGCAGAATTATGATATACAGGAGGATGTGGTGATCTACTCCATTGTCAACTCCCTGGCTGAGCTGTCTACGGTTGATACCGTGCAGATCGCGGTAAACGGAGAAAATAACATGGTATACCGCCAGGATTTATCCCTGCAGGATTTCTATACCGCCGATCCGGATCTGGTCACCGAGCAGGTAGAGGATGTGGAGGTAGATCAGGAAGAGCAGTCGGAAAAGGAGGGATTGCTTGATACTGGAGAATAAGAGGCACCTGTGTCTGCTGGCGCTGGCCTTTCTTTTCGGGATTATCCTGTATTGCCGGAAAGAAGATGTATGGCCGGCGCTGCTTGCCATCCTGAGTGCGGTGATCCTGTTCGGATTGCTGACCGGAACCGGCAAAAAGGAAGCTGCTGTAATGGCATGTCTGACGGCAGCGGCGGCCTGCACTGCATTTTGCTCCTGCCGATATCAGGATATTGCCTATACCCGGATTCAGGAAAGCTTTGATTTCGGAGAAGGTGCAGAAATCACAGGTACAGTGTATCAAAAACAATTCAGGACAGACGGTTGTCTGTATTACCTGAAGACAGATGTAAAAAAAGTTCTTGTCTATTACGATTCGGACGAGATCCCTGTCGGTTCTCTTGTAACCGTGTGCGGGGAGGCGGAAGCTTTTCCCCATGCGGCAAATGACGGGAATTTCGATCTGGCCGACTACTATCGGTCTCAGAATATTTCTTTCCGCGTTTTTGCGGACAATATCGTTTCTCTAAACGAACCCGGGTGGAACCTGAGAGAGTGTCTCTTTCAGGTACAGAAAAGAATATCGTCAGTATTTTCTGAGGAACTGAACGCACGGGATGCGGGTGTGCTTGCGACGCTGGTTTCCGGGAATAAAGGTTTGATGGATGCTGAAATTAAGGAAATGTACCAGGATGCCGGCATTTCCCACATTCTGGCTATTTCGGGACTGCATATCAGTATTCTGGGTATGGGAATTTTTCGTTTTTTGCGCAGGATACGATGTCCCTACCTGTTGTCTGCCGGTGTCGGCAGTGCGGTGATCGTCTGCTTTGTCCTGATGAGCGGTATGGGAGTTTCCACCCGGCGTGCGCTGATCATGTACCTGGTTCTTATGGGTGCGGAAGTAATGGGGAAAGCGTACGATTCTCTGAACGCGCTGGCGCTGGCGGCTTTGCTGATCCTGGCTTTTCAGCCTTTGGCGCTGTATCAGAGCGGGTTCCAGTTCTCTTTTCTCGCCATGGCTGCCATTATATTTTCGGGAATGGTGTTTCAGCGGCGGGAGAAGAAAGAAGAGCAGAGGAGGAATGCTGCTTCGCGGCGGACGGGGTCAGGATCACAGAGAAGAATAGAAGTGAGTGGAAATAAAAGCCAGGATTGTGAAACGGCAGGCGTTTCTGTGGAAGAGACAGCAGGTGTTTCCGCGGAAGAGTCAGCAGGGGTTTGGGGAAAACTGAGAGCAGATTTCGGAAATCGCCTCCTCTCCGGCGCATTCCTACAGCTTTTCCTCCTCCCGCTCACCGCATGGATTTATTATGAGGTTCCCATCTATGCCATGTTTTTAAATCTGATGGTGATACCGCTGTGCAGCTGGCTTCTGGGAGCGGGTCTCCTGGGCGGTGTGACCGGTTTTTTCTGGCCGCTGCTTTCCAAGTGGATTCTGGTTTTGTGTCATCTGATTCTCGTGCTTTATGAAAAGTCCATCGGCCTGGTCAATTGTATCCCGTTTAGCCAGGTGATCACGGGAAAGCCATCCGTGTGGTTGATGTTGGCCTATTATGTCGCGCTGGTGGGGACATGTATGTTATACCTTTACAAAGACAATGTTTCACAGATTCTGGAGGAACCCCGCATGACGTTTTCAGGGTACGATGAGAAAATAATCCGATTATTTCCGGCAATACCACTTATTCTTTTGGTCTGTATCCTGTTTGTTCCCCAAAAAGAAGTCTGTAGGATTGATTTTCTGGATGTCGCTCAGGGGGATGGGATCTATCTGACGGACGGCGAGGGGACACACGTGATGATTGATGGAGGAAGCAGCTCGGAGAGCAATGTTGGAGAATACCGGCTCGAACCGTTTCTGAAATACCATCGCGTGCAGAAAGTGGATGTGTGGATCCTGACTCATACGGATTCCGATCACTATTCGGGTCTCCTGGAACTGCTGGAGGATGGTTATGCAGTGGAATATCTGCTTTTTGCGGAATCTCTGCCCCGGGACGATACATGGAAAGAGCTGACAGAGGCAGCGGAGCAAAACGGCACAGAGGTCGTCTATGTGGAAACGGGAGACGGCATCCGTATGTCCGGTTGTGAGATGACCTGCCTTTATCCCTCTTCAGAGGATACATCCGATGACACAAATGCACTTTCACAGGTGTGGGAATTTCAGTGTAATGGCCTGTCTGTTCTTTTTACTGGGGATATCGGGGAAGAGCAGGAGCGGCTCCTTGTTGAGAGAGGGCTGCTTACAGATATCAATGTGCTTAAAGTGGCTCATCACGGGTCGAAATACTCTTCCTGCGAGGAGTTTCTGGAAGAGGTTTCGCCGGAGTATGGTGTGATATCCAGCGGTGCAGGCAACCGTTACGGGCACCCACACGCAGAAACCCTGCAACGGCTGGAATCGGTTGGGTGTGATATTCTGCAGACACAGGATAGCGGGCAGATCACCCTTTACTATGAGAAAGAAAATTGGAGGTTGGGTACGTATAAAAAAAGAAGCGGGTAACCTTTTCTGGTTATAAAGACTTACTCAGCAAAAAACTCGCTTCTTTCTACGAAGAATCATATAAGAATTTGGGAAAAATGTCAAGTTGAGTTTGAAATGAAAGATGTTCTTCATTGCTGTTATCTATTTACCGATAATTACTTGTCGCCTTCGGTGATTCTGGTGTATAATGTCTTCATGAAAACGATAGCAGAAGACATCCGAACACAACAACTGAAACACGTGTATCTTCTTTATGGCGAGGAGACTTATCTGATCCGTCAGTACAGAGGCCGGCTGTTGGAAGCGCTG
>Ga0192240_10555_pt1 | contig 14554 bp, 19 predicted proteins | sample Koala_Koa27_H3_FD_131237 | JGI IMG/M metagenome (GOLD analysis project Ga0192240, IMG submission 131237) | Enriched cells from koala feces incubated with labeled cellulose particles, San Francisco Zoo, California, United States - Koala_Koa2-7_H3 ...
CGGAGTTATTGGGTCAATTTTTGGGTCAAGGTTCTTTTCGAATTTGTGGTTTTCGATAGTCTCTTGATTACGGAGGGGATGGCCCATGGAAAAGCGTTTTTATACTACGGAAGAAGTTGCCGAGATTCTTCGTGTCAAACCTAAGACTCTCCACTGCTATCGTGGTAAGCATAAGATTTTCAGGTCGTCCAGGCGCGGGATATGGCATGCGGCGCAGGTGAGGCTACTGATAAAGGTGTGGGCGGACGTTTTAACCCCGGATGAGGCGTATAGTTATTGGGAGCTTGAAAAGCGGAGGATGAAATCGTCGGTCGTTCCTGCTGACATTACCCAAAAAAAGGCGCGAAAGTAAGGAAATGGGGCACTACTGGAGGTAGGTAGTGCGGTAGCCCGTGCTTCGGCGCGTATTCATTTCAGTCTGTTTTCGGGCGATGTGCTCTTTCTTGACTTGGTCCGGACCTTTTTGCCGGTCCATAGCGGCCTTGCGGCTCTCTTCAAGCGCCAGTTTACGCTGAATTTCCTCGTTGGCCCTTCTCTTTGCCTCGGCGAGCGCCTGTTCGCGATTCCATGCCCGACTAGGTGCCTGGGCAGTCGGGTGGATTTTCTGACGAGGGTAAGATTCTGAGGTGCGGTAATCGACGAGGACACGCTGTGCTGGCGCGGGAGAGTCATTACGGTTTTGCACGATGACAATTTTAGGCCGAATGATGATGGTTTTTTCGACGATTTTTTCGACCGTATGCGTTTCTCGTACCAACGTGTTCGGGCGATGCGGTGAGGTGGTGGCCCGGCTTTTTGGTGAGGCACTGGGTGCGTCGATTTTTTTGTGACGATCCAGCAGTCCCTGTAAGCCAGCCCCTGCAATGAGGAGGGCGATAATTACAAACGGCATCATCGAGGGGGTTTTCCGAACGGATGGCCCGAACGCTTCTTTCATCCAATCTTTACGATCCATGATGATTTCCCCCTTGATATAGCGTTATTTACTCCTTTGGTTCAATAGTAAAACCGAAAAGCCAGTTAATGTCAACATTCAGGGCGCGCGCTATTGCAATAATGCGTTTTTCGTCGCGTGGTAAACGACCGGCTTCAAGTTCGGATATACGAGGAACAGTCGTACCGATGGCATCAGCTAATTCAGCTTGCGTTAAGTGAAGTTCCATTCTTTTCTGTAGGACGCGTTGACAAAAAACGGGTATCTCCCCGCCTTTATAACTCTTACGTAATTTGGGATTTACAGGTTTTCCGGGAGACATCTTTACTCTTTTGCGAAAAAAGAACTTGACTATCATTCGATATAGCGTAATGTTTGTATTATTCGAATTACGGTAATGATTGATATCTAAATTATTTATCGACATTTAGACGAATCGACTTGCTTGATTCTGACAAAAAAGGGGGCTGCCTATGGCAAACGTGTGGTTATCGGTATCAGAAGCAAAAACGCCGTATGAGTTTATCGTGGAAAACTTGAATCGGCTGAACGAAGAAATGGTGAAAAAAGCGGCGGAAGTGTTTGGACGGGATTCGAACGACTACGAAGCGAGAGAGGAATTTCACGGTTTAATGGTGAAGGTCGGCACGTTCCAGCGATTGAAAGAAGAGTTTATCCGTAACGGTTGGTCAGATTAACGGCACACAACGACGATAGCAACGGCGACAGTTAAACAACTTAACAGAGACGAAAGGGAAAACATGGCAACTGCGAAATTCATTGGTGTGGTGAAAGGCTTTAACGAAGGCGATGACGGCACGATTTACCTGTCCGTGGAAGAACAAACGCATTCCCGCGACGCGGACGACGTAGTTGACACTATGCGTCGCAATTTCAATCCTCAATCTGCGGTACACGGGTTTGCTGCCCGTGACCTTCCCTGCAACATCCGTCCCGGCTACGCGAATTACCACATCGCCGTCAATCCGGACGAATCCAAGAATATCGTTCAGGGCTGCCGTGTCGAAGTGGAAATGGAGTTTTTCAACGTCAAGAAGGTCGTTTTGACCGGCGGTAATGGAAAACGGCGTTGGGCGTCCATCCCCGAAATCAAATACAACGTCCTGTCGATTAGGATGGTCCGCGACAACGCGTCGGTCAACCAGCCGAACGACAGGTCGTCCTCGAACAAGCCGGAAAAAGCCGAAGCGAAATAGCAATATCCTGCCCTTGCCCGCTCCTCCTCGACCGTGACCAGCGCGTGGCAATTACGACCTATCGGCAAGGGCAGGCCTGTTTTTGTGTTGCCCGGCGTGACTCCCCCAACAGCCCCCCTCTGTCCCAATGGACCACGTCGGGCTTTTATTTCAGTTCCAAAAAGAAGGAACCAGGGCGATGGACGGTATCGGCGAATTCATGGTCAAGGGGATTCTGGCAGGGTTCACATTGGGGGCGGCATTTCACATAGTGGCGTGGGCGTTGACGAGAGCGGTGGTACTGGTCGGTGAGATGCTGAACGGTGATTGACGATTCGCGGCGTGTGTGGCGCCGTTTTTGTAGAAGAGAAGGGAACGAGTAGATGAAGAGGGTTCGGGAATTTCTGGGGCGCGCGAAGGGTAAGGTTGCTGTTGTTACGGGTCTGGCCACGATGGGCGTGGCGAATGTGGTGAGTGCGGCGGATCCCATCACCATCCCCGCCATGCCGGTCGACTTCGCCGACCTCGGCACGAAGGCGGCTGTGATTCTCGGCACGGTCATCGCCGGCATCATCGGCCTGAAGGTCATTTCGATCATGGTGCAGATGGGCATCCGCTGGCTGAGCCGGATGGTCAGCTAGGCGACGTCGGCGTCAACGGAAGGCCCACCTGTGGAAGCGCGGGTGGGCCTTTTTCATAGGAGGGGGCGGAAATGTCTGGAGTTTATACCTGTTTGTATTGTGGTACCGAAATTCACGTCGAGCACAAGGCCGGACGTATTCCGGAATATTGCTCTATTCACTGCTGTAACGCCCGGAAATACCTTCGAGCGTTCGCCCGGGAATTACAGCATATCAACCTTGAGAAATGCGGCCCGTCGGTGCGAAGCGAACTGTTCATGATAGCGAACACGGTGGTAAAGGCGTCGAACTGCCACCGTCGTCCGAAGCAAACAAAGGAAGTCGAGACATGCGCGTAGTCCTGGCCGCATTACTCCTGACGGTGTGCGGAACGGCGTGGTCGATGGAGATCCCGTCCGGCGCCACCATTATTTACCGCTGCCGTGGCGGAGGCTGTCAGCGGATGGTTCTCTACCGGGACGTCAATGGTCAACACTGGCATGGCCAGTATAGCGAGACAGGCGTTGGTTTGGACTCGCTCGTCCGCGTTCCGACGCTGGAGGAGTTCCGGAGCCTCCTCCGCGTCGACGACTACGACGGCGTGATGGGGTCGGTGATGTGGAAGCTGGACACGGACGGCGACGGCTTCTCGGACATGCTCGAATACCTGACCAACGGCGACCCGCTGGACGCGAGGGTGATGCCGACCGACCCGGAATTTCTGTACTTCGACGACGGCGCCCAGGTGGTGCCGCTTCTTCCGTATCCTGACCTTGAACCGGGCGCGGAGCCGGAGGAGGCATCGCTTGAACGAGTGGTAATGGAACTGTCGACTGTCCGCGACCAACAGTTCCACCAGATTTTTATGATGTCGTTTTTTATAGGTCTGTACATGTGGCGCCTGGTTGTTCTGTCGAAGAGCCAGCGCGGTGTACTGTAGAAAGGAAAAGAAGATGTGGGATTTTCTGAGGGTTTGCCTGATTGCGTTGATGCTGTCGATTGGTTATGCGTTCTCGAATGACGATGCCGTAGAAATCGAGGCGCCGAAAATGCCAGCGATACTTATGCCGCCGGTGGCGCCGTGTTCTTGTACTGCGGGGAATGTGAAGACGGAAAAAGACGGGTCCGGAGAAGATGAGGCGGAGTGATGAATATAGACAGTCGTGTAAAACATTCTCTATGTTTAATCGTGGTTCTATTCTTCTCTGCAATAAATAGCGTCCATGGTGATGATTGCGGTGAAAACCCGGGTCGGATACCGGTTGGAGGTGGTGCTTTTATAGATGTAGACCGGTACGGTACTGTTTGGTATTACCCAGGCGAAAACGCGCGTGGATGTGTGGTAGGTGCGAAGGATTCGCCTAACGCGTGTAATGCGTCAAGTAACGAAGCCGCTTTAGAAGCTCTCAAAAACCGTGATCGTTCGAAAGATTCATGTGCTTCCGGGCTTACCTATGATGGTGACGGAGATGGATATTCCGATATCGAGGAGTTGATAGCCGGAACGAACCCCAGAGATCCGAACAGCCACCCGACACCGCCAAACCCGGGTGGAGGTACAACTCCCGGCACGAATCCGGGAGAAGGTGGCGGCACCACTCCAGGCGAAGGTGGCGGAACGAATCCCGGCGAGGGTGGAACTGGTCCAGGTGGTGGCGGTACCGGCGGTGAAGATGGAGGTACTGGCGGCACAGGAGGAACCGGAGGCACCGGCGGTACTGGGGGCAATGGCGGGACGGGTGGTGATAACGATGGAGACGAGGACGGCGGTGGGAATGGAGGTGTAGACCCGGGTGATGGTGGCACTGGTGGGAACGGTGGTACTGGCGGCGATAATGATGGTGATGATGGGGGTTTGGGTGGAGAAAAGCCCCCAGATACGATGCCTAATATGGACGATTTCGGTGAAAATCTCAAATCTATCGTTGATTACTTGCTACGGCTTTTAATTACTGCAGAAAAACAGCACGGCACGTTACAAGATTTAAAAAGCAATGTTGAGGATATAAAACAAGCAGAAAAGCCGCCGTCAACGGATGAACATGTATTTCAATTGCTATTGGAAGAGGAGATAGAGCAGCTAAAGAAGATAGAAGAAAATCTGCGTGACGGTGCAAGCGGCGGCAATGGCGATTACGAACAGGAAATGATAGATGCAAACAACCGTATTTATGAGCATCTGACGAAAATGCTGGAAAGTGTCGAGCGAAATGGCGGGGAAAGCGAAAAAGCAGCGGAAAAAGCTACAGAGACTATAGCCGGGATAATGGAGTTGGTTAATAAGCAACTAGAGACCCTTACAACCGTTGCCAAGGATGGCAAGAGCCAAAATGAAAAGGATTTGGCTGAAAATAGGGCGATTTTGAAGGATGGGCTGGCGGGAATTCTTGGAAATACTGGTACGGCGGCTGATGCAATCTACAGGGTGAGCGATTTGGTCCAAGCATTAAAGGACAAGCCGCAATTTAGTGATACTAAAATCCTTTCTAAAATGGATAGCATGCTGTACCAGCTTAGTCAAAAGCAGGATGTCATAGTCGAAGGTCACACGTTAAATGCTGATTTGAGCATAGTGGAGAAATCACTCCGTGATGTTGTGAACGCTATCAACAATAACGATGACGTTGAACTAGCGATAGACCAACTGCAAGCCATGATTAGCGTTTTTACAGACACCTTTGAAAAAGCAAACCTTGAAGGGATTCGAACACTTAAAGAACTCAAGGAGATTTACGAGAAGAAAAAGGAAGTTGATGTAAGCGGTGTCGAAGAACGCCTGGACAAAATCATAGAAAAAACAGGCGATGGCGACGGCACCGATTTGACGGCGGTGGAAGGGTCTTTATCTGGCATTTCCGGAGAGTTGAGCGAAATAAAGGATGGCATATCAAATCTTACCACTGATGGCGTAGAGACTTCATTGGGAAGTATTGGTGGCGTCCTCAGCGAAATAAAAGACGGTCTGTCCGGGGCGAACACTGGTGTAGAAGGTCACCTGTCCGGCATAGCCGACAAGCTGGATAAGCTTATTGGTAAGATGGGTGGTGGCCTCGGTGGCGACGATGGTGACGGCGGCGGCGAAGGCGGCGGGAGTGGTGGTGTGGGAGAACATCCGTGGAACGATCCGGATATGCCTGATGATGCTAAAGTCGGTCTGGATTTCGGTGAGACCGGCGAAAAAGTGAAGCAGGGTATCGCCGATTTGGGCCTCAGTCTGGACGGTTTAAGTTCATTCATTCCCCGTGATTTCTTTCACACAATACGGCTGGTGGCTGGCGGTACTATTTCGGACGTTCGGTGGGAGACGTTCAATATTAGCTTAAGCAATTATCCTACGGAAATTGAAGATGGAATGTCACTACTACGCCGATTCGTCAATGCCATATGCAAGGCGGTTGTGAGTGTCGTATTTATCTGTCGTTCGTGGCGTCTGGTGTGGGGATAGGCTATGTGGGATGTTGTCAAGGAAGCGCTAAAAAAGGCGTTTGGCTGGTTTTTTGAGGCTATTGCGTGGCTGGCGGCTTTTCTCTACACCCTGGTTAATGAGATATTGACCTTCATTTTTGAATTATGCAGCGAGTTATTCCTCGAGGCCATTCATCAATTAGACCGCTATATCCCGGGTGAATTAGAGTCGACAATTACAGCGACTTTTGAGTGGCTGCAATATATAGAGGCATGGATTCCAGTGTCCTACGCCTTCAAGCTGGTAATCGCATTTTACGGTATATGGCTTATTTTAGGCCTGTACAGGACATTGAAGTCATTTATCCCCTTCATAGGAAAATAGCATGTCAAGCCGTAACGTCGTATCTTTCTACACTGCACCGGCCCGAAGTGGCAAGACGTTCCGGATGGTTGTCCGCATCGTGGACGAAATCCTGCCGCGCGGTCAGGGCATGGTGTACACAAACTTACCACTCCATATCGACAGAATTGCGGAATACTGCGAAGAAAAACACCACCTGGACGCGAACGACGTCCGGGAACGTATTCACATAATCCCCCGGGACGTGGAAAAAGTCTGGCGCGAAGCTGGTTACCCGATTTTCAACATGGAGACGGGCAGAAAAACGGGCATCAATCCAATTACCGGTCCGTGGGATTATTTCGAAGATAAACCGCTGGCCGGCTCCACCATTATCATCGACGAAATACATAATTTCTGCGGCAGCATCGGCACCCCGAAGCCAATTTCGAATGAATGGCAAAAGTGGCTTGGCGAACTCGGCCACAATCAGGCGGTGTTTATCTGCATTTCCCAGGCGCCGGAAAAGGTCCATGCATGTATCAAGCAGGAAGCTCAGGCCAGCTACACTATTCGTAATACTGGCCTCGAACGCGATCCGTACTTCAAGATTGAGGTCTACGACTGGCTTGAACTGTGGGCTGGCCTTTTCAACAAGGAATACCGCGTTTTCGTTTTCGAGCAAGAGACGCAGAAAGCGGAGGGTAGAAAACAGCGGGGCCAACGGAAATTATGCCGCATGGGACCGCCGTATTTCGACCTGTACGACTCATTTAACAAACCAATCGCCAGCGAGCAAACGGACAACGTCAAACCGTTCGAACACGAGTACGAAAAACACCTCAGTAAAGGCCGTATCGCCGGTCGCCTTTCTCTCATTCGCTGGTTTGTGACGAAAAACTTTCAGCCGCTGGTAAGCCGTGGCGGGATGGCGCTGACGATGGGCGCGGTACTCCTGTACCTGTTGAGCGGCGGCGCCGGAGACCTGACGCGGTATATCAGTAACACGATGTCCGGAGGGTTCCCTACGTCCCAAGCAATGGCGGGTGAGGTCGACGACGGCGGAACCGAGCCAGTCGCCGAGGTGACAGACGCGGCCATCGGCGCGGGGACGCGACCGCCAGCGGAGGATGAACGCCTTAAACAGGTCCGCGAGACCTATGAGGAAGAACTCCGGAAGGTCCTGACGGAGCGTGAGCAAATAAAGCAGGAATTGAAAGCGGCACAAGAAGAATTGTCCAGGCAAAGCGCGGTGTCGTTGGTGACGCCGACCGCGATTGTTTTAAAAGGGGGGCATGTGTATGAGGTTGGTCAGGAGATTATCGGCGGCGACTACAAAGGCAGGAGGCTGGTGGCGGTGGACTATCGTCGCCGTGAGGCGATTCTTGATGACGGCAACATTCTCGGCCTTGCTGATTAGCGGCTGCGGCTTTTCTGACCTCAAGCGCGATGAGACGGCGGAAGAACGCCCGGAGTTTCGGTCATTTTACGATCTTCTTGAAGAACAGGAAAAGGCCGAGGATGCGCCGGAAATGGAACTGCAAAAAGTAACGCTGTCGGCGCGTGGCATGAAGATGACAGACTTTCTCCGGTACATGGTGGACCAAGCGAACGTATCCATAGTCTGCGACCAAGCGCTTGACAATCAACCGGTCAATATCAACGTCGTGGACACGGAAGTCCGTGACGTGCTGTCGTCGGTGGCGAGGCGGTATGGCGTCGATATCACGGAACAGGGAAATGTTTTTTACATCGGCACCCTGAAGCCGCAGGACCGCGCCATACTGGTCCGGAAGGTCAAACGCCTGACGGCGGACGAAATCACGAAGATGGTAGAGACGTTGGCCAGCGAAGTCGGCCGCGTCGCCGCCTCAAGTGACGGCCTGGTCGTGGTTGGTGACCGTGTCCGCGTCCTCCAGAACATATCGAGCATGTTTACCCAGGTGGAACAGGCGCAGACGAACACATGGGTCTTACAAATGTACCTCATATCCGGCAGTTCAAATACGGCGCGGGAACTCGGCTTCGACACGACGGCCACGATGGACATCGCCGCGACGATGGCGAACACGAAGTCCAAAATCGACAGCCTGGGCGTTTTTAATGCCATCCTGAAATCGGCGCGGTCGACGTCCCGTTACGATGTGATGGCGGAGCCGATGATGCTGATTACAGACGGCGGAGAGAGCTCTATTCAGGACGGCGAGACTATTCCCATTCCCCGCCGCACCGTCAGCGATTCCGGTACCGTAAATACAACGGGCTACGATTACGTGAAAACAGGCATCGTCGTCAATACGAGTCTTCGTGAGATGTCCACCCGGTCGGCGACGTGTTCGGTAGAAATCGAGATGACTCAGGTAACGTCGTATGTGGATTCGGCGCCGGTGACGTCGGGGCAGACGTTCAAGACAACGGCGGTCCTCGAGTCCGGCGGGACATACCTTCTCGGCTCATTGTCCCGGTCATCGCTGAACCGCGATCGCGGCGGCGCCTTTGTGAACACATTCAAATCGACGAAGGACAACGCGGCGAACATAGAAATCTGGCTCCGGTGCTACCGTATCCGTGGCGCCTACGACGCGGCGCCGACGTCGACGTCAGCGAATAGCTTGCCGGTTACGTCGGAACGGCAGTCGTCGCGGACGTCGACGGCATCGACCTCGATGACCGGGACACCGCTGTCGTCGACAGGCTGACGACGTCCGCGGCTGCGTTCTTTGCCGCGGCAGTTGGCCGCCTTGACGATAGTGTTGGCAATCATGAATAACTCGCTTCGCACCTCGGAGCCGCACCGTTCAAGGTCGACATGCCGCAATTCCCGGAGGTACGCATTAAGGTATTTTCGGGCGTTACGGCAGTGCGTAGAGCAGTACTCGGGGATACGTCCGGCCTTCCGCTCGGAATGAATTTCGGTACCACAAAACAAACAGACATGTTTTCCGGTCATGATATCACCTCCGTAGATTCCAACGACGAACAGACCACATAACGACAAGCGCAACCGTCATCCTCTTTGGTGAGCCGGAGCCGTGTTTTGTTGTGTTGATTTTTCCGGCTTCTGGTGGTTCTCGAATCATCCCCTCCGGAGCCGCCGTCGCCGGAGTCATGCCGCGAAGTTGTCAAGGTGGAGACGCGAAGCGTACTACCTTGACAACGTAGCAAAATGGCGAAGGCGACGGTGGCGCAGGAGGGGATGATTCGAGGTGAGATCGCAGCCGGAAAAATCAACATCATCATTGTTGCGTGAAATTGGCGACAGCCGATTTCGCGCCTCCTTATTGACATCCTTTAAAACAGACTTGTTGGTTCCCAAACGCTCCGCCGACGTAACGCCCTGGTCATCCCTAGGGCGCCTTCATTCGGGAACCGTCACGGAAAGGCCATCACGATGAACAAACGGAAAATCCCGGTGTATCAGGTGACGAGCGAGTATGTCGACTGTTTGGAGAAAGCGTTCGCGCCGAGATCGACAATCGTCCCCGGAGCTTGCGGAGGGGCGGTTGTCGATCTCGGCGCGAAGTTGGGGGTTATGAGTAACACCCCCCTTTCAAGTAGCCTGACGGACGGGAAAGTCGGAACAATCTCCGAAGATACGGTCCACCTGAGTGTCTGGTGTGACTGGGGCCACGACGCCGCCATCCTGTTTGAACGCCTCCGCCGCGCCCAGATGGAGAGCCAGGGGAAGGCGGAAGAATACGTCCCGGAGGAGATAGAGGGAGAACTACCGGAGGGAGTGGACGAAGAATTCGCCGCATTTGCTGGCATCCAGCCAGAATCCAAACCGATAGAACTCCCTGATAACTACATCGAAGGCCACGGGAATGGCTACTTGGAATTTGGCGGCTGCCTGTGGAAAGTCGGCACCAGCGGCATCGGCGGAAAGGAAGGACGTTCATACTACCGGTACGTCATCCGGAGCGGCGGAGTGCTCATCGGTTTCCGCCGGGACAAGCACGAGACGGTAGCGAATATGTGGGTAGAAATCGGCAGTATTCCGCTGGCGGCGAACGGCGGCCTGACCGGCGTTTGGACCATATTGACGGGAATGTTTCGGAAGGAAGGCATCCGGATAGAAAAGGAAATCGTCAGCCGCGTGGACATCTACGGCGATTTCGACACCTGCCCGGTGGATGAATTCTGCACCCGCTTCAACGAAAACAAGAAAATATCTCGAGCGCGGAAAGTAGGCCATTACGGTGAGGAACTCAACTACGCGACCTACTTCAGCGGCCGCCGTCACACGGGCTTTTCCGTCGGGACAAACATCAAACTGCGCGTCTACGACAAACGGTACGAACTCGAAAAAGACCCGATAAAATGGGGCATTTTCGCAGAAAAGTACGACGGCATTCCTGACGTGCTGACGCGCGTGGAATTCCAGCTCCGGCGTGTGGCGTTGAAAGAATTCCTGACCGGTGACCTCGAACGCATCGAAGGCGTGGAGAGCTACCTAAATAACCGTGAAAAGCTGTGGAAATACCTGACGGAGGATTGGTTCCGCTTGACCGAGGACGCCATCGACAAACAGAACAAACACCAGTCCCGGGCGGAGACGTGGAGCGTGTGGCAAGTTGTGCAAAACGCGGTGGTGGCGGCAAAAGAAATATTCCGCTGGAAGCGAGCGCCGAAGTACGATATGGAGCAGCTTTACCGTATGGCGATGGGGTGCATATGCAAAATTGCCGCGTTCGAAATCGGTGACGCGGTGGAGAAAGTCCAGGACGTTCTGTCTCACTTTGCCGCCAAAATCAAGGCGCATGGTGAGCGGGATTTCTGGGACACGATGAATAAACACCAGGACGAACGGTTATTGCTTCTGGGTCATTTCGCCGAGTACCGGGAGTGATGATATGGATTTCGCTCACGTCAGGGAAATGCGGGAGAGGCGTCGTTTTATGAAGCTCCTGGTGGACATAGTTCTCGAGGGGGTCGTCGACCTGGACACATTGCGCCTTAATGGTCGCATTTTTCGCCATCTTCGCAGTGGCGGTTATTGCGGCATAGTGCGCGAACCCGACCTCTTGCGCCACTTCTTAATAATGACGGATTGCTGTCAATTTCGCTCCATGCACGAGCGTATGCGGTTGTTCGTGCGCGAAGATACGCCTTTAGCTAAAAATAACGGGAGAACGGTTAATGCTTATAGGCCATTTCGCCGAGTACTGTGATGGACCACAATATATAGACGCTGCAGCTGGAGCCTAGGCGCCGATCAGCGCGGGGTGCGTCTGTATATTGTGGTCGTGTGCTGCGAAATGGGGTGTGGGGCCGTGCCCCACAAAGGTGGTTAAGGATCGACGAGATCGATTCGCTTGTCTCGCATTTTCTTCGAGACGTACCGTGCGTAATGTTCTTTGCATACCTTCGGCGAATCGCCCAACCACGCGGCGATAATATCGAGGGATAGGCCGCTTTGTGCAAGGCGACTGGCGAACGTATGACGGAATGGATTCCAGCCAAATTTTTCCGGGTGTTTTTTCGCAATCGTGGGTAGTATTGCCGGCAGATACGTTTTCACCAAACGACGTGCGGCGATTTCCCAGCCATGTGTATTTTCAGGCCATGGAACTACGGTTCCATTAGTGCGCTTCTCCTTGGCAAGACGGACTTCGAGCGCCTTGGATAGTGGAATCTGCCTTTTCTCGCCCGTCTTTGATTTCTGTACCAAAATGCAAGTGTCTGTGACATCCTCCCATCGCAGTCGCGCAATTTCTCCGCGTCGTAATCCGGCGAGTATGGCAATCCAAACAGCGATACCGTCGCGGCGCTGGTCAGCGGCGTTCAGCAATTTCTTCACTTCAGCCTTTTCCCAAATCACAATTCCGTTCATATTTGGCGGCTCTCGTACTTGGGAAATGCCTTCCATGGGGTCGTAGTTTTTGGGGAGGTGTCCTGCCAGGCGAAGCCAGCGGTAAAATCCTGACAGGGAAATCTGGGCACGGTTACGTGAGGCGGGAGATATGGAGACGGCGACAGAGTCCAAAAACTCGCTTAATTGTGGTGTGGAAGCGGTCTGGAGGGTACCGATTTCCTTTTGGGCTTTTGTCAAAAAGTACCTGACTCTTCTGGGCCACTGCGAAGTCAGGGTAGCGTTAAGGTGGGCAATGTACTTATCAATAAGGGCATCTTCCGTAATCTTCGGGTCAGCGTTGCTTGCCAGGGCGATAAACCGTTTGACAGCGGGTTCGTGGATAGCTTCCTCGGGGTAGTCGTCATTTCTCGCCAGGGCCGCTGCAAACGCTACAAGGAAGTGATTGGCGTGGTCCTGGGTGACGGGTCCTAACGAGAATTCGAAAAACTGTTCGTAGGCATACCAGCGTATGCGATATGCATTTCCTCTTTTATGTAATAGCGGACGTGGGAATTTGAGTTTTGGACGTGTCATGGTTTTCTCCTTGAAGACGGGGAGTGTCGCCCTTTTTTTGGGGAGTTATTTGGGCAAATAACTTGGGCAACCATGAGTAGTCTATCGACAAAAAAACCGCATCCCTTTAGGGATACGGTGATTATATGGAGCCGCCTACCCGATTCGAACGGGTGACCTGCGGTTTACAAAACCGCTGCTCTACCACTGAGCCAAGGCGGCACTGGAGGTGAGTGGCCGGCGGAGTCGGTGCGGGCACTCACGCGGCACATGGGAATCAGAGAAATAACTCTACGGTTTCCCGGCGCTGTGGCAAGACTTTTTTGGTGGGCGGCCTTGACGGCGGCCTGGCACCGGTCCGGGGACGAACCGGCTTTTTCCGGGCTTGGCAATGGGTTTTTGGCATGGTATACTTTTTGGCAACCGCGTACTGCGGCGGGGATGGGGTTACTTATTTGGTGTTCATATTTGTGGTCGCGACAACTGGTCCGGACCGATTGGAGGCTGGCTCATGGAATTCGTCATGTTTGCGTTAAAAGAGTTGAAGGGGGTGGTGGTCAGCGTGCTGCCGCTGGTGCTGATTCTCCTCTTCCTGAAGCTTGTCGTTTTCCGGTCGCCACTGGAATCGAACAAGCAGTTTATTTTCGGCCTCATCTTCACGATTATCGGGCTGTTCCTTTTTCTCCAAGGCGCCCAAATGAGCCTGATTCCCCTGGCCGACTCAGCCGGGTCAGAACTGGTCCGCCTTAACCGGCCGCTCATCATCGTCATCGCCTTCGTCATCGGCTTTGCCGCCACCCTTGTCGAACCGGCCCTTACCTCCGTCGCCCATGAAGCGGAAAACATTGCTGTCGGCGCCGTCACGGCGAAAGGCATCATGCTCCTGACCGCCTTCGGTTTCGCCTGCGGGATGACCGTCGGCATTATTAAAATCATCTACAATATTAACTTCCTCTACATCCTCGTTCCTGCCCTGATTCTCCTCGCCGTCCTCGGGATTTTCTGTAACCAGACCTTCGCCGCCATCGCCTTCGACTGTGCCGGCGCCACCACCGGCCCGGTCAACATCCCGGTCAACATGGCTATCGCCCTCGGACTGGCCCGGACCGTCGAAGGCGTCGACCCCCTTACGGCCGGCTTCGGGATTATCGGCCTGACCGTGCTCGGCGTCGCCGCCTCAATCATGACAATTGGTATTTTCCGGGGAATGTGACGGCGACATCCGCTGCGCCGGTCCATGCGGTCATTGAGGTCGCCGCGCCGGCGGTTTTCGTGGGACACTGAAAAGACTGGTGCATTTTCTACTATCAAATCCAACCTACCTATCGTGCGTCTGTCCGGTTCCGGACGGTCCACCGGCAAGGAGAAGGCATATGGAGTACGAAGCGATTGTCGTCATCGTCGAACGGGGCAAGGCCAACGCCATTGTCAAAAAGGCCAGTGAAGCCGGTGCCCACGGCGCCACCATCGCCTATGGCCGCGGGTCCGGGGAGCAGGTTTTTTCCTTTTTCCGTAGTCTGCAGGTGGAATCGTCCAAGGAAATAATCCTCATTATCGCCCCGGAGGACAAGGTGCAGGACCTGTTCAAGGTGGTGGTCGACGCTGGGAACGTCCTTGAAAAAGGCAAAGGCATCGCCTTCACCGTCCCGATCCGGAACCTGTGCGGCATCACCACCCAGGACTCCGGGG
>Ga0192240_10557_pt1 | contig 14516 bp, 11 predicted proteins | sample Koala_Koa27_H3_FD_131237 | JGI IMG/M metagenome (GOLD analysis project Ga0192240, IMG submission 131237) | Enriched cells from koala feces incubated with labeled cellulose particles, San Francisco Zoo, California, United States - Koala_Koa2-7_H3 ...
ATCCATGTCGCCTGAAGCAAGTGACAAATTGGCTGTTTACATCCTTCATCACAAGCTAAACGAATATCTCAACTTGATACGGGAAAGTAAAAAAGTGTGCAATATACCTATTATTGCCAGTATTAATTGCTACGAAGACAATGTGTGGGCCGACTTTGCCAAACAAATTGAAGAAGCAGGAGCCGATGCATTAGAAATCAATATTCTGGCGTTGCAAACTGATACACAATATACATACGGTAGCTTTGAACAACGACATATCGACATTTTACACCATATAAAAAAGACGGTACATATACCTGTCATCATGAAACTTGGCGGTAACCTCACCAACCCCGTAGCGCTCATTGACCAGCTTTATGCCAACGGAGCAGCTGCCGTCGTTCTATTCAACCGTTTCTATCAACCCGACATCAACATAGATAAGATGGAACAAAGCGCAGGAAATGTATTTAGCACCGAAGCAGACTTGGCTCACTCACTGCGCTGGACAGGTATCGCATCGGCAGCAGTCAGCAAAATAGATTATGCCCTTTCGGGAGGTGTCCATTCGGCTGAAAGTGTGGTGAAAGCATTGCTAGCCGGTGCATCGGCCGTTGAAATATGCAGCGTACTTTACCAGCAATCAGCCGCTGTCATAAAACAATACAATGACTTTCTGACCCAATGGATGGACAAAAAAGGATTGGAAAACATTGCACAGTTCAAAGGAAAACTGAATATGAATGACCCCAAGGGGGCCACAACCTTTGAGCGTACACAGTTCTTAAAATATTTTGCTTCACACCAATAACATAGCAAACAAAACGCCTCACAGCTGAAGTTGTGGGGCGTTTTTCTGTAAATCATAAACCACACGATATCAAGACTTCTTATCAAGCGCTTCAAAACAGGAATTCTTACTGATAAATTCGGGCACAATATCTTTCATTGCTGCAACAATTTTCATCTGATCGTAAGTATAGCTTACATCAATAAGATGCTGAATGCGTTCCTTCACTTCATCATAATCATATTCACGCACTGTAGCAATCATAATTTTTTCATGATATGTAGGTTTGGTCAGTTCTTTTACATTAAGCAACTCTTCGTACAGTTTTTCACCGTGGCGCAAGCCGGTAAACTCAATTTTAACATCCGCCCGTCCCGAAAGGCTTATCATACGCTTGGCCAAGTCGACAATTTTTACAGGTTTCCCCATGTCGAATATATATATTTCGCCGCCATGCCCCATACTACCAGCTTCAAGCACCAACCGACAGGCTTCCGGAATGGTCATGAAATAGCGAATGATGTCCGGATGTGTCACTGTTACAGGACCGCCACGCTGTATCTGGTCGCGGAAGCGGGGAATAACCGAACCATTTGAGCCTAACACATTGCCAAAGCGGGTGGTAATAAACTGAGTTGCTTTCCCTCCCTGCTTCTGCAGTTTCTTGGCAAGCGATTGGACATAAATTTCACAAATACGTTTGGAACACCCCATTACATTGGTAGGATTAACCGCCTTGTCAGTCGATATCATGACAAACTTCTCCGCACCATACTTCACAGCCAAATCAGCTACCGTACGTGTGCCATAAACATTGATCTGGATGGATTCGGACACATTATCCTCCATCATGGGAACATGCTTGTAAGCCGCTGCATGAAAAATATATTGTGGCTGATACTCGCGGAAAATAGCCTCCATACGGGTAGCATTTGAAATGTCGGCAATGATAGTCTCAGCATCAATATCACGCCAACGGTCTTGCAATTCCAAACGGATGTCATGCAAAGGAGTTTCGGCCTGATCTACCAAAATCAACTTATACGGATTAAAAGTAGCTACCTGACGCATTATCTCACTGCCAATGGAACCTGCCGCCCCGGTAATCATCACTCGCTTCCCTTCCAAATGGGAAGCCACTTTATGGATATCTATTTCAATCGGTTCGCGTTGCAGCAAGTCTTCTATCTGAATTTCCTTCAACTGAGTCCTGTTCAGCGTCTGGACATTCCATTCACTCAAAGGCGGAGCCGTCATCAGACGGACATTGTGCGCCAACAAGCGGTCGGCAATATCGGTTTTCTTCAATTTCTCCATTTTGGCAGGCGAAACAACCACTGTATGTACATCACGCTCGTCAAGCACTTCAAGCAAACTTTCGTCGTTTGGGTAAACCTTTACCCCCATCATAACCTTGTTAATCAATTCAGGTTCATCGGCTATGAAACCACGTAAACGATAGTGATTTCGCAAGTTGACACGCAATGCCTTGGCTATGTTTACACCTGCTTCTTTGGCACCATAAATAAAAACATTGGCACTATGGGTACTGTCAAAATTCAATGCCTCAAAAAAAGTCTTCACCACAACTCTCGAACAAGACATCATGGCAAAGCTGATGATATAAGACATAAACAGCACACTTACCGATGCAAACTCTAAATGCAAAAAAATTTCGGAAGCAATAGACAGGAGCATCAACACAGCATAAGCCACTGATAGTGAGACAAATATGCGCATAATATCAACAAAGGAGGAGAAACGCAACACATTGGAGTATGTTTTGAAAACACGGAAAAAGATCAGATTGACAACAATAGTCCACAAAACCATGCTATCCAAATGAGTACCTTCACGAAAAATACTTCCAAAGTCGTAACGAAAGGCGTAAGCCAGCAAACCAGATATGGCAATAATGACCACATCAATCAATAATACAGTCCAAATCGGCAATACCTTTGCAGAAAGGTATTGATGTAAAAAATTTCGCTTCATAGCGTATGACAGTTTTTTGTTTTAGGCGAGACAAAGATACATTTTTTATATTAATGAAAAGAATAAACAGACAAAAAATATAAAGATAGGGAAAGTGTTTTCATTAGACAAAACGCAACTTTTACAACAGATAACCTGACACAATGTAAAAAAACAGCACATAAAAGCAACAACCCATTTTCCAAAAATAATTCAACCAGAGAAACAGGAGTAAAAATGCATAGATAAATATGCATAGGACAATGCATATACATGCAGAAAATAGGGAAAATGCACATAAACATACAGCATTCAGCCGCTAATAATGACGTGAAACAAATAATTGAAACCCGTCGGAAGCATGTACCTTACCTGTAGGAAGCAAACTTCTTACCTGTTACAAGCAAACTTGCAACAGGCCGGAAGCAAACTTCTGCCCCACAAAAAGCTTTCACAAGCTCTATTCATAGAAAAATGGAGACATTTCACGGCTATTTCAATTGTAAACATTTCTATATTCCACTATATATCTGCGTAATACAGATTTTGCTTGCGAAAAAATGTCAATTATGGGAACCCGGTCAGAAATAAACGATTCTCAGCAATTAGAAAATACAAAATGTCAAATTGTTCAATTGCCAATAAGGGGACATAATAAAAAAGCAAGGACATTCCCAATCGCTTCTTCCGAAGCCAATCAGTATGTCCCCGCCTGTCTCTCTATCTATGAAAAGACCAATTACATTAAATTGCTGGCAAGTTCGCTCAACTTGCTGCGCTCACCTTTCACCAGGTTGATATGAGCAAAGAGGTTCTGGTCTCTCATGCGATCAATCATATACACCAAGCCATTGGACTGACTGTCCAGATAGGGCTGGTCAATCTGTTGTATATCCCCCGTAAACACCATTTTGGTTCCTTCACCGGCACGGGTTATGATGGTTTTGATTTCGTGCGGAGTAAGATTTTGGGCTTCATCAATAATGCAATAGGTTTCACTCAAACTACGTCCACGAATAAAGGCCAATGCCTCAATGACCAGTTGCTCGCTTTTCTGCATGTCTTCCAAGCGTTTCACCTCCGTAGAATTGGCGGCAAACTGATGTTTGATAACATTCAGGTTATCAAACAAAGGCTGCATATAGGGCGCAACCTTTTCTTGGGCATCGCCGGGCAAGAATCCTAAATCCTTATTGGACAATGCCACGACCGGACGCGCCAGCAAAATCTGCTTATAATCGGATTGCTGGCCCAAAGCAGCCGCCAACGCCAACAAGGTTTTACCCGTTCCGGCCTTTCCTGTAAGCGCCACCAGTTTGATTTCGGGATCGTTGAGCACTTCAAAGGCAAAACTCTGCTCAGCATTGCGTGGCTCTATGCCATAATTCTTGGTTTTGTGTACACGGCATACCGCATGGGTGAACGGATTGTAACGGGCCAACACACTGCTGCGGTCGCTCTTCAGGACAAAGCAATCGTTGGGATGCAGCAAGTCACGGAAATCAAATTCGCCGACATCAATCCCCTCGCGGGAAGAATAGATACGGTCAATCAAAGCCGGGTCTATGTTCTCAAAAACCTCATTCGACTTCTCAAAGATATCCACGTTGACTACCTTGTCGGTAATATAGTCTTCGCATAAAAGGCCGATGGAGCGGGCTTTCATGCGGAGGTTGACATCTTTGGTGACAAGGATTGTCTTCATATCGGGATACTTACGCGACAGGCTGTCGGTCACGGCCAGTATCTGATGATCTGGAATATGCTCAGGAAACGACTCATATACATGAGGGGCCTCTACCCTTCCAGTCACTACAAACAGCCGGCCCATCCCCTCGCCCAATGGCGCGCCTTTGGTGAAAAGGTCGTCGTCGGTAACGGTATCGAGTTCGCGGACAAACTCACGCGCATTGAAGTTTATCTGCTCATTACCTTTCTTGAACTTGTCCAGTTCTTCAAGAACTACAATGGGAAGGTAAATATCGTTCTCCTGAAAGTTTTTCAGACAGTTATAGTCGTGAAGGATAACATTCGTATCAATCACAAAATTTTTCTTTGTTCCCATACGCGTTTAGATTTAAAATAGTTAATACCTTTGTTGCCTTTAAAGATAAACAATTAAGAGGTGGGAAAAGATTGATTTCCCGTTAAATATTACAAAAGATGAACTATCAGGACACATTACAGTACTTATATGACAGCACGCCCATGTTCCAGCAAGTGGGCGGAACGGCTTACAAAGAGGGCTTGCACAACACATTGGCACTGGACGAGCACCTGGGACACCCACACCACACATTCCGCACCATACACGTGGCGGGGACCAACGGCAAAGGCTCGTGCTCGCATACTCTGGCAGCCATCCTGCAAACGGCCGGATACCGCGCGGGGCTATACACCTCGCCCCATCTGATGGATTTCCGCGAACGAATCCGCATCAACGGGCAGCCCATACCGGAGGAATATGTCATACAATTTGTAGAAAAAGAACGGACCTTCTTCGAGCCGCTGCACCCGTCGTTCTTCGAGTTGACCACTGCGATGGCTTTCCGTTACTTTGCTGACGAGCGGGTGGACGTAGCCATTGTCGAAGTGGGACTGGGCGGACGGCTAGACTGTACCAATATCATCCGTCCCGACCTGTGCATCATTACCAACATCAGCCTGGACCACACGCAGTTCCTGGGACACACACTGGAGCAAATTGCCGCAGAGAAAGCCGGCATCATCAAGCCGGGCATCCCCGTGGTGATAGGCGAGACGACCGCAGAGACACGTCCCGTCTTTGAGCGGAAGGCGTGCGAAGCCGGCGCTCCCATCTACTTTGCCGAAGAGAACGGCCGCGAAGACTATCCGGGACTGGAGTGCGAACTGAAAGGCATCTACCAACAGAAAAACACCCGCACTCTGCTCACTGCCCTGCCTCTGCTCAAGGAAGCTGGATACAGGATAGACGAACCGTGTGTGCGCCACGGCTTTGCGCATGTAGTAGAACTGACCGGACTGATGGGACGCTGGCAAAAGTTACAAAACTCGCCTACTTTGGTGTGCGACACCGGACACAATGTGGGCGGCATGGCCTACATCGCCGAACAGTTGCGCCAACAGGACTGCCACGCGCTGCACATCGTCATCGGCATGGTGAACGACAAAGACATCCGTGGCGTACTGGCCCTACTACCCCGCGAAGCCAACTACTACTTTACCCGTGCAAGCGTAAAACGCGCCCTGCCAGCCGAAGAACTGGCACGCTTGGCGGCCGAGGCTGGATTGCATGGACAGTGTTATCCCAACGTACCTTCGGCCGTCAGGGCCGCACAAGAAAAAAGCCTCCCCGAAGACTGCATCTTCGTGGGAGGCAGTACCTTCGTCGTAGCCGACCTGTTAACGCACCGCGATGCACTCAATCTCCACTAACGCATCCTTGGGCAAGGCCTTGACAGCCACGGCCGAGCGGGCTGGGAAATCGCCCTCGAAGTAAGTGGAGTATACCTTGTTCATATCAGCAAAGAGCGACATATCAGCCAGGAAAACAGTGGTCTTCACGATGTGGGCCATTGTCAGACCAGCTTCTTCGAGAATGTGCTTCACGTTCTCCAGTGACTGACGGGCCTGCTCCTCAGCCCCTTGGGGCATCACGCCGGTAGCGGCGTCGATTGGCAACTGGCCGGACACGAACACCATGCCGCTGGCCTCGATGGCTTGGCTGTAAGGGCCGATGGCCCCGGGAGCCTGTGGACTACAAATCACTTTTTTCATACTTACCTTGTTTTAATTTATATAACATTGATGAGATCTTTTCCGGGAGCAGCGTTCGACGCGCTCGGGAGAACGACTCGTTCTGTAACCTACTTGCAATATTTCTCCAACAGCGCCTCCACCTCGGGATGCCCCAGCTCCTTAGCCTTGGCAAAACTGGCGCACGCGTCGGCATTCCGTTTGAGCTGTACCTGCGCCAACCCCATCAAGCGGTAAGCCTCGGCATAATTGGAGTCGATAGCCAATGCTTGCTTCAGCACCTCCAATGCCTGTTCGCTACGCCCCACGCGAATGTTGACCACAGCGAGCTCGGCACGATAGGTCAGTTCGTTCGGATCAAGTTCAATGGCCTTGGCCAGGTCGTCCAGCGCACGCTGATATTGCCTTGCCGCCAGCGCAGCTTGCTCACGGTAATAATAGAAAGCACTGTTCACATTACCGTTCACCGCATTGAAATAGGCATCATAATCCTGCACGGCAGCACGGGCCTGTCCGGCATCCATACGCGCCTGTGCGCGCTCCAGCAGATAGGGGGCGGCATCGGCGGCATAAGGCTGTTGCAAACGCGCTACGCAGCTGTCCATCAGCACCAGCACCTCTTCGGCCGACGCCTGCATCATCTGCCGGGTCTTGGCCGCACTGTAAAAAGTGGCAGCCGATGCCAAAGAAGACTGGTTGACCTTCTCATAACAGGCCAGCGCAGCCGGATAGTCTTGCTTGGCAAAAAGGATGTCTCCTTCCGTCTGCGTATAGATGGGCAAATCGGCAATGGCAATAGCGGCACGGATTTCTTCCAATGCCTTGTCGTACGTCCAACCGCCGTATGGTTCCTCGGGAGCACTCAACAGATAGCTGTAAATGGTCTTGGCACGGTTAAAGCGCACATCGTCTTTCTTCTGTGCCACATCCAGTGCCTTGTCCATATCGGCCTCAACCTTCTTCATGCTCTCCTCGTCCACCGACAAGGCCAGTTGCTGGGAAGCACGACGCAGATAGCCGTCGGCACTGTTGGGATATTGCGCCACAAAATCGTTCAGCACTTCCATGTATTTGTCGGCCGGCAACTGTGACGATACGACATACAGAAAGACCAGCGCCTGCTCCTCGGTATCTGGCAAAGCCTTCTTGATACCTACGCCCTTCAAGGCCAGATCGCCGTACGACAGTCCCGAGATACTCTGGGCCATGGCGTAGTTGGCATCGACCGCATAACACACCGTGGCTGTATCTTGTCCCGACGACTTCTGCGCCAGTCCGAATACCGCGCCTTCGACATTGGTGAGCGGACAACTTACCATTTTATCCTTCAGCTTCATGTCAAGGGTATAATAAGTGTACTTGCCGTCCATCTTGTCGGCAGCCTTTATCTTTCCAATGGTACAGCTGCGGTCTTTCTGCGTGGAGTATGGCAACAGGTACACTTCTGCCCCCGGCTGAGGCGCTGCGGTTGCCAACTCAAGGGCATCGACTTTCTTTCCCGGAATAGCCACACGAAACTTGATGACGTCATACATGTCGTCAGCTCCCATAATGGCCTCAACCGGCATCTGCACCCCTTCATAGGTCACGGCCACCGCACGTTTGGCTCCCTTGAACAGACTATAATCAGACAGGGCCACACCATTTTCTGTCACGAAAAAGCCGTTACCGGTATTCAGTATTTTGTCGTTCTCATCATAAGTAATAATGGAAAAGACGGCTCGTTTCGCCTTTTCCACCCATTTGGGCGCCTGTGCCCCACTCCATTGAACCAGTGCATACAGGGCCACGAATAAAAGAATTGTCCTTTTCATGCTATTTTTATTCAGTTGTTAGTTTCATTGCCCAGCCGTTGCCTGACAGCCTCATAAACCAAAATACCGGCAGCAACAGATACATTCAGCGATTCGATCGTGCCCAGCATAGGGATTTTCACCCACTCGTCGCACAATGCAAGGTTGTCATACGACACCCCTTTGTCTTCGGCTCCCATGATGATGCATATGGGGCCGGTGTAGTCGGCCTTGGTGTAATCGTAATCCCCCTTTTCGGTAGCGGCCACAATGTGAAAACCACAATCCTTCAGATACTGCAACGTACGTGTCAAGCTCTGCTCTCGACAGACCGGCAATGTGTGTAACGCTCCGGCTGAAGTCTTCACGGCATCGGCATTCACACTCACACTGTTCTTGGCAGGAATAATGACGGCATCGACGGCCGCACATTCGCACGTCCGTGCTATGGCTCCAAAATTGCGTACATCGGTCACACCGTCAAGCATAACAAATACCGGATTCTTGCCTTGCTCAAAAAGAGATGGTACCAAGTCTTCCGTTTTCTGGTAAGCCACTGCCGAAACATACGCCACCACCCCTTGATGGTTTTTCCGCGTAATACGGTTGATACGCTCTACCGGAACACGCTGTACGGGTATCAGTGTCCCTTTCAATGCCGCAAAAAGCTCCTTCGACAAATCGCTCTGAATATCTTTCTTTACCAATATCTTATCAATGTCCTTACCCGCCTGAATAGCCTCTATCACAGCACGGACACCAAAAATCATTTCACTCTTGTCAACCATAATTTTTGTCTTACATTAATCTTTATACAATCAAGCCATGCCCAACAATACCTTGGCATTGTTTAGTGCAGCCTCAGTGAGAGTCGCACCACTCAACATGTGTGCTATCTCCTCCACCCGCTCACTATCTGTCAAACGGCGGATATGACTGTTTGTCTCCTTTTCATTATCCTGTTTGTACACTTTATAATGGGCACGCCCACGTGCTGCAATCTGTGGCAAATGCGTAATGCTGATAACCTGGCGGTTACTGTTCCCCATCTCCTGCATGATATCAGCCATACGGTCTGCTATTTCACCCGAGACCCCGGTATCAATTTCATCAAACACAATAGTCGGCAACTTCACTGCTCCTGCAATCATCGCCTTGACTGACAACATGACACGTGCGATTTCGCCTCCGGAAGCAACAGAAGATATGCTTTGCAACGAACCGTTTTTATTAGCCGAAAACAGAAAATTTACCGTATCGCATCCATGTATGCCCGGCGCTTTACGTGCTCCCATCTCTACAGCAAAACGCACATTGGGCATACCCAAAGGAACCAGGCGCGAAGCCATCTGCTGTTCTACTTCACGGGCAGCTTTGGCACGGGATTTTGTCAAAACTTCAGCCTGCCGCTTAACTTGGGTAAACAAAACATCGCAATGCAGTTTCATCTTTTCAATATCCTCATCAGCTGAAACAATGGCTGTCAATTTATTCCGATACTCCTCACACAAGTTAATCAAATCTCCGACTGTATCGACGCAATGCTTCTGTTGTAAAGTATATATTTGATTCAACCGCTCATTTACTTCCTCCAAACGCTTTGGATTGAACTCCACATCCTCCTCCCGATCCATCATCTCCTGGGAAATGTCTTTCAATTCAATATATACACTTTCCAAACGCTCAGCCAGTTCATTAGCCGGCAAATAGACATTTCTTAGTCCATTCATCGAATCCAAACACTCCTTCAATATGGAAAGCGCTCCTCCTTCATCAGAACATAAGCACTGCCCTCCCCGATACAATCCTGCTTTTATTTCTTCAGCATGACTCAGAACTTCACTCTCCTGCTCCAGTTCTTCTTGCTCACCAGTGACTAAATGCATTGCATCCAATTGCTCAAGCTGAAAGCGGACGTAATCTTCTTCTGCCTTGTCTTGAACAGAACGATTCCTCAAGGCTTCAAGCTCATTCAAAGACTTTTTCCATTCCTGATAGCAAGCCTGGTATGCCGATAAAGCCACCTCGTTATGAGCAAGAATATCCAAGACATTCAGCTGAAAGCCTTCTTTATTTAATAACAGATTCTGATGTTGGGAATGTATATCTATAAGTTGTTCGCCCAATTCCTTCATTTGGGCCAAAGCAACCGGAGTATCATTAATGAATGCACGACTTTTGCCAGAAGCATACAACTCACGACGCAAAATGCAGTCATCTTCATACTCCAACTCATTTTCTTCAAAAAATGACAGCATAGCATATGCTGAGATATCAAAATGCGCCTCAATCACACATTTTGACGCATTTACACGAATAGATTTGACATCAGCGCGCTGCCCAAGCAACAACCCGATAGCTCCCAAAATGATGGATTTTCCAGCCCCTGTTTCTCCAGTTATCACGGAGAATCCACTATTAAATTCAATATCTAATTGCTCGATAAGAGCATAATTCTGAATATAAAGTGAACGCAACATAAATTCCAGCCTTTATTTTACTTCATCATCTGTATGAAATGCCTTTACCAAATGATCGACGATATCTGCAGCTACAGCATTTTTTGACTTCAATGGATAATCTTCTCGAGCAGAACGGCTTATTATGCTTATTTTATTCGTATCATAACAAAAACCAGCTCCTGCATCATTCAACGAATTCAGCACAATGAAATCTAAATTTTTCTTTTCCAGTTTATCCACAGCATTCTGCTGTTCATTATTGGTTTCTAATGCAAACCCCACCAGCACTTTCCTCGAACTAGAAGTTTGTTTCAGCCTTCCCAAAGCCGCAGCAATATCCTGAGTCGACTTCAAGTTTATAACCATATTTCCAGTCTTTTCGCGCTTAATTTTTTCATCTGCCACACATTCGGGAGTATAATCTGCTACAGCCGCACACATAATGGCAGCATCAGCTTCAGGGAAAGAAGAGACAGCCGCTTCATACATTTGGGCAGCCGACTCTACATCATACCTACGAAATACGTCATAACGTGGCATTTTCTGTACTGGACCGCTTACTAAAATAACTTTAGCACCTCTACTTGTACATTCATCAGCTAATGCCAAACCCATCTTTCCAGTAGAGTAATTACCGATAAAACGTACAGGGTCTATTTTTTCATAAGTGGGTCCTGTTGTAATTAAGATAGTCTTACCCGCCAAATCTCCTTCTTTAGAAGCAAAATACATTTCAAGATACCGAATGATATTTTCAGGTTCTTCCATCCGGCCCTTTCCAACCAAATGACTAGCCAATTCTCCTGTACCAGGTTCTATAATGTAATTTCCAAACGAACGAAGTTTCTTCAAATTCTCTTTTGTAGAAGGATGAGCATACATATCCAAATCCATTGCAGGAGCGATAAACACAGGAGCTTTCGCCGAAAGATAGGTAGTTATCAGCATATTATCAGCTATTCCATTAGCCATTTTTCCAATCGTGGAAGCTGTTGCAGGAGCTATTAGCATTGCATCTGCCCATAAACCTAAATCAATATGGCTGTTCCAAGTTCCATCACGCTGTGCAAAAAAATCACTAATTACAGGTTTGCCTGTCAATGCAGATAATGTTATAGGAGTAATAAATTCTTTACCAGACGGCGTTATGACAACCTGTACCTCTGCACCACATTTTATTAATCCTCGAATAATATAACAAGCTTTATAAGCAGCAATACTTCCCGTAATACCCAATACTATTTTTTTTCCTTTCAGAATCTCCGCCATAGTTTTATTTCTGTGTCATTTCACGCAAGCGTATTTTTGTCAACATGGCCTTTGTATTCAATGTAAAATCACTATTTAACATCCAGCCATAATAACCAGGGTCCCGCTTCAAGACTTCTGCAACAGCCATTCCTTTATATTTTCCAAAATTGAATATCTCCACACCTTTTTCATCGTAAACCATACGCCCGGCAAAGTCCACGTTTTTGCTGAAACTTGAATATTCGGCTAAAAAAGCAATATCATTTTGCAAGTCAGGATAGCGATCTAACTGTGACATTAGCACTTCATAAGTGGCACGTGTATCAGCTTCAGCTGTATGTGCATCTTCAAGATTCTTTCCACAATAAAACTTATAAGCAGCAGAAAGTGTCCGTTGTTCCATTTTATGAAAAATAACTTGTACATCAACAAATTTTCGTCGACTCATGTCAATATCCACCCCTGCTCGCAAAAATTCCTCAGCCAAAACCGGAATGTCAAAACGATTGGAATTAAATCCCGCCAAATCACACCCTTCAATATCATTGGCAATGTTACGGGCTACTTCTTTAAAGGTCGGGCAATTTTCTACATCTTTGTCATAAATACCATGAACCGCAGATGCTTCTTCCGGAATATGCATTTCCGGATTAATACGCATCGTCTTTGCCTCTTCATTACCATTAGGATACACTTTTAAATAACAAATCTCAACTATTCGATCTGAATTTATATTTGTACCTGTTGTTTCCAAATCAAAAAAAACAAGAGGATTTTTCAAATTCAACTTCATTATGGAATCCTTTTAATAGAAATATTAGGAATCATGTCATACTATTTTCAACGAGGCAACACATAAAAGTCATAACCCCGCATCTAAATCCAAATTAATAATCAAAGCATCATTGGCATTAAAAGCATTAACAAATCTTCATTTTCTTCATGCACTAACGGTACAATAACGCCTGCACGAGAAGGATCTGCCAACTCTATCACTACTTCATCAGCCGAAATATTATTCAAGATATCAATCAAGAATGTGGACTTGAAACCTATACTCATCGGAGTACCTGTATATTGGCATGTCAACGACTCTTCTGCAGAAGTAGAAAAATCAATATCTTGAGCAGAAATTACAATAAGATTCTCTTGCATTCGCAATTTAATAAGACTACTTGCCTGTGAAGAAAAAATAGAAACACGACGCAAAGCTCCAATTAACTGCAAACGATCTACTGTAACACGATAAGGATTACTTTGTGGAATCACAGAATTATAATTTGGATAGCGGCCTTCAATCAAACGACATACCATCCGATACCTATCCAATGTAAATACCGCATTTCGTTCATCAAATTCAACTACAACAGAATTTTGCTCTTTGGATAACAAATTTTTCAATAGCAAAGCTGGTTTTTTAGGCAATATAAATGCGGCACGTTCATCCCCTTTTACATCCAATGTTTTACAACGTACCAACTTATGCCCATCTGTGGCAACCATGGTAACATCCTCTGTCGTAATATCAAAATAAATACCATTCATTACAGGACGCAACTCATCATCTGCCGTAGAAAAGACAGTCCGATTAATACCTCGTAATAAAATCTCAGCCTCCATTTCCATCCTCACTGCATTCTCACTTAATACAGCAGCCTGCGGAAATTCATTTGCATTTTGGCCGACAAGACTATACTTGCCATTTTGATATTGTATTAGAATCTCCAATGAATATGTATTAACTGCAAAAGTCAAGGGCTGTTCTGGGATCTCCTTTAATGCATCCAATAGAGTTTTTGCTGTTACAGCAAAACATCCGTCAGCATCGCTCTCATTTACTTCAAGCGTAGTAGTCATTGTGGTCTCACTATCAGAAGCAGTTACCGTTAAGGTTCCATCCTGCAATTCAAAAAGCAAACAGTCTAAAATAGGCAATGCATTCTTCGAATTTACTACGCGACTAATTGCTTGCAAATGATTGGAGAGTGCAGTGCTGGATACAATAAATTTCATACAATTATATATTTAAGTCCTTATTTTATTTTAAATGTAAACTAATGGACAAAGTTAAAAAAAGAATTTCCTGCAACAAAGAATTACCGAGAAAAAACGACGATTTATTCGTTGGATATTCCTAAAAAATTGTAACTTCGCCGCATCATTAAATAAGAAAGACAATGGAATTTACAGGAAAAATTATTGCAATTCTCCAACCTAGAGGTGGAGTATCAAGATCAGGAAATGAATGGAAATCGCAAGAATATGTTATAGAAGATCACGGACAATATCCTCGCAGAATGTGTTTCGATGTATTTGGAGCAGATAAAATAGAACAGTTTAATATACAAATGGGAGAAGAACTTACTGTATCTTTTGATATTGACGCCCGACAATGGCAAGATCGGTGGTTCAACAGTATTCGCGCATGGAAAATAGAGCGTGTAGCCAATACACCTGCAAACTCTGGCGTTTCTGTACCTCCACCAGCTCCGGCCGCTACCCCAGAATTTCTTGCGGGAGATGCTA
>Ga0192240_10561_pt1 | contig 14437 bp, 14 predicted proteins | sample Koala_Koa27_H3_FD_131237 | JGI IMG/M metagenome (GOLD analysis project Ga0192240, IMG submission 131237) | Enriched cells from koala feces incubated with labeled cellulose particles, San Francisco Zoo, California, United States - Koala_Koa2-7_H3 ...
AGAATATCCCGTTGCCCTCTATTCGGCAGAATCGGACAATAATTATGAGTTATTAAAGCAACTTCGGAAAAATCCTGTGGTTTCTTCTGTATATATGTTTGGTGAAACGTTACACATTACTTTTAAAGGAAATCCGGACACTTCCATTCCGAATTTAAAACAAATTACACCCATGGTAGAAGACTGCTTTATTCAACTACTAACAGAACAGAAAAATAATGGAACAGGTAATTCAGACGGAGCAACTCACTAAACGTTTTGGTAACTTTACGGCTGTTGACCATATCAGCTTTGAGGTGGCCAAAGGAGAAATTTTTGGATTTCTCGGTGCCAACGGTGCCGGAAAGACTACAGCAATGCGTATGCTATGCGGATTAAGTAAGCCTACTTCCGGAAGTGGAAAAGTAGCCGGATTTGATATTACCCGTCAATCAGAGCAAGTAAAAAAGAACATCGGCTATATGAGTCAGAAATTCTCACTCTATGAAGACCTGAAAGTGTGGGAAAATATTCGTCTTTTTGCCGGAATATATGGAATGGATAGTAAAGAGATTGTCCGGAAAACAGATGAAATGTTAGAACGGTTAGGATTCACTGCCGAAAAAAATACATTGGTAAAAGAACTCCCGTTGGGATGGAAACAGAAACTTGCTTTTTCCGTAGCTATTTTTCATCAACCCAAAGTTGTGTTTCTGGATGAACCTACAGGAGGAGTAGACCCGGTAACAAGAAGACAGTTCTGGGAACTTATTTATGAAGCCGCTTCCAATGGGATAACCGTTTTTGTTACTACCCATTACATGGATGAAGCCGAATATTGCAACCGTGTGTCTATTATGGTAGATGGAAAAATAGAAGCATTGGATACTCCTAAAAACCTAAGAGCGCAATTTAAGGCATCTAATATGGATGAAGTTTTTCAACAATTAGCCCGAAAAGCTACCAGAACCGACGATTAATATGAAACAATTTCTAGCATTTGTCAGAAAAGAATTCTATCATATCTTTCGGGATAAGCGCACCATGCTTATTCTGCTTGGTATGCCTATTGTGCAGATTATCCTTTTTGGATTTGCCATCACTACCGAAGTAAAAGATACAAGAGTCGCTATTTATGATCCCTCAAAAGATGTTGCTACACAGCGCATCATTGAACAGATACAGGCGAGCGAATATTTTGATATAGATTATGTTTTAATTAGTCCCGATGAGATTAATACGATTTTTCAGCAATCCCAGACTAACCTGGTGATTGCTTTTAGCGAGAATTTCAGTGATAACCTGTTTCATACCGGTGAAGCCTCTATTCAGCTTATAGCAGATGGAACCGACCCCAATCAGGCAGCTACGCTGATAGGTTATGCAACCAGTATTATTTCTTCTTATCAGCAAGAACTTATGCAGGATTATCAGATACCCATGCAAATTATTCCAGACATCCGTATGCTATATAATCCACAGATGAAAAGTGCTTTTAATTTTGTTCCGGGTGTTATGGGACTTATTTTAATGCTGATTTGTGCTATGATGACCTCCATCTCTATTGTAAGGGAAAAAGAGATGGGTACTATGGAGGTTTTGCTGGTTTCTCCTTTGCAACCGCTTTATATCATTCTTGCAAAAACATTTCCCTATTTCATTTTATCCATTGTGAATCTTGTTACCATTCTTTTCTTATCCGTATTTATTTTGCAAGTGCCCATCGCAGGAAGTCTTTTTTGGCTCATCGTTGTCTCCCTGATTTTTATTTTGGTGGCTTTGTCTTTTGGAATGTTTATCTCTACTAAAGTTAATACCCAAGTGGCAGCCATGCTCGTTTCGGGCATGGGATTAATGATGCCGGTTATGCTCCTGTCAGGAATGATATATCCCATTGAAAGTATGCCCCATATTTTACAGTGGATTTCCTATGTCATACCGGCACGTTGGTATATAGAAGCTGTAAAAAAACTGATGATTCAGGGAGTTCCTGTTATCTATGTGTTAAAAGAGATAATTATTTTATTGGGAATGGCCTTGTTCTTACTTATAGTTAGTTTAAAGAGCTTTAAAATCAGGCTTTCCTGATTGGATAAGCCGTAAATTTGGATGGTTATGATACGTTTCCTTATCGAAAAAGAATTCAAACAGATTTTCCGGAATAAATTAATGCCCGGTATGATTCTGGGTATGACAATCATGATGATGATAGTGATGCCGTGGGCTTCCAATCAGGAGGTAAAAGACTTACACCTTACTGTAGTAGACCACGATCATTCTTCCTATTCACAACGGTTGATACAGAAAATAACTGCCTCCAGTTACTTTTTTCTTACCGAAATGGCTGCGGCAAATGAAGAAGCCATGCAAGACATAGAAGCCGGAAAATCAGACCTTATTTTGGAAATAGAACCCGATTTCGAGAAAAATCTTATCATGTCAGGTGGGGCACAGGTAATGATTTCTGCAAATGCGGTAAATGGAATAAAAGGAGGATTAGGAAGTTCTTATCTCAGTAATATTATCAATGATTTTGCTACAGAAGTACGTAACGAACAGTATCCTTCTTCGGGCAAAGAGATTTTACCGGTGATAGGCATTTTGCCCCAATATCGTTTTAATCCCCACTTGGATTATAAAGTTTTTATGGTTCCTGCCCTGATGGTTATATTGCTGACTTTATTATGTGGTTTTTTACCTTCGCTTAATATTGTATCGGAAAAAGAAATCGGAACCATCGAGCAGATAAACGTAACTCCTGTAAGTAAATTCACTTTTATTATGGGCAAACTGATTCCTTATTGGGTAATTGGTTTTGTATGTCTTACTCTTTGTTTTATATTGGCTGCTTTAATTTATAAAATATATCCGGTAGGAAACTTACTTATTATTTATTTGTTTGCTTCTATCTATATATTGATTATGTCCGGTTTTGGCTTAATAATTTCCAACTATTCGGCAACTATGCAACAAGCTATGTTTGTGATGTTTTTCTTTATGATGATACTCATGTTGATGAGCGGGCTTTTCACCCCTATCAGCAGTATGCCTAAATGGGCACAATACATCACCTATTTCAATCCTTTGCGGTATTTTATGCAGATTATGCGGATGGTTTATCTCAAAGGAAGTTCTGCCGCACAACTTGTTCCACAAATGATTGCTTTATGTATATTTGCCTTTGTATGTAATCTTTGGGCAGTATTGAGTTATCAAAAAAAGAGTTAATGAAAATAGTTAGCTGTGGAAAAGAAAAATATTCTCTTCCGCAGCTGGTTTTTATTTCGTTAAACAGTTATCAATTCATATTGCATACTTCCCATGCAAAGTCTTTCAGCATGTTGTAAACCCGCCAGCCAATCCGTATCGGGATGTAAAAGGTGAAATTTATCTTTTCCTTCCAGATGTTCACAGGGATGTTTAGTAGAAAGAATATTATTTGTTTGGGCAACAGGGGCTTTAGTCACTAAATCCGCACATGCTTTATCGAGTGCAACCGGGTCGAATGAAGCAGCAATACCAAGGTCGGGTATAATGGCTGCATCATTGTGATTCCAACAATCGCATTCAGGTGAAACATTCATGATAAAACTAATGTGAAAATTAGGTTTATCTTTTAATATGGCATAAGTATATTCGGTAATTTTACAGTTTAGCCTTTCAGAAGTATCATTTGAACCCATCACTGCTGCATCATATTGACAAAGAGCCACACACTGACCACAACCGATACATTTATCGTAATCTATTTCTGCTTTTCGGTTTCCATTAAGATGTACAGCATCATGTGCACAATTACGAACACAGATATTACAGCCCGTACAGTTTTCTATATCAATAACCGGTTGAGAATTTGAGTGTAGTTCCAGTTTTCCCGGTACACTTGCTGCTCCCATACCCAAATTTTTAAATGTACCCCCAAAACCGGATTGTTCATGTCCCTTAAAATGCGTCATAGAAATAATAATGTCCGCATCAGCAATAGCAGTCCCGATTTTGGGTGCTTTGCAATATTCACCATTTATAACAATCTCCCGTTGGTCTGTTCCCTTCAATCCGTCTCCTATAATGACCTGACATTTTGCCGAAATAGGATTAAATCCGTTCTCCATAGCACTTTCGAGATGGTCTACAGCATTTGCACGCCTTCCTGAATATAATGTATTGCAATCGGTAAGAAAAGGTTTTGCTCCTAATGAACGCAATATATCTGCTAATCTGGCTGCATAATTCGGACGGATATAAGCAAGATTTCCGGGTTCCCCGAAGTGTATCTTAATTGCTGTAAATTGATTTTTAAAATCAATAGATTCAATACCGGCTCTTTTTATTAACCGTTCCATTTTATCCAGTAAGTTACGGGTAGGCGTAGTACGTAAGTCGGTGAAATAGACTTTTGATTTTTCCATCGTCAATATGTGTTTTTAAGTTAGTTAGCTATTAAGTTAGTAGATTACAAAAATAAAATATCGGGAGGTAAGAAACAATTTTTGTTAATTATAATATTTTGCCTTATAGTAGATTTGTTTACTTTCTGATAAGGAATTATACTCTTTTTTCTGTTTTGTCAATACAGATTGGTAGGAAAAGAGTATATCAAAATAGTGCATGGATATTTCAATAGTCGGATATTGTTAGGAATATGTATAGTAAACCATTCAATGTTAAAATAAAAAACTATATTTGTTTGTTTTAATTACACAATACAAATTATAAATAAAAGCTATGAAAACAAAAGAACAATTGGCAAGAGAATTAGAAAATGAGAAAACATGGAAGTCTATACGTCCTGCCAGCTTTTGGAATCTATTTTTTTCTACTAAAAAGAATTTTAACAGGTATGCAAATGCGGACTGGAAGGGAGTAGCAGATGTAGTGGTTTTACGTACAGATGAATATGAAGATTGTCATTACGCCACAATCGCTTTCTCTACAAAAGGAGCTCTTTCGGAAGATGCAATTAACACGTTGAAAGAGAGGGTAAATGAGTTCCCCGTAAATGCCGTGCGTTATGAGTCTACCGGAAACGGAGGTTTTTATCCGATGGTTTCGGACGAAGGCGAGTATTATAGTGAAGATTACGAACTTCATCGACAAGCAGAAGATATGGACGGCGTATATGTAGCTCCATTTATGGTAGTTAAAAAAGAAAATTTAAACTGTCCTTATATTATCTATGCACACTATGAAGGCCAATTATATATCTATTATGTAAATGCGAAATTCTTATAATTCAGTTATTGATACAAAAAAGAGTAATGACAGAAAAAGAGAAAGCTGCTGCGGGTGTATTATACAATGCTAATTATGATAAAGTATTGCTTGAAGAACGTTGTCAAGCCAAAAGTATTTGTTATGATTATAATCAAACACCTCCTGCTGAGCAGAAAAAAAGAGAGCATATTATTAAAGAGTTCTTTGGTAGAGTAGGACAAAATTATATTATAGAACCTCCTTTTTTCTGTGATTATGGTTACAATATTGAGATTGGCGATAATTTTTTTGCAAATCATAACTGCGTGATTTTGGATGGTGCAAAAGTAACCTTTGGTAATAATGTATTTATTGCCCCTAACTGTGGTTTTTATACAGCTGGACATCCACTGGATACCGAACAACGGAATGAAGGGTTGGAATATGCCTATCCCATAAAAATAGGCAATAATGTTTGGATTGGTGCTCATGTGGCAGTTATGCCGGGAGTCACTATCGGAGATAACGTGGTAATTGGTTCGGGAAGTATAGTTACTAAAGATATACCTTCCGGAGTAGTAGCGGTAGGCAATCCTTGTCAGGTCATTCGGGAAATTACCAAAGAAGATAAAAATAAATATAAGTAAGAAGATTTTGGATAAAGCTGAATGAGTAAGATAGAATCTCCAATTACTTTTAATTATATTTAGCTATACTGTTAAGTAAATAAGAGTCTTATAATGAGTGATAATCATTATAAGACTCTTACTACTTTTTTATAAAGAATATCAAGGATTTTTTAATTGATTCTTTTAGATTCTTCAATACCGTTTTGTTCTTTAGTTTATTTCACTTTACTTACTTTTCTGAGCCTATAATTTAAAGAAATACCAAAATGCCGCCTATCTTTTAATTCACGTATTTTTCCATTCTGACCGGTAATACTCAAAAAAAGACCTCCTTGTGTGAGTTGAATACATCATCAATAAATACACCGATATATCCTTTTCCTTTAAAAAATGTTTTGCTGATGGAACTGTCTATACAAAAGCTTGGATTTATATTTGCCTACCCGAAAGCCATTTTTTCATAAGCCTAACCCGCAACCCTGAAATTCCATCCTTCGCCCCAGAAAAACATTTGATTAAAGTTGCCGGAAGGAGTAAATCTAATATTATCCATTTTGGTATCAATTTTCATAGATTGTTTTTAATGGTTAGTAAGTTTTGATGAAAAATACCTGAAAGGAAATAGTATATTAAGTTATTTTTCAATCATTTTACGTCGGTATTCCATGGGTGGTTTTCCGGTGTTTTTTTTGAAAAACTTACTAAATGATGCTTGATCGGGAAAGTTTAATTCTTCCGCTATTTGTTGAATGGTCATATTTTTTTGTCTAAGCAATATAATAGCATCAGAAATAACTAAATCATTAATGATCCTGATAGGAGGTAATCCAATTACATGTTTTACTGCACGTGATAAATAGATAGGAGTAACACAAAGCAGGTCTGCATAAAAGGCAACTTCACGTTCCTTACGAATGTTTACAAAAAGAAGTTTGATAAATTCGGCAACTACATTTTCGCGATTACCTGTTTTCTGCGCCATTGTTGCATTTATTTCCGGTTTCATTACCCGAAAGTTCCATAGTTCCAGAATTAAGTTGGTTAGTTCATTCTGTACCAGTTTTGAATAAAACAGATGTTTGCTGCGGTGAATATTAATTCTTAAGCGCTCCATATTATTTCGCAGTACTTCAAATTCTGTATGTTCTAATTGAGTAACCGGATTTAATAAAGTAGTATTAACTCCGTGTGGAGAACTTACGTCTTTGGTAAGACTTCTTAAAAAACGGGATGCAACAATTATCCAATATCCTCTAAAATTATCGGATACAGTAATAATCTGAGTAATATTTCTTTCTTTTATCAGTAAAAATGTGTTTTGCTTAATAAAGCAGGGAATATAGTCTACATTGATCTGGATTTCTCCCTTCTCAACCAATAAAATGCAATAATCTTCAAATTTTATGGGGAGATATTCCAACTGTAACTTTTGAAAATATTCGGGCCGTATGTCAACAATAATGATATTATCCTGGTATTGAGTTATTCCCGGCAAACCGCTATTCGACAAAACATTCATCATGCTTATTCTTTCTACTTTTTCCATCTTGTGAAAAGTTTTAGTTACTGATATATAAAATCCGGAATTACCTATGTTACAATGCTTTCTTTTGATACCTGTGAGAATTGAGTAGCATCTTTTATATTTAAATTGTTGAACTATCTTATATATCTGCTAAAACCAGTGAAAGCTGCATATAATTAAGCCCATCATTTAAAATACCAAAGCCTGTTTTATACGGTGTAAATATATACAAAAGTCAAAAATTGACAAATTTCGGATAAGTACCACCATTGTGAGGATATAGGTTTCCAAAGAACTTTGCAGGGTAAATATTTAATGAACTAAAAAAGGATGGAAAATAAAGTTTCGGAGGTAAATAAATTTACCGGTTATCAGGTTTTTGTAGTAGCAATTCTTGCACTGCTGCAATTTTCAATTGTGATGGATTTTCAGATTATTCTACCTCTGGGGAATATGCTGATGAAAGGTTTGGGTATTGATACGGTACAGTTCGGGTTATTGGTTTCCTGTTATGCTTTTGGTGCGGGTATTATGGGTATATTGGTTTCTACGGTTGCTGATAAGTTCGACCGTAAAAAACTCTTGGTGTTCTTTTATTCCGGCTTTATTCTGGGTACACTGATTTGCGGATTATCACATAATTATCCCACATTGTTAATGGCACGAAGTATAACCGGATTGTTTGGGGGAGTAATTGCTTCCATCTCAATAGCGATTGTAAGTGATTTATTTACTTTAAACCAGCGTGGACGGGTGATGGGATATGTGCAAATGGCTTTTTCTGTCAGTCAGGTATTAGGTATTCCGGCCGGTATTGTGATTGCTAATCAGTGGGGATGGAACGCTGCCTTTTTTTCTATTGTAATATTTGCCAGTGTTATATGGAGTGCAATTGTGGTTAAATTACGTCCGGTTACCGAACATAAAAAACTACAGACCTCTGAAAGTATAGTTAAACGGTTTTGGCGTATTCTTTCTACTAAATCGTATCTGACAGGACTTCTTTACTTAGCATTTATTGCTATCGGTGGTACGATGATTATGCCGTTTAGTGCTACTTTTTTGATTAATAATGTGATGGTTACGCAAGGACAGTTACCTTTGGTTTATTTATTCACTGGTATTACTACTATTATAGTTATGCCAATTATTGGCAAATTAAGTGATAGAATAGAGAAATATAAGTTATTCTTGATTGGCTCGGTATTATTTAGTGTGATGACTCTTATTTTTACTCATCTTACTCCAATTCCGTTGTGGGCAGTAATTATAATCAATATATTAATGTTTGTAGGTATTTCGGGTAGTAGTGTACCGGGGATGGCACTTATCACCGCAGTACCTTTGCCAGGTGACAGAGGAAGTTATATGAGCCTGGGAGAATCGTTGCAACTTATGTCAAATGGAGTAGGAACGATAGGGGCAGGGCTCATACTGGTGCAACAAAGTGATTCAAGTCCGCTTATAAATTTTGAATGGATAGGATATATAGTTGTCGGAGTAGTGCTTGTTTGTATGGTGTTATTGCATAGGGTTGATGAGGAGGTTAAAGGATAAGAGTATATAATTCATTTTTTTGTGTAGATAAACAAACTTACAGGAGAAAACAGCATTTCACTCCAAATTTTTTGCCAATAGGAGAAGAGTTAGCTTATTTTTTGAGGAGTTTTGTTTAAATTATGGTATTAGCAGAGGGTGTGTAGTAATTGTAAAAAAGGGAAAAATAAGTATATGTATTTAACAAATAAGTGATTAAATTTGTTATCTTTGTCCCTTAAACAATCAAGTTTGTATTGTATCTTTCTTAACAATGCTTTGCTCCACGCCTATTCGTGGAACTTCTCGGCGTCAAAATTGACATCAAAATCAACTTATTTGTTTACTGGATGAATCTATTGAAATAATGTATTACACAGGTATAGTGGAATCTGTTTTCAAATAGAAGGAGTATGTCAGGACTGGCAGGAAATTGAGTTAAATAACGCATCAATAACTGAATAAAAAAATATAAATGGCTATATCGTTTAATAAAAAAGAAGTACAAAAGAAAAAACAAAGTAAAAGGTTAGAAAAGCAAAAACGCAAAGAAGAGCGTAAAGCCAGTGGTGGTAGTGGAGCTTTTGAAGATATGATAGCGTATGTAGATGAGAATGGCATGATTACCAGTACTCCTCCGGATGTTACTAATAAAGAAGAAATAGATATAGAAAATATTGAAGTCTCTACTCCCAAAAAAGAAGAAGTAGAGGAAGCTCCATTAGAGGGACGTGTAGAGTTTTTTAATTCCGATAAAGGATTTGGTTTTATAAAGAGTTCCAAAGGCACGGAGAAATATTTTTTCCATGTGAGTAATGCCCCAACCTCAATTAGCGAAGGAAATAAGGTTACCTTTGAGTTGGAACGCGGACAAAAAGGCATGAATGCCGTAAACATCGCGTTTATCGATGAGAAGGACCATTAATTTATAATTAACAACAAAAAAAATGAACATTTACGTTGCACATCTAAGCTTCGATACAATAAACGAAAGCTTACAGGATTTATTTTCAGAGTACGGAGCTGTAAATTCGGCTAATATCATTATGGATAGGGAAACCGGAAGGTCCCGTGGATTTGGTTTTGTTGAAATGCCTGATGATGCAGAAGGACAAAATGCTATTTCTCAATTGAATGAAACAGAATTTGAAGGAAAAACAATTAGTGTAAGTGTTGCTCGTCCCCGTACTGAAAGAAGTAACAGTGGCGGTGGTTATAATCGTGGTGGAAACGGTGGCGGATACAACAAAAGACGCTATTAAAAATCATATATAGCATATAATGAAAAAGGAGCTGCCCTTATAGGTGGCTCCTTCTTTTTTATTTGTATTTATGACAAGCGGTTCCACTCTTTAGGTAGTTCTAAAGTGTCTGATAATTTAGCATGTTATATAAAAGACCTAGGAGAGAATAAAACTAATAGAAATGAATCCCTATAATCAGTTTTATAATAGTCTAAAGATTTATTGAAATAAAACTTTATTAAGTCTGTCATATATGTTTTTCCGTAAAGCGGTAAGTTCCTGTAGCTTTTTATTTTTGCGAAGTTTGAGAAACTTTACTGCACTTACCCATCTAAGATATGAACGTGAATACCTCCATGCGAATATTCCCAGGAAAGGAAGGCAAAACAAATGTATAAGTGCGATAGGGAACGAAAAGAAGGTCCACATAAGCACAAATGTAATAAGATAAAGCAACGGCATAAGGAAGAGAACAGATGCACCGAAATGAATGCCACTATGCAACATCTTGTCCTCGACCCGGGATGTCACTCTACGGGGAACATAATAAATCAAAAAATTAGGAATACAAGCCACAAGGAACAACGGTGACAAAAGTGTAAGAATCACGAGCCAAAGTGTTATGCCACACCAGCTATGGTTTTGAGTAAAATCCCGGTCATATATACCCAATTCTTCCGTGCCTGTCTTCAGACGTATAGTGTCCTTATATATCCGCTGTATAGAAGTATTATCTTCCTTTTTTATACTATCGAGTCGTGCGAAAAGTTTTTTGTCGGCTATTAATTTCTGTGGCAACTTTCCTGGTTCGTAACCAAGCTTATTAGCATATTCTATTCCATAAGTGAGACGGAGATAATCAATGGCGTCGTAATTTTCCAGATCCGTAATATTCAGCATCATTTCGGAGACTTTCTCCCGGATTACCTTATTAAATTGTATTCGTGCTTCTATGGGGTTTTCACGATATAGTTTGTAATAAGGTTTTGCCGAGATGGGTTTTCCATACCATACCAGCATCTGCTCATACATATCAAAATAGTCGGAATAATGGTTGCAGGAAGGGATGATAAATATTTCTTTTTCAAAGTTGGTTTTGCGGGCGGCTTCAAACACGATATGAAGATATCCTACAGAAAACTTACCTAACCAACGCTTGTCCTGATGTCCTGCTTCAGGATAGATTCCTATTATTCCATCCATTATTAATTCCTCTTCTGCTTCCTCCAGTGTAGCACGATTACGAACTGCCGAAGCAGACCCATTATATAATGACCGGTAGGCAGGAAGTATTCCCATCCATCGCAGGGCAGGAGCTACCAGCGGTTTAAAAGCGTCTGCACGTGCTATCATTCGCAACCTGCGTCGTGGATGATCAATAGCAACAGCAAATCCGAGCGCATCAGAAAGTCCATTCTGATGATTGGATACAAGCATGACCGGTACATCGTCCGGAATATTTTTCATGTCTATCCAATATGCTTTACGATTATAAAAATTGTTGTAAAACAGTCCTACATAATATCTGAATGCTTTATATCCCCAGGTAGGTGTTGCGTTATAAAGTTTGTGTTTGTCCGTAATAGAATGATTCATGACACAAATATGGGAATTTAAGTAATAACCTAAACTTTTGTCAGGTTAAAAAGTTATATTGATTCAAAAAAAGCGGATATTTAACTAATGTGTAAGTATAACTATGGAATAGTTCCGGAATAAAACCGGAAACGTATCCTAAAATAAATAGTTAAGTTGAAGAATAAAAGAATATAAGTATTCAGTTATAGATAATTTGGTCATTTGAAGATGATTAATGACAGGAAATAAGTGATACAACGATAAAAGGGGCTGTCTGGAATTTCCAGACAGCCCCTTTTTATTTTTTTGAGGTATTCCTTAGTTTCTTGGAATAGATTCTTTTACTACCATAGGGCGACCTGCGTATTCAGCACCATTCAATTCCTGAATAGCATTTTTTGCTTCTGCAGCGTTAGGCATTTCAATAAAGGCAAAACCTTTAGATCTATTTGTAGCACGGTCCATAATCAGTTTTACTGAATCTACTGTTCCATACTCTTCCATTACTTCTCTCAAATCTGCTTCCCTAACGTTATAGCTAAGGTTACCAATGTACATGTTCATAAATAAAAATATAAAAAAATTAATATTACAGCAAAATAAGTTTTGGAAGTTCTTAATCAGAGATGGAAATTCTCAGGTGAAGTCACAAGAGGAAATACATGAAAGAATTCAGAGCAATGTAAAAACGTATTATTGCTTTTTGTTTGTACAAAGAAACACTATTTTTTTTGTTTAGGACTATAAATGGAATTATTTTTACCTCATTATATCTTTTTTTATGAAATTAGGTCAATGATTAACTAAAAATGGAGGGATTATAGGAAAATACGGAAAGAAACCAGGTATTTGTAAACCGGAGATAAATAGCATAAATAATAAGTTTATTTTCGGTTATGAAATAACATTTCCTATATTTTGTCTATTTATCTCCTATTATCTCCTATTATCTCCGAACCTGAGCCTATTTGCATTATACATTATAAAGAAATGATTTCTTCCCGATATTTTCTTAAGTTTGCTTCCGGCATTTTTTGTATACTAGTCTCTAATTCCCTGATTAATACTTCTCTATGCCGGGGTAAAATCCCAGACAAAGGAATTGGATTAGAAACAGTATTTGCCGAAATGGTTACTTCGTTTTCCGGTTGAAGATTTTGCAGGAGAGTTTTCAATTCTTCTAATCTTTCAATCTCAGTAGCTTCCGTGTAAGTACCATCTTGAATATCCCTATACAATTGTGATTCCGGGAATACAGTAAGAGATACAACCGTTATTATAAAAGGGTGTAGCTGGCTGAATATTTTTGCACTTTCCAACGCATTTCTTTGTCCGTTACCTTTTCCTGCTAATCCGGTCAGGTAAGTAAAGTTATATTCAATTCCTGCTTCATCCAGTTTGCGACATTCGTTTAATATATCCTGGGCTGTATTTCCTTTATTCATTTCGCGTAGGGTAATATCATCACCTGTTTCCGTGCCAATTGAAATACGATTATACCCTAAGCTACGTAGGGTTTTTAATTGTTCCACCGTTTTGGTTTTCATATCGGTTATACGTGCAAAACTTCCGATATTCTGTACTTCCGGTAAATATTCTTTAATAGTTTCTGCTAGTTTTACCAGTTTATCGAAACTCAATACAAAAGGATTACCACCGGTTAGGAACACTCTTCTTGCATGTGGCTGATAGGTATTTGCAATAAGTAAATCTTCGATAATTTCAGAAAGTGGTGACATGCGGAACCTGGTGCCGTAATATAAACTACAAAAACGACAATTTGCATGGGTACAGCCTGTTGTGACTTGCAATAATAAGGAACTAGCTTCATAAGGAGGTCTCCATATCTGACCTGTGAAATGCATTCTTTCTGCCATCATAATTTTTTTGTTTTAAATGATTCTTGTACTTCATTAAATTAGTTGGGCAACCAACGGCCATGGTTGGTTAATATTTAAAGAGGCTCTTAAACCGGATATTTATTTTTTAGTAATTCAGGTTTCGGGCAATCGATTTGTTTTTTATACCCTTGTCTCTTTAATTGTTTGAAAAATAGTATCTTTTATAAATAATAAGATGTTATTTTTTCTTTAGACTTAAAGTCCCTTTTTTCTTCTTTTATTGATGTAGGGAGTTTTTAAATACTTTAGTAATTATTCTTCTTGTCTCTTTTAAATTTGTATTCCTGCATATATTCGGTTAATTTTGTGGGTACAAAGGTAACTGGGTGTTTTGTAATAAAAAATAACTTACTTCCAGGTCAGTTGGTTACGTACAAGTAACTAATTTTGTATACCAGCCAATTAGAAAAGAAAAAAAATGAAAAATAATTTTGAGAAGCAAATTTGTCCGGCATGTGGAATTATTGAACGTTTTGGTGATAAATGGTCTTTACGTATTTTAATCTCCTTACATCAAAATGAAGTGATGCGTTTTAATGAAATTCAGAAGAAAACGGATGGAATTTCCCAGAAGGTGCTGACGAGTACGCTAAAAATACTGGAAACGACTGGTTTAATCAGTCGTAAAGTATATCCTGAAGTTCCCCCAAAGGTAGAGTATCAGCTAACAGATTTAGGAAAAAGTTTAATCCATCCATTGGAAGTCCTGATTGATTGGGCAATTAAGCATGAAGATGAGATTGCAAAAAATCAGGAATGTAATAAGTAACAACCGGACAGTAAATGCCGGATGGTTTAATTTATGCGGGTATTTCTATTGGTTCTCCCAAAAACTTTGGTTTTTTATTAATT
>Ga0192240_10563_pt1 | contig 14418 bp, 10 predicted proteins | sample Koala_Koa27_H3_FD_131237 | JGI IMG/M metagenome (GOLD analysis project Ga0192240, IMG submission 131237) | Enriched cells from koala feces incubated with labeled cellulose particles, San Francisco Zoo, California, United States - Koala_Koa2-7_H3 ...
CACCAGCACGCCGTCCTATTCTGTGGCGAGCCTGAGCGATTACGGGGATTTGTTCAGCGTGCAGGCGAATATCACACGATATATCTGTGAATACGATGAAAACGGCCTGTTGCAATACAGGCTCTTTGCCGCGGGGGACGAGAACCGGACGGTAGCCAACGGGGACGGAATCTACGGTTACACCTATACCTACGATGAGACAGGGCAGGTAAGCGGGATCTACTACCTCGGCAAAGCGGACACAACGGAAACCATCCCCGAGGAGACGACAGGCAGCATCGGAACCGTCAACAGCGTCCGTTTTGCCTATGAAAACGGTCTTGTCTGCAGAATCGCATACTACGATGCGGAGGGCAATCTGACAGCCGGTTCGGACGGTTGGTCGGTGTGTTGTTATACCCTTGACGAAAACGGCGTCCGCAGCGGTGTCGCGTACTATGATGATTCCCTTCAGCCGATGGCCTGCGCGGACGGCTACGCCTCCGCCGTGTATACCGTTGACGGAGCGTTCGAAATACAGATAGCCTACCTGGACGCAAACGGTCAAAGCACCTCCTGTGCAGATGGTTACGCCATCATAAAATATGACTATGACAGCTCCACGGGAATGGAAACCATGGAAACCTATTGCAACGCAGCCGGGGAAGCAATCGAGTGCAGCTACGGCTACGCCTCCGTAACAACCGAGCTGTTGGAGGACGGAAGCTATTTGTTTACCTACCTCGATGCAGACGGCTCTCCGGTTGTCTCCACATTCGGGTATGCCATGTTGCTGTCAGAGCTTGGGGATAACGGTCTGCCGATTCGGGTGACCTGCATGGACGTGGATGGAACCGTGATTTCCAGCGAAAGCTATGCTTATGATGGTGCTCTGGAGACGGAGCACAGCTACTACGACGAAAACGGCGCACCCTGCAACTGCTCAATGGAATATTCTACACTGAAATTCAGCTATGACAGCCGCAACAACGCAACAAGCATCGCCTTTTACGGCGTCGATGGCGCATTGTGCGTGAGCAGCTACGGCTACGCCTGTATGAATACGGAATACAATGAGTACGGGAATATCACTCATATTGAATACAGAGACGGGGATAATCAGCTGACAGCTCCTATCATAGAGATTGAGTACGATGAGGAAGGCCGTAAAACCTATGCCGCCTATTATGACGACTCCGGCAACCTGGTGACCGGTGCAGGAGGCTACGCCGCAATCCGGTTTGAATACACCGATACGGATACCGGTACCAGCGCAAAGATGACTTACTATAACGAAAGCATGATGCCCACAGCGATAGACGGAACAGCAGCGGCAATCGAATATACTTATGACACCTCCGGAACCCTGACCGCTGTAAAGTACTATGACGATAGCATGCAGCTGATCACAGACACTGAATAACAGAGCAGTAGCGGTAGTTTTTCTCGAAGTATTCCGCCGCCACAAAATTAAAGTTGATATCCTGTATCTTTCCGTCCTCAGACCGGTCGATCCTGTAGAAAACCACAACCGCATCGCACGGCGCACTCAACGTTGCACCGTAAAGACAGGCGTTGAAATACCGCTCCGGGTCGCTTTCGTCAATGGTAAGCAGCCCCCGCGCCAGCAGAAAATCCATCTCCGCGCAGCGCGGATCTCCCGCGCTCCACACCGCCAGAGGCGTATTGTTCTGCCGATACTCATCCCCGGCAAGGTGAACGTGGCTGCCGAGAAAAATCTCCCGTTGAATCGGATGCGCGTAATACTGTCCGTTGACGACTTCACACTTGAAATAATCGCCGATTCTTGCCGTCTCGCCCGCGCCGTTGACCGCTTCCCGGGAAAAAAGCTCAAACGTGCCATCCGGATGACGCCTGATGACGCCCTTTTGCAGCAGCTGCTGCTCCATGGAACTTCCTGCCCCAAGTTCATAGGCCAACACAGACAGATTGTTACATTTTACGGCATATCTCATAAGTGTTCCCCACAGTTTGTTTTATATGGCCGTCAACGTTTTCTTTGCGATTTCGTTTCTCCAGTCGCTGACCTCGCTCAGCATCAGCACCGCCACCTGTTCAATGACAGAATGGAAGACGTCTTCGGAAACATCGCGGTCTTTCACGGTATCCAGAATACTGATACATTTTTTCAGCCGGATCACCATATCCTCATCGTTTCGCTTCATAAAATCAAATTCGCACAGAGAGAGCTTCGAGGTATAGTAGGAGGCCCACGCGGGGACAAACAATGCCAGGAAGTTTGCGGCACTTCTGATGAAGCTCTTCAGCGCAATGCCGTTCCTTGCAAAATCAATGTCGAAGGTGAAGATGGAAAACTGAAGGACACCGCGCAGCAACACGATAACAAATCCGGCTGTAAAGATGTATTTGCCCATCTTGGACAGATACGCGACGATGTTTTCGTATCGGCGTACACTTTTCTCATGGTAAAGGATCTGGTCTTCTACCAGCTGCCGAAAGCCGGCGAGGCATTCTTTCCGGGTGGACGCTGTGGAACCCGTATCGGACAAAACCGCCTCATGTAAAGCCAGACGCAGCCTGTAAAAAATCTCAGGGTTTTCGGAGGCGTCCATCGCACACTTGTGCATGAGCGTGCGGGGATTCATCGTATAGCCAAAGGGGCAAATGTGTATGTAAACCCGCAAAAATTCGGCAAGAATCCGGCTTTGGAGAAATTCCCTGTGCCACTGCCTGATCTGGTTGTTCTTTGCCAGGCAAAATGCATAAAAGTTCACACCTGCATGAAGAAGGAAGCCAATGCCCGCAACGATCAGCCATATATTTATACCGCCGATCAGCGGGTTGACGGTGAACCCGAACAAAGTCTCGCTGTAGAAGCCGACAGCGATAAAGACCGTTGCGATAAACGGCAGGATGGAGCGCAAATAGATGCTTGCGCGGTATTTCGAGGCATTTCTTATGGCGCTGCTGTCATAGCCGGAGAAAGAGGCCAGGAGGCGCTTCCGCGTCTTTTCGCCCGCCGCGTCAGCGAGAGAAAACTCGTCGTCCATCAGTTCGTCTTTCTCATAAGACTCGGGAATGCTGGCAGTACGGTATTTTTTCATGAACCTTGCATACAGCTTTTCACCGGCGGGTAAAAGCGGAACCTTTTTCTCGGCCTCGGGAGCACTTTCCTCATAAAAAAAGCTGCCGCAGTATTCTTTCAGGTGCTCAGGTGCGTATGCTTCAAAATACCCGAACTCTGTCCAGTAAGCTTTATGCGGCTTCTGTTTGCTGACCCATAGGCACGGGATATTCATCTCATGGCTTTTTTGCATCAGATCCCACATGATTCCCTCGTCGCCGGAGAATGTTTCGTCCCACAAAAGGATCAGCAGGTCGGCCTGAGCCAGCAGGCGGCTGGACGAAATCACTCTGCGCATAGGATCGGTTCCGGCGGGGCTTTGGCTGTCGGAAAACCGCGTCATTTCCAGCTGATTTACCTTTGCAACGTCATCCCAAAAGGAACCCGAAAGCCCGTCATAAGCGAAAAGGCGCACCCGTCCCGGTCCTGACTGGGAGGAATGATCGTTCAGCCGTATCTTCACCTCCGTCAGAAGGTTCGATACCTTTCCGATCAGCAACTTTTGTTCTTCCTCGCTGCCTGCGGCAGCTCCGGCGACTGTTATTTGAAAGTAGTCCACAGATTGTTCTCCTCCCTTTTGAGTATGGAAATCATTTCATCAAAGGTTCCCTGAGTGTGTACAAACACAGTTGAAATAATAACATATCCCAAAAATAAGTTCAACTATTTTATGGCATACGCATTTTATTACAATAATCCCACATATTACATTCCCTGTTTTTTATATTTCGTACCAAATGATCTCGTTCGCCTCCAGATGCACCTCATAGCTGCTGCCGTCCCCACGGTAAACAACCGTATCCTGGGGCTCGTAGGTGTTGTTGACAACGCAGTATTTTCCGTTTTTGACATAAGCATGGACATCCACGTTATAATTTTCGGAATACCATTTTTTCAGATTCTCCTCGTCATGGCAGCTCCAGAGAATGCTGCGATAGAGAACCCGGGTGTTTTCGAATGAATACGGCAGACCGCTGATGTACACCGCACGCCCCTCTCCGAATTCGTTAACCGCCATCTGAACTTCTTTATCCCTTTGAACGAGAACCGTCGCCTCTTCCAGAGCATACATGGACTTTTTCCCTTCACCAAAGTCCGCATCACGGCGGCAATCCTGCAAAATAAAATGGTTTTCATGGTTTTCCCAGTTGTATTTATCATAATTCAGAGTAAAACCAGTCTCTTTTTCCACACCAAACACGTTAGCCAGCTGAATATACCGTCCCTCATGCTGATGACCCGCAGGTTCCCCGACGCCGATCAGGCCGCCGCCCTCCCAGACAAAACGCTTCACTGCCTCCACGATCCGCGGGTCCTCCCACTCTCTGCCGCCGGTGTGCGCCGTGTCGCCGTCGCCCACATTGATGATCACATCAATACCGCACAGCAGATCAGGATCATTGCGGATATCGTCAAAGCTGATAAAACGCACGTCAAAGGGCGCCCCGCTCAGCGCCTCGATGACCCCGGCATAGCTGTAATTCTGCTTATAATAAAGGGCATGGTGCACCATGTGGCAGCCCCAGGAGCGCATCTTGCCCCAGCTATTTAAGACCGCCACGGTCTTCACGCAGTAAGGAGTAGTACCTTTCGCATTCTCATAGAGCAAACGAAACTCATCGCAGACATTCTCGATATAGTCCAGAAAATCCGGGAACTCACAGACAAGCTTCAGGTACCCGCCATAGCCGATGCGGTCAATCGGTTTGCGGAGAATCGCCCGCCGCGCCGTTACCCAGTTAACCTTCGCCTCTTTCACCGGGTCGCCGCCCTCATGAAATGTGTCCGGGAAAAAGTAGGGCAGAAACCGCCCCTCGCGGTAGCGGACTCCCTCCACATCACTGATCAGGCGGAGCGTGGATCCGTTGCCCACGCTGCCCACCAGGGCGTCCAGTCCGATCCCGGCAAACTCCTCCATAAAAGGCTCCGTACCGATCCAGTGGTCGCCCAGGAACATCATGGCCTCCTTGCCCTCCTCGTGGACGATATCCACCATCTCTCCAGCAAGCTTTGCCACCTCACGGCGCTGAAAAGCCTGGAAATCCTTATACTCTCTGGACGGAACCCGGTACTGATTGTTGAAATAACCCTGATCAATGATGTACTCCGGCCGGAACCTGTATCCGGCCTCCCGTTCAAACTGCTCCAGAATATACGGGCTCACACTGGCGGAATAGCCATACCAGTCCACGTATTTTTCCCGCGCCAGCTCGTCAAAGACCAGCGTAAACTGATGAAAAAACGTGGTAAACCGGATCACATTCACATGAGGATTGCTGCGGCAGAACCTCCGCAGGCGCTCCAGGCTGAACGCATGTGTCTGCGGCTGCCGAACGTCAAAGGTGATCTGATGCTCTACGTTTTTCCAGTCGTTGACCACAGCGTTGTACATGTGAACCGGATCCCACATGATATAAGCCAGAAAGCTCACCGTGTAATCGTGAAACGGAACAGCCGGGGCAATCGTCACATCACCGGACTCCTCATCGTAGGACCAATTCTTCACCGGCACCACCTCGCCGGCCGTCCGGTCGATCACCTCCCACCAGCGGTATATATCATCCCTGCTGTTTACCGCCAGCATTTCCGGATAAATCCCCTCCATCAGATGAATCGCAAGCGTCTCCTTCACAGCCGCGCGAAATTTCGTCATAATATAGCACTGCTGGATCTCCTCCGGGTGCGCTTTCGCCCAGTCATTATCTTTCCGCGTCGTGTAATACGTGGCATATACTTTGGCATCCACCTGCTTTAATTCTTCCGGATAATCCGTCCCGTCACAGTCGCGGACCGCATCCGCGCCCCACCGCTCCAGCAGCTCCAATGTCTCCGGTACCACGTCCATGTCCGTCGGTATCGTCACCCGTCCTGTCAGTTTCTTTTCCATAGTTTCCTCCTTTTTTATTAAGACATCTCTGATTGCTGTGGTGCGGATCACATGCTGTCCCTGACTTTCCTCCATACCAAAAGGAAAGCAATTACCACCATGGCGCCCGTGAGCACCCAGGAAAAAGGATACACCATCATCAGCACGGAAAATTCATGGTGCCGGATCACCACCGTATTGATATAGACCAGCCGGAATACACAGGTACCAAAAATCATGAGTACGGAAGGCAGAAGAGAATGCTCCAAGCCGCGCAGTGCCGATCCGGTAATCTCATAGGTGCAGATCAGGCAGTGAAACAGCACCACATAACGCAGCCGCAGCGCCGCATAATCCGCAACTTCCGCATCGGAAGTAAACAGGCGGATCAGCAGATCCCTGCCCAGGTAAGAACAGATATTGACCGCAAAAGCAATCACCATGGCGCAGACCAGACCAAGCAAAAACGCTTTTTTGCAGCGTTTCAGCTTTCCGGCGCCGTAATTCTGGCTCACGAAAGTCACCACCGCCGAATTAAAGCCGTTTACCAGAAAATATGAAATATATTCAAAATTGGCTGCCACCGTGGACCCTGCCACCGCCGACGAACCAAAACTGTTGATGGAAGACTGGATACACACATTCGCAATGGAAAAAACCATCCCCTGAATCCCGGCCGGGATACCGATCTGCAAAATCCGCTTCAATTCTTTTTTCTGAAAACGCAGCTGTTTCCACTCCAGCCGGATCACAGAATCTGACCGATGCAAAAATCGTACCGCCATCCCCGAGCTGATCCCATTCGAAATCACCGTCGCGATCGCGACGCCAGAGACCCCCATGTGAAACACAATCACAAAAAGCAGATTTAAACCGGCGTTGATCACCCCCGCCGCCACCAGACAGTAAAGCGGTCTGCGGGTATCCCCGATACTCCGCAGTATGGCCGCAGCAAAATTATAGAGAAGGATAAACGGCATGCCGACACAGTAGATCCAAAGATATAAAACCGCCATATCCAGAATATTTTCCGGCGTAGACATAAGCGTCAGCAGCGGTCTGGCAATCAGAATTCCCAGGAACATCAGAAAAACTCCGCTGACCAGTGCCAGCAGTATGGAGGTATGTACCGCACCGTTGATATGATCCTCCTCCCCCTTTCCGATCATATGCGCGATGACAACGTTGCTGCCGACCGAAATCCCCACGAAAAGATTGATCAGCAGCGTCACTACCGGCGTATTGGCTCCGACAGCCGCAAGCGCCTCACTGCTGGCAAACTGCCCCACCACCGCCACATCCACCGCATTAAACAGTTGCTGCAGGATACTGCCTGCAGCCAGCGGCAGGGCAAACAGTAATATTTTGCTCATCATGGGACCGTGAAGCATATCCATGCCCGCCTCATTTGTTTTTTTCATAACTAACTATCACTCCCTCGATTTTGCCTCTGAGATAATATGATGATGTTAGGGGCAAAAGCGGCGGGAACCCGCAAACCAGGATTTCCCGCCACTTTTTAAAACGTGAGCGTGCCGGGGTTCGAACCCGGGACAACTTGATTAAAAGTCAAGTGCTCTACCAACTGAGCTACACACCCATATACAATTAGAACTGGGCTAGCCGGATTCGAACCGGCGAGTGCAGGAGTCAAAGTCCTGTGCCTTACCGCTTGGCGATAGCCCATTACAACTATGCAGTAACTTCATAGTTCAGACTTTTTCTACTGCAAACCAGTAAAGGTGGATAAAGGGATTCGAACCCTTGGCCTCCAGAGCCACAATCTGGCGCGCTAACCAACTGCGCTATACCCACCATATAGGATAAAACAACCTTACAGATGGTTTTTGTAAAAGCTGATGACTCCGCTCTTTAAGCTCCCGACAACACTTTTACTACATATGCCCGAAGGGATTCGAACCCCCGACCCACGGCTTAGAAGGCCGTTGCTCTATCCAGCTGAGCTACGGACACATACTCTCTGCCACTATGCGAAAGAGAAAGCGGGTGATGGGAATCGAACCCACGTGTCCAGCTTGGAAGGCTGGTGTTCTACCATTGAACTACACCCGCATACTATTATCCGAGTCGGGGTGACAGGATTCGAACCTGCGGCCTCCTGGTCCCAAACCAGGCGCTCTAGCCAAGCTGAGCCACACCCCGTTCGCCTCGCGCACCCGCAACGCAAATAATATTATATGGCATGACTACTCATCTGTCAACAGATTTTTTTTAATTTTTTCCGCATCAGGCGAAGCGCATTTCCTCTGTGACTTCTGGCATTTTTCTCTTCTGGTGTCAGCTCAGCCGTAGAGCAATTCAGGTCCTCCACATAAAAAATCGGATCATATCCGAAACCGTTTTCCCCTGCCGGCTGCTCGCCGATATACCCTTCGATCGTGCCGCGGACAACCATCGGTTCCTGTCCGGGAACAACCGCTGCCACGGCACAGACAAAGCGCGCTGTCCGCTGTTCACGCGGCACTCCCTGCAGCCTGTCCAGGAGCATCTGATTCTTGATATCATAGGAAGTATCTTCCCCCGCATAACGGGAAGAATAAATCCCCGGTTCCTTATTCAGATAATCAATTTCAAGTCCCGAGTCATCTGCCAGGACAATGTCGTCACAGCAGGCAGCTACTGCTTTCGCCTTGATCAGTGCATTTTCCTCAAAGGTCGTGCCATCTTCCACGATATCCACTTCCATTCCCGCTTCTTTCATGGACAGTATTTCCCAGCCCAGATCTCCCAGGATCTGCCGTATCTCAATCATCTTATGTTCGTTGCCTGTGGCAAAAATTATTCTTCTGTTCATTTGAATCCCTCCGGCCGTTTTCTCCTCGGTGGCTTCGGTCCCAGATACTGGTACAGCGTTGTGCGAAGCATACCGTTATATATTTTTCGTTTTTTATCCGCTTTTTTCCCGATGTAGCGCTCCGTGTCCTCGTAAGCGGAGATAAGATACTCGGACCAGCAATCCAGCCGCCCGAACGTCTCCCCGATCTCCCGATACAGTTCCGGAAGCATGGATTTCTCCTCCAGCCGCTCCCCATACGGAGGATTGGTGATCACAAAGCCGTATTTCTTCGGATGATTCAGTTGGGACACCGGCCGCTGCTGGAAGTGAATCAATCCATCCACGCCGGCACGCCCCGCATTATCCCGGGCGGCGCGAATAATCTCCCCGTCAATGTCATAGCCCTGAATCTGTGTTTCCACAGAGAGATTGATTTTCTCGCGCGCCTCGAGGAAAGCATCCTCCCATTGCTTCGGGCTGATCAGATTATTCCAGGTTTCGGCAAGAAACCGGCGATGCACCCCCGGCGCCATGTCGGCTGCAATCATGGCCGCCTCGATGGGAATCGTGCCGCTGCCGCAAAAAGGATCCACCAGAATGCGATCCCCTTTCCAGGGAGTTAAGAGTATCATGGCCGCCGCCAGCGTCTCCGTAATCGGAGCTTTACTGCTCAGCACACGGTATCCGCGCTTGTGCAGAGATTCTCCGGATGTATCCAGCCCAATGGTCACCTCATCTTTATTTAAAAATACGCGCAGCGGATAGGAGGATCCCGTCTCTTCAAACCGGGAAACATGATAGTATCCTTTCAGGCGCTCCACGATCGCTTTTTTTACAATCGACTGAATATCCGACGGACTGAACAGCTTACTCTTGACGGAAGAGGCCTTTGCCACCCAGAATTTCGCGTCCCGGGGCAGATAATCCTCCCAAGGAATCGCCCTGACAGCTTCAAAGAGTTCATCAAAACTCTCCGCATGAAAACCTCCCGCTTTCCACAGGACTCTCTCTGTTGTTCTCAGATTAATGTTGGCTCTGCAGACTGTCTCCGCATCCCCGGAAAAAGTCACCCTGCCGTCCTCTGTTTTTACCACGTCATAACCCAGGTCGTAAATTTCCCGTTTCAAAACAGCTTCCATGCCAAAGTGGCAGGGTGAAATAAATTCATACAATTCCATATGAGTTCCGCCTCTCCGCTTCAAACATTCTCCATGCTCAGCACCTCCATTTTATCTGTTCCTGAATCCGCTGTCAATCTCATAAATCATCCTGTGTTTTATGATACCCACAGATTTCTGCACAGTATAAATTCGATTACGAAAGTCAAGGATTTTCTATCTTATCTTATTTTGACTCTGGTATCATCATTTTATATCTCAGGTAAGCGTCCATGCCACCCGCCAGGGAGCAGACCCGGTAACCCTGCCGCAGGTATTTTGTGACCTCCCGAATACTCAGATTCCCATGCCGGCAGTAAAAAATATGCATTCTCTGCTTATCTGTCCGGTGCATAAAGCGCTGCAGCTGATCCGGCGGGATATGAATTGCACCCCAGATGTGGTAAATCCGGTAATCCTCCTCACTGCGCAAGTCGACCAGAACCGCGTCATATTGCCTGACATATCTCCGGACATCCTCTGCACCGATCATACATAACTCCATACATTCTCCTTTTTATCTGTTCTCTTTGCTCCACGCAGTCAAAAATCACAGGGAACAGGACATTTCAGCACTTTATAACGGAAGCGTCTTTCCTATGATTTGAAAAACAGGCTGCTGCCGCAGCCTGTTTCCTGTTTGCGCTTACTATCATAGTATGCTTCTTATTTCGCAACTGTTCCGTACTTTCACAGTTACCTTATTTCATGTTGGCCGGATAGAATCGCCATACTAGTTGCAATTCTTCCCGCAGTTGGATGCATTTGACGCATTTGAAGCGTTGGATGCATTCGAAGCATTAGATGCATTCGAAGCGTTGGATGTGTTAGACGCATTTTTCCCGCAGTCGGACGCTCTGTTCTGCGCCTTATTCTGAGACTTATTCTGCGCCTTATTCTGTGCTTTGTCAGAACCCGCCTCATTTGTGTAATCGTTGTCAGCCGAATAATTCTTTGCCATGGTTCATTACCTCCTGTTTGTAATTTACACGGCTAGTATCTGCTGATTTTTTTATATTATTCAGATTTCAACTATTTTTACAACGACAGCAAAGGGCAGTACCGGCACCGACATTTCCCGCAATTCTTCTACTTACCCAATTCTGAAAACAGGATAAACACCGCCAGGACAATTCCGAGAATGATCAGCGTTCCATACCAGGTGTTAAGCTTCAGCCCGCCGAAACGAATGTCCCATCCTTCCCCCTCCTTAAACTCCGCATGAAAGCCGTGTTCGGGGTTCTGAATCTGCGCGTTGATTTCTTCCGCCGTCTTCAGGCGCGCCTCCTTTTCTTCTGTCTCACTTTTCTTTTCCTGTCCAGACAGTTCATCCATACCTTTTCTCCCCTTTTTTTGAACCTATCGCCCGAATCCAAATCCCTGCGACTGATCAGTCTCCGAGTCCATGGAATCCTCGTTTTCCTGCATCTCAGAATCCTGGCTGTCCTCCGTCTCGGAATCCTGGCTGTCCTCCGTCATGGAATCCTCGATCGCGGAAGTATCCTGCTCCGAAGCATTGTCCAGAGTCACTGTCAAAGTCAATTCCTCATAGCTGTTCCCGTTGCTCCGCTGGATTGTGACTTCCACCGTCTCTCCCGCCGCGTAATACTGAAGCATCTCTTTTAATTCGGAAATGCTGCTTACAGTGCTGCCATCCAGTTCCGTAATGATATCACCGGCCTCAATTCCTGCCTGGTCCGCTGCTGCACCTTCCACTACCGAATATACATACACACCTGCCGGCAAACCGTACATGGACACCGCCTCATCGGACACATCGTAACCAGTGATATTCAGGCATCCGTAATCCTCCGACAGTTTTGTCTTTGTCTCCTGCGTCATCAGTTCCTCCAGGATGGGCTGTGCTTTCGACATGGGAATCGCAAATCCCATATTGTCAATGGAGGCGCTGGAGGAAGAGCTGTCACTGGAAAATTTCGCCGTATTGATACCGATCAGTTCCCCTTTCATGTTGAACAGAGCGCCGCCGCTGTTTCCGGCGTTGATCGCCGCATCTGTCTGCAACAGGGTATATGTCACATCATCAATGGTAACCTCCCGGTCTAAAGCGCTGATGATACCGGAGGTGACGGATTGTCCCAGTCCGAGGGCATTTCCGATGGCCACCACGTTATCGCCCACCTGCATACTATCGGAATCCCCGATCGTCGCGATGGAAATGCTGCTTAACACCTCCTCATCCATATCGGAGAGAGCCACCGAAACAACCGCCAGATCATTATCGGGATCTGTTCCCTTGAGCTGCGCACTGTAAACCCAGTCCTCAGAATCCATAAAGCATACTGTCAGCTCATCCGCATCCTCGATCACATGATAGTTAGTCGCAATCAGGAGCTCCGTATCCGTCTGTGAGATAATAACGCCTGAGCCGCTTCCTTCACTCTCCTGTTCGTAGGTACCGAACATCGTCTGCACTTCCGAGACACTCATGTTCGTGATTGCAACCACTGAGGAGCTGCACTGCTCGGCGATCTGAGCGACAGTGTACTCACTGCTGGAACCGGAAGCGGTCGTGGCCGTCTCATCCTCACTGGAAGAATCCTCCGTTTCCGCTACAGAAAGTTTCGCACTCGTTGTCTCCACGGTAGCCGTACTCGTCGGAACCACATTTTTTCCGATTGCATAGGAGCCGATGATGCACCCGCCAATGATTACCCCGCAAAGGATGGCACACCCGATCGCCTTTGCGTAGGCATGGCCTTTTTTCTTCTTCGGCTGTTTTCTTCTGTTTCCGCCGCCTCCCTGCGTTGTCGCCTCCTGCGGCTCTTTATCCTGCGGAATATAAGAATACCGGTAAGCGGAATCCTGCTTTTCCGGCTGACCGGGCTCAGCAGACTGGCGTTCTCTTTCCTGATAGTCTGCGGTGCCACCCGGCTGTGCGGATTCACCAGACTGATATTCTCTCTCCTGATTGAATGCGGCACCAGTCTGCGCTCCCTGCACATTGCCGGTTTGCGCGGACTGTTCCTGACGGGTATACGAGTAACGATACAGGGAATCAGAATTCTCCTGCGGAATCTCCACATCCGGCTCCGCAAAAATATCTTCCTGCTCTCTCTTTTCTATATCCTGATTGTCATACATATTCTGTTCTTTTTTTTCATCCTCAAACATCGCAATGCCTCCTTTATCTTGTTTGATGTCTCTATCATAAAATCTTCGTGTAGATAAAATATGTTCATTCTGTGAAAAAGATGTGAACTCTGAAAAATCACCCGGGTTACCATTACTCTTCTTTCATCCATGACCGGTAAATACAGCGGTAAAACAGTATACCGGCGAAGCAAACGCTGACGCAGTCTGCTACCGCCTGCGCCGCGAGGACGCCATTATAACCAAAACACCATGACAGCACAAACAACACCGTCAGAAAGATAAATCCCTGCCGCGCAATCGAAAGGACAAATGAGATCGCGATCCGCCCGGCCGATTGAAATACCAGCGTCAGCAACAACACCACACCTGCCAATGTCATCGTGATCACCTGAAGGCGCAGCATCCGGCTTCCATCGGCTACGATCTGAGGCTGACTCATAAAAAACCGGATAATTGCCGGCGCTGCTGCAAACACAATCGACGACATCACCGCCGCAACAACGATAATCACTGCCAGATTAAACCGAAACAGTTCCCGCAGCCGTTTCCTCTGAGAAGCACCGATCAGATATCCGAACATAGGCTGTCCGCCGTAAGCCAGCCCCACCAACACGAGATTTACAATAGAGACCGCTTTAAATGCAATTCCCATGGCCGCAATCTTATCATTCCCATAGGGAAGCAAAAACTGATTCAGGAAAATGACACTGATACTCTGCACAATATTCATAATGGATGCCGGTATGCCGATTCCGAGAATCTGACGAAGGTAATCTCCCGGAACTCTTGCCTGTTTCGGCGCCAAAGACAGAATCCTGCTTTTTTTCTTCAGCATCCATATGCAGTAAACATTCGCCAGGATATATCCGCAAACAGTCGCAATAGCCGCGCCCTTTGCGCCCATTCCCAGATACAAGATCAGAATCGGGTCTAATATAATATTCAGAACCGCACCTATGCTTGATCCGATCATAGCCTCCGTTGCCATCCCCTCCGCGCGGAACAGATTTGTGTAGACATAGGAAGCGACTATGAACGGTGTCCCCAAAGCAAGCCAGTTATAATACGGCTGCGCAAACACCACGGTATCAGTATCTGCACCCAGAATCGGCAGGATTGCGGAACCAAAAACCAAAAGGACCATTCCCAGAATAATCCCAATCAGGTATCCGGAATAGATACAAAAAGAGCTTACCCGTTTAATGTCCTCCATCCTGCCGCCGCCAAGCAACCGCGATGTCAGCGTACATCCGCCCTGGGCAAAAACATTGCCGAAAGCCATCTGAATCGTCAGAACCGGCGCACACAGAGACACCCCTGCCACCAGATCCGTATTATCCGTCGCCGCAACAAACCAGGTATCTGCCAGATTGTATACCAGAGTGATCACCATGCT
>Ga0192240_10564_pt1 | contig 14384 bp, 12 predicted proteins | sample Koala_Koa27_H3_FD_131237 | JGI IMG/M metagenome (GOLD analysis project Ga0192240, IMG submission 131237) | Enriched cells from koala feces incubated with labeled cellulose particles, San Francisco Zoo, California, United States - Koala_Koa2-7_H3 ...
GAAGGACTGGACATGGTACTTCTGACGCATAATCATATTGACCATTATGACCCTACCGTGAAAGGGCTTTTGCCGAAAGACATTCTTTTTCTGACTCAGCCTCAAGACCGGGAGGCCATAGTACTGGATGGTTTTACAAATGTGGAGGCTATAGAAGAGACCAAGGCCGTTGACGGTTTGACAATTTATCGCACTGTAGGGCATCATGGGTTTGGACAAATTGGGCAGGCAATGGGCCCCGTGTCTGGCTTTGTGCTGGTGGCAGAAGGTTGCCCCACTCTCTATATCATGGGTGACTGTAAGTGGGAAGATACTGTCAGAAAGACAATAGACAGGTATCATCCGGATTACATTGTGGTGAACAGTGGAGGTGCCGTTTTCCCTGAAATCAGTAAAACGGATGGTGCTGCTATTCCCGACGAGCGGGAAGTGATGGCTATGCTTGCAGAACTTCCTGAGAACATCCGTCTGATAGCCGTACACATGGATGCTACCGACCACGGACAAACCACTCGTGCCATCTTGCGCAACGAAGCCAGGCATTGCAATGTGGATATGAACCGGTTGCTGATTCCCGAAGACGGAGAAAACATTGAACTGTAAATGGGTCTTTTTTAGCGCAAATACAATGGATACAGAGATAATCAGGGAGATTGAGGTGCAGAGCGTTATGACAAAATCGTCGTTGCCTGTGGGCGGTTATTCGGTGAACCCCTATGTGGGATGTCCGCATGCCTGCAAGTACTGCTATGCCTCGTTTATGAAGCGTTTTACGGGACATTCTGAGCCTTGGGGCAAATTTCTTGATGTGAAAATATGGAAACCGATAACCTATCCGCACAAATACGACGGACAACGGATTGTAATCGGTTCGGTAACCGATGGCTATCATCCTTATGAAGCCGAATTTAAACGTACGCGCCGGTTGCTCGAAGAATTGCAGGGATGTGATGCTGAGATTATGATTTGTACGAAGTCGGATCTGGTCTTGCGCGATTTGGATTTGCTGAAGCATTTCCCAAAGGTTACGGTGTCGTGGTCAGTCAATACACTTGACGAACGCTTCCGTGCCGATATGGATAATGCTGTGAGTATAGCACGGCGGCTGCACGCCATGCGGCAGGTGTATGAAGCGGGTATCCGTACCGTATGCTTCATTTCGCCCATCTTTCCGGGGATAACCGATGTGAAGACCATTGTCGAAGAGGTAAAAGACTATGCCGATCTGATTTGGCTTGAAAACCTGAATCTGAGAGGGCAGTTTAAGGGGACGATAATGAACTATGTCCATGAGAAATACCCGGCGCTTGTCTCTTTGTATGAGGAGATATACAATAAGAAACGGCTTGACTACTGGCAAGCACTGGAAACAGACATCTCGTGCTATGCTAAGGAGAACGGATTCCCTTATCGGGTAAACGATTTGCCGTTTGGGCGTTCGGCGAAGGGAAAACCTGTTTTGGTGAATTATTTCTATCATGAGAAAATCAGGTTGGCAGGCAATGGCTGATTTTCATTAGACAAATGTGTGGGAGGAGTTAAGCAGATGTAACATTGCGAGTTATAGCTTGATTCTTACTGCTCCCCGCTCGGACGGAGAAATGCAGGAAATTCCACGACGACGACAGGTGTCGGCAATTCGTTTTCGGTAGAAGGTGGAGGTGTAGGAGGCGTCGAACACCACGGAGCGGATATGGAACAGGCCGGACAGCTCGGAAAGGTCGCCTTTGTATCCCTTGCAAATGTACAGGTAGTCGATAGTCAGTTTGTGGGAGGATGTTTTGCCGTTCCAGCGATTGTCTTGCAGGAAACAGATACGTTTGCCGGCATAGGAGGCAATACCGTTTTTCAGAAAGACGGGGGAGGGCATGTGTTTATCTTTATTTTCGTGTGGCATTCTTTCGCTGACGATTTGTGGAGGATACAGGCGCAGCCTGTTCCAATGGTTTGCCAGCGAGCCTTGTAGGCGCGAGGTGTCGGGCAGCGAGTCGGCACAGATGAGCCACGACTGACGGTTGTCGGCCAGACAATGGACGGCGGGGCAGCCGCGTACGTTGTAGAACATCAGACTACGTTGCGGGGTGTTCTGAAAAAGGTAGGCCGTGTGCAGGGACGACAAGACCAATACGCTTATGAGGAACATACAGAGATTGCGGGCTGTGCATCGGCATACGGTCCGGTAGAGCAGGAGAAGTGCAAGGTAGAACAGAGCCACTTCCCAGACGTCTACCCATACGTTGTCGATGGAAGAACCGGGCAGAGCCTCAATAGCCCGCAAGGTATTGTTTTGCAGGCTGACCATGCGTTCTACCACCGTACTCCAGAGTTGCTGCAGGGCAGGCAACGGGGTAAGCACCAGCAGAATGACGGCCGCATACATGATGAGCGATACCATGGGGATGACCCACAGATTGGTGAGCAGGAAATGGGTGGAGAAACGGGAGAAATAGAGCAGCACCAGCGGAGCCGTACCTATCTGGGCGGCGATGGAAACGGTGGTGATTCCCCACAGGTAACGAAGCAGGCGGTTTTTGACGGTTAGCAGGGCATACAGGCCGGGCTGGATTAAGAGGATGGCGGCTACGGCCGTAAACGAAAGCTGGAAACCTACATCGAACAGCCAAAACGGGTTGTAGAGCAGCATCAGGAAGGCGGTGGCGGCCAGGGTGTTCAGCGTCAACGGCTTTTCGGGTTGCAGGTTGGACAGGGCCAGTAACGAGAACATGATGACCGAGCGCACGACGGACGGGGATAGTCCGGTGAGGAAGGCAAAACTCCACAGAAACAGTACGATGACCAGCAGGAGTATGGGTTTGAGCCTTTGCCAACGATGCCACAAGGGTCTGAACAGAAACCAGAACAGGGCATAGAGGAAACCGATGTGTAGTCCCGACAAGGCCAGTACGTGGCTGGCTCCCGATACGGAGTAGGTCTCGATGATGTCGTCGCTCAGTTCTTCTTTGTCGCCCACGGTAAGGGCGGAGAGCACGGCCAGCTCGTCGCCGGTGAAGCCCAACTGGCGGTAGGTGGCAACAAGCTTTTCACGATAGTCAAGCGCCCTTTGCCGGAGGGTGCGGCCGGGATGATGTCCTACTGTTTTCCAATGGCCGTTTGCCACGTAGGCAGTACCGCTTCCCCCTTTGCGGCGCAGGTAGCGGGCATAGTCAAATTCATCGGGGTTGCCGTTGTTGGTGGGCGGTTCCAGATGGGTATGTACCAGCAGTTCGTCACCCCGCTTCAGCTTGGCGGTTACTGAATCTTTTGGAAAATAGAGCAGAAAGAGGGGATGGGGTGTATTGCCGGGCACAAGGCTGTCACCCGCTTGTGTTTCCAGTACAATGGAGCGGCACAGGATGCTACGCGCCTTTTCTTCGGGCTTCTCCTGGATACGTATTTTGTAGATGGCCGGCTGACCGGGAAAGTCAAACGCAGTCTGTTGCCATTGCTGGCAGGTAAGCCAAAAGCCTCCGCCAAAAAGCAGCAGGTGGGCGGCTATTCCAAATGCAAGGCCGTAGTGCCGCCAATGACACACGATAAGCACTCCCAGCAGAAGCAGACCTGCTCCTGCACTCCATTGCGGACATTCGCAGGGAAACAGACCACCGCAGGCTATTCCGGCGGCTAGCGGAAAGAGTAACCGCAGGAAAGGGCTTTGTTGTAGTTTATCGGGTGACAAACAGGCCGGAAAGTAATGGTAAATGGAGTTGCCCGACCGTTACAAGGCTTTCAGGGCACGAATCATGGCTTCCGGGTCGGGGGCTGCAAAGACGGCATTTCCGGCCACGAGGGCATCGGCACCGGCGTCTACCAGTTCACGGCCGGTTTCCAGGTTTACGCCTCCGTCTACTTCTATCAGGGCTTGTGAACCGCTTTGGGTAATCAGTTCACGCAGTTCGCGCACTTTCTGGGTGGAGTGTTTGATGAACTTCTGTCCGCCAAATCCGGGGTTTACGCTCATTATCAATACCATGTAGACGTCGCTGATGATGTCTTTGAGCAACGATACCGGTGTGGCCGGGTTGATGGTGACGGCCGGGTGCATGCCGGCTTCCCGGATTTGTTGTACGACGCGGTGCAGGTGCGGGCAGGCCTCGTAGTGCACGTTCATGATGTGTGCTCCCAGTGCTTTGACTTCGGGGATGAACTTTTCGGGCTGGACAATCATCAGGTGTACGTCCAGCAGTTTTTCCGACAGGCGGGCTACGTGTTTCAACACTGGGAAACCGAAAGAGATATTGGGCACAAAGACACCGTCCATGATGTCGATGTGTATCCATTCGGCTTCACTACGGTTGAGCATTTCGATGTCTTTTCCCAAATTGCCGAAATTGGCAGACAGGATGGAGGGAGAGATAATGGGATTCATGGCAGGGAGTGTTTAAAGTAAGGTTGTTTGATACACTGGTCAGAATAAGGTTACACCATTTTGAAGTCTTCGGTCAGGTGGAAGCCGCGCAGCAATTCGTCGGTTTTCAGGCGCTTCTTTCCGGGCAGTTGCAAGGAACGTATGCCGATGAATCCGTCTGTGGTGGCTATGCGGATGCAATTCTTGCTGTCGGTTTGCAAAGTGCCAGGGGCAAATGTGTGCATGGCTTCTATCTTTTCGGTCTCGAATATTTTGACAACAATGTATGTCCCGTCGGGGCATTGCAACTCTGTCCAGGCAGCCGGGTAGGGCGACAGGCCGCGTACAAAGTCGTATATTTTCTTGGTGGGCTGGTTCCAGTCGATGCGGCAGGTTTCCTTGAATATTTTGGGGGCTGGCCGCAGTTCGCCGGTCGTGGCCATGGCTTCTTGTGGAATGCTTTTTACGTTTTCGGCCAAGATGGCATCCACGGTTTCTACTACCAGTTTGCCACCAAGGTTCATCAGTTTGTCGTGCACGATGCCCACGTCGTCGGTATCGGCAATGGGTACGCGTACTTGCTGAATGATTTCGCCGGTATCTATTTCATGTTTCAGGAAGAAGGTCGTGATGCCGGTTTCCGTATCTCCGTTGATGACGGCCCAGTTGATGGGAGCGGCGCCACGGTATTGCGGCAACAAGGAGGCATGCAGGTTGAAGGTGCCCAGGCGGGGCATGTTCCATACCACTTCGGGCAACATTCTGAAGGCTACGACAATTTGCAAGTCGGCTTTCCAGGCGCGCAGGGCTTCGATGAATGCTTCGTTTTTCAATTTTTCCGGTTGGAGCAGGGGTAAGCCATGTTCCAGAGCGTATTGCTTCACAGGCGAATACTGTATCTTGTGTCCACGTCCGGCAGGCTTGTCGGGCATGGTAATGACACCTACTACGTTGTAACCGCCTTCTACCAGGCAACGGAGAGACTCTACGGCAAATTCGGGAGTCCCCATATAAACGATTCTTAAGTCTTCTTTATTCATGGGTAAAAGTGTTTCGTTGGTGATTAGTCGTCCGAGAAATGCACGAGCACTTGCCTGTACGAATTGAATATCTTTGATTTGGATACAAAGCCCAGGTATTTGCCTTCTGCGTCTACCACCGGCAGGTTCCAGGCTCTGGTGTCGTCGAAGGTGCGCATCACTTGCTCCATGTTGTCAGTATCGTAGAGCCGGGCGGGCGACGAAGTCATTAGTTTGCTCACCGTGAAGCGATGGTACAATTCTTGCCGGAACATGATGTTGCGGATATCGTCCAGCAAAACGATGCCGATGAGCACGCCTTCCTTGTCGGTGACAGGGAAAATGTTTCGGTGCGAGGACGAGATGGCTTTTACCAGTTCGCCCAAGTCCATTTCGGGATGTACGACGGCGAAGTCTTTTTCCACTACATTTTCCACTTTCATCAGGGTAAGCACGGCTTTATCCTTGTGGTGCGTCAGCAATTCGCCTTTTTTGGCCAAACGCATGGAATAGATGCTATGAGGCTCGAACACAATGATGGTGAGGTAGGAGCTGACAGAGACTATCATCAGCGGTAGGAACAGGTCGTAACCGCCGGTCAGTTCGGCAATAAGGAACACACCTGTCAGCGGGGCGTGCATCACACCGCTCATGACACCGGCCATGCCCATTAGGGCAAAGTTCTTTTCGGGCAGGAAGGGGGTGACGTCGAACTCGTTGCTGAAGTGTGAGAATACGAAGCCGGCAATGCAGCCCAGGTAAAGCGAGGGTGCAAAGATACCGCCGCATCCGCCACCGCCGTTAGTGGCACTGGAGGCGAATACCTTGAACACAATGATGAGCATGAGGTACATGCCCAGCAACTGGCTGTGACCATAGAAGAAGGAGTTGTTCATCACCGTATCCCATTCGGCATTGCTGCTGCCGTTGAGCAACAACTCGATGGTATCGTAACCTTCACCATAGAGGGGCGGAAAAAGGAATATCAGTACGCTCAGCATCACACCGCCAAGCGCCAGTTTCTTATAAGGGGTCTTGAGTTTGCCAAACACACCTTCCACGCTGTTCATGGCGCGGGTGAAATAGAGTGATACCAGTCCGCAAAATACGCCCAGCATGATGACGTAGGGAATGCGGTTTAGCTCGAAGGGCTGGTCGAGGTGGAACTGGAACATGGCTTCCTGCCCCATCACTACATACGACAATGTGGCAGCCGTTACTGCCGAAATGAGTAATGGGAGCAGCGAGGACATGGTGAGGTCTATCATCAGCACCTCGAGCGTAAATACCAGCCCGGCGATGGGGGCCTTGAAGATGCCTGCCACGGCTCCGGCAGCGCCGCAACCCACCAGCAACATCAGCGTGCGGTGTTCCATCTTGAATAGACCGCCCAGGTTGGAGCCGATAGCCGAGCCGGTCAGCACGATAGGTGCCTCTGCTCCTACCGAACCACCGAAACCGATGGTGATGGAACTGGCAATGATGGACGACCAGGTGTTGTGACGCTTGATTCGTCCCTGCCGGCGCGAGATGGCATAAAGAATTTTGGTGACTCCGTGGCTGATATCGTCTTTCACGATGTAACGTACAAACGCTCCGGCCAGGAGAATACCTACTACCGGATAGACCAGGTAAAGGTAGTTGGCTTCGGTAGTGTTGAAGTTTTCGGTCAGGAAGTTCTGAATCCAGTGTATCAGCATTTTCAGTATCAGGGCGGCCAGTGTGGTAAAGATGCCTACCAGGAAGCTGAGTACCAGGATGAAGCGCTTTTCCTTAATATTCTGTTCGCGCCACAAGATGAAACGCTGTAACAAACCTTTCTTTGTTGTTTCCATGTTTCTACTCCCTGATGATTTTGATGACGCCGCCCTTGTCCAGCTTGATGATGCTTGAGGGTTTGGGGCGTCCGGTTTCTTCGCGGCGTGCTTCGACAATGTAGTCTACCGCCGATTTTATTTCTTCGCTGATTTCGGCGAAGCAACCCGGTGAGGGCTGTCCGCTGACGTTGGCCGAAGTAGAGACGATGGCTTTGCGGAATTGCTGGCACAAGCGTTGCGAAAATTCTTCACTGGTCACCCGGATGCCCACGCTTCCGTCTTCGGCCAACAGGTTGGGAGCCAGGTTGCGTGCGCCCGAGTAGATGATGGTGAGCGGCTTGGTGGTAAGCTCGATGAGGTCCCAAGCCACCGGGGGCACGTCTTGCACGTAGAAGTCGACTTTGACCGGTGAGTCGACCAGCACCAACATGGCTTTGCTGTCCGAGCGTTGCTTGATTTCGTACACGCGGCGCACGGCTTCTTCGTTGGTGGCGTCGCAGCCTATTCCCCATATTGTATCGGTGGGATATAGTATCACCCCGCCCTGGTTCATCACCTGGCAGGCTTTTTTGATGTCTTCCAATGTTTCTCGTTGCATAGTCTCTTGAGTTTGACACGCAAAAGTAGCAAATTTGTAGGGATTGTGTGCAACAAATAGTCTTTTTGTTGTGTACCTGTTTTGGAAGTAACAGGTTGGAAGGAAACTTATAACAAGTCGCGAGCGTGCTTCTTACAGGTTGGAAGCACGCTCGTAACAGGTTGCGGGCAAGCCCGCTTTGGAAGGGAGAGTGGCAGGCTCCCTCCTTTGCGGTATATTATGTATGGATATCTGTCCGGTGTGGGCAGGTTATTGTATGATGGCTTCAACCGGCTGCTGTTTCACGGTATCCATCGGCACGGCCTGGTAGTTGGCCTTTGCAAAGTCGATGCTACGCAGGTTGATGCTGCGCACGGTGCTGTTGTACATGGTGCGGAAATAGATGATGCCGCTTGCCATGTCGGTAGCCGAAGTCCATTGCGTGGCACTGGGTATGTTTGCTGGCACCTTGCCGAGGGGGAATTCCACGCCTACGGGGATATCGAAGTTGTTCAGTATCTGGAAGCCCTGGAGCACCGTTTCAAGCGCGGTGTCTTGTTGGGGAGCTGTGGCCTGGTAGAAGGCGGCACGCACAAAGCGTGAGGGAGGGGTTACGTCGCCCGGCAGACCCAACATGCCGCTGCCGGCACCGAACGAAGCCAATGCCTGTTCGCCCAGTTGCTGGGCAGGGGCTGTGCCCGGAAAGAGGTTGACGTAGTTGTTCAGGTTGGTGAGTTGCCATTCAAAGCCCGGTGAGTTGGTGAGTACGCCCAGGGGATTGTCGTAGAAGCGGGGTGTCCCGTCGACGATTTCGAGCACTACCTGGCGGCCCGACAAGTCGGTGAAACGCCAGTGTACGGTGGACGAACGCGGGTCGATGTTGATGACGTGTACTTTCTTGACCATTTCCTTGACCTCGTCCACGGTGGCGCACTGCCCCAGCAGGAGCGACACCAGTTGCAGGTCGGCAATGCTGGTCGATTTGCGTGCAGCGTCGTAGGCTTCGTATTGTCCGTAACGGGGAAAGTAGAACAGCCCGGCAGAGAGTCCGGCCTCATTCAGTCCTTCGGCCACAAACTCTTTCTGTTCTACGGCCAGGCCTACGTAACCGTAGTGTGCGGTGAACTTCATGCCGTCGGTGGCGCCTCCCGGCAAGTACGATTGCTGTGTGTAACCGCGGGGAACTATTACGTATTGGCTATTGAGGTCGCTTCCACCCCATTCGATGGTACGTGCCGGAATGGTATGTCCGTCTTTACTTTTCAAGGTGATTCCCGTACAGGCATCTGCGGGAGTGGTGGCGAACAGCATGCTGCCTGCCAGTAACATAAGGGATAAGGTTTTGTTCATAATCAGCTTGTTCTAATATACATCTGTAATAACAAATGAAAAGTCCGGTTGGTTCGCAGGCATGTCCATTATCCTTCGTCCAGCCATCCGGCTCCCTGTCTGATTATTTCAGTTTCACCCTGGGTACAGTTTACAATGGTGGAGCCTTCGGTTCCGCCAATGCCTCCGTCAATGACAAGGTCTACCCGGTCGCCCCACTTCTCGTCTATCAGTTCGGGGTCGGTACTGTATTCCAGTTCTTCGTCTTCGTCACGGGGCAGGGTGGTGGTGAGGATGGGAGCGTCGAGCAGACGTGCTATTTCCTGAACAATGGGATTGTCTGGCATACGGATACCTACTTCCTTGCGGTTGCGGAATATTTTGGGCAGGCGGGTGGTGCCGTTCAGGATAAAGGTAAACGGGCCGGGCAGGTTGCGCTTCATCAGTTTGAAGGTGGCGTTGTCTACCTTGGCATATTCGCTGATGCTGCTCAGGTCGTAACAGATGATGGATAGGTTGTGCTTGCGCGGATCGATGCCTTTCAGTTGGCAGATGCGTTCGATGGCGCGTTCCTTCAGGCCGTGGCAGCCGATGGCGTAACGTGTGTCGGTGGGATAGATAAGGAGGCCGCCGTCGTTCAGCAGGTCAATAACCCGTTGGAGGTCGGCAGGGTTGTTGCTTTTGTTGTAGAGTTTCAGGAGCATGGCTGTGGTATTGGTTGCCGCAAATGTAGTAAAAAATGTTTGCCTCTGCTTATTCCTTCCTCATTTCCTTCTCCAGTTTCTTGATTTTCTTCCATGCCTCCTTGAACTTGGGGCAAAGGGCGACGGCTTTTTCATAATTACGCATGGCCGCCTCGCGCATGTCGTGCTTGAGGCATTCGTCGCCCATCGTGATGTATTCGCGGGCGTACTTCACGAGTATCTTTTCCTTTTCCAGTGCGGCGGCGCGCAGGGTACGGTTTTCTTCGCGCAGGCGGTTAATGACGTTCAGTTTGCGGCGGATGAGGCGTTGGACGGCAGGACGCTCGATGTCGTAGCGCGAGTGGATGGCCTTGAAAAATTCGTTGAGAAAGGTATCGAAGTCGCCCCGGTCGAAAGCTTTGGCCGCAGCGGCATATTGTACATCGGCCTGTGCCTGTTTCAGCGCTCGGTCAATGGCCTGCCGGTTGTTGAAGCGCTCGGCAAACTGTACGATTTCGGGCCGTACGAAAATATCGGCGCGGCTGACCGGTTTTTTCAGGCTGATTCCTTCGAGTGAAGTGCAGCGGCTCAGGGCCACGTAGGCTTGTCCGCCGGCAAATACACCGCCGGTGAAGTCGATAACTGCACGGCTGAAGGTCAGTCCCTGGCTCTTGTGCACGGTGATGGCCCAGGCCAGGCGTACGGGGAACTGGGTGAAGGTTCCGAGTTCTTCTTCCTCAATCTCTTTCTTTTCCTCGTTGTAGGTGTAGCGGATGTTGCGCCACGATTCGCGCTTCACGTCGCAGGCGCGGCCGTCGTCGGTGGTGATGTAGAGTGTTTCACCATCGAGGTCGAAACCACTTATCACACCGATGGTACCGTTCACCCAGCGGCGTTCGTAGTCGTTCTTGATAAAAATCACCTGTGCACCGGGTTTCAGTACCAGCTCCTTAGGGGTGGGCAGGCTGCTTTCTGGAAAGTCGCCTCGTATCTCGCCGGGGAAGCATTCGGGTTCACCGGGCAGTTCAGCCAGTTTGCGTTCGTTGATATAGTCCACGTTGTCGCGGCGGGTAGCCAGGGTGATGTAGAGCTCGTCGGTGTCGCCCGTTTCCATTTTAGTGCCGTAGCGGGTATTGAGCAGTTGCAGGTCGGTGGCTCCGGCAGTGTTATTGCGGATGTGGTCAAGCACACTGATGAACTTCGGGTCGCTTTGCCGGTACACCTTCTGTAACTCGACTGATACCAGCTCTATCTGGCCGAACACCCGCGCCGAGAAAAAGTAGGGAGTGGGGTAGAAGCGGTTCAGTATGTCGCGCTCATCCGCCTTTACTACCGGTTCAAGCTGGAACACATCGCCTACCAGCAATACCTGTTTCCCACCGAAAGGTTCGCGAAGGTTGTGGCTATACACCCGCAGAATGCGGTCGACGGCATCAATGATATCGGCACGCACCATCGAAATCTCGTCGATGATGACCAGCTCCAATTTTTCCAACAGCTTGCGGTGGGGCTTGGTGTACTTGAAGAATTCGTGGATGCGTCCTTTCTGGAGGCTCAGGTTGGGGTCGTCGGGTAATAATGGATGGAACGGTAGCTTGAAGAAACTGTGCAGTGTGCTGCCTCCCGCATTGATGGCTGCAATGCCCGTGGGGGCCAGCACCACATGTTTCTTACGCACGTTCTCGCAGACGTAGCGCAGGAAAGTCGATTTACCCGTACCGGCCTTGCCCGTCAGAAACAGGGACTGGCGGGTGTACTTCACGAGGTTCAGGGCATCCTGGAATTCGCGGTTGCTGGTGTCGGGAATGAAGGAAGGCAATGGTGAATGGTTAATGATTAATGGTAAATGGTAAATGGTTTATGGGATAATGCGGGAGGGTAATGGATGATTCACCATTAATCATTCCCCATTAACCATTTCTTTATCGCGTTCGCAATGCCGTCTTCGTCCACCGAGGTGGTGACATACTTTGCGGCGGCCTTTACTTCGTCGCGGGCGTTGCCCATGGCGATGCCGATGCCGGCGTGGCGTAGCATGGGAATGTCGTTTCCTCCGTCGCCAAAGGCAATGGTGTCTTCCTGGCGGATGCCGAAATGGCGGATGATTTCGTCAATGCCCCGTTGCTTGGTGTTGCCCTTGGCCGTGACATCGGTAAAGGCGGGGTGCCAGCGTCCTATCTCGCAATGCGTGATGTGCGGGGCTACTTCCTGCTCTTCGGTTTCGTCGATAAAGGGAGTCAGTTGGAACACTTCCTTCCCGTCGATGGCTTTTTCCAGTGGTGTGTCGGGAATGGGAGTTGTTACTTTGAGATACTCGTGGAAAATCTGCTGCACCCGTTCGTCGGGCTGGCAGGCACAGATGGTATGTTCGCCTACTACGATGCAGGGAATTTTCCGGTCGGCGCAGTATGTTGTGAGCGTGCGCACGTCGTCGGACGGGATGGCGCTCTTGTAGATTACTTCGTCGCCCACAAAGCAATAGGCGCCGTTCATGGTGATGTAGCCGTCAATAAGGTTGCGCTCTTGTAGCGCTACCAGGTTGTTGATAAGTATCTGTGGCCGGCCCGTGGAGATGAAGATACGATGTCCGCGTGCCTTGGCGGCAGCCAGTGCCTCGACGGCCGAAGCGGGTATCTCGTGGGTGCGGAAGCTGACGAGCGTGCCGTCTATATCGAAAAACAGAGCTTTGGTCATACATTCGTTTCTTGGTTCGGAGGGCAAAATTACCGAAAAAGCAGGGATATTCAGCCCTTTTGTTCCCTTTTTTGTGGAAAAACGTCTTTGCCCTTCTGTCTTCTTGGCGGGAAGGGACGGAGCAAATTTTGCCTGGGGTATGCCGAGTGGATGAGATATTTTGTACATTTGCGGACCTAACCTATTATAAAAGTAATTGTATGGATAAACATTCCCTGAAAGACTGGCTGGTGGCCGTGCGCCCCTGGTCATTCCCCGCTTCGGCCATGCCGGTGGCGGTGACGCTGGCTTACCTGTATTGGATGCAGCAAGACGTGAATTGGATAAACGGTGTGTGGGCTTTGCTCAACATCGTAGTATTTCATGCCGCAGGCAATACGTGGAGCGACTACTTTGACTACAAGCACCGTGTAGACCGCGAAGACACCCACGGAGTACGGACGCTGACCGGCGGCATGTTTCGTCCGCAGGAAATATACCGCCTCTCGCTCTCGTTGCTGGCGGTGGCGCTGGTGGCAGGCATCGGCCTGTTGTGGCGTACGGGGCTTCCTCTGTTGTATATCGGTATGGGCGGTGTGGCTTGTACACTGCTCTATCCGTCGCTCAAGTACCGTGCGTTGGGCGATGTGGTTATCTTCATTGCCTATGCCCTGTTGCCCATGCTGGGTACGGCATACGTGGCGACAGGCGTGGTCGACTGGTCGACGATGTGGGTGGCCTTGCCTGTGGGGCTCATTACGGTAGCCATCCTGCATGCCAACAATACGCGCGACATGCAGACCGATGTCCGGGCCGATATCCGCACGCTGGCCATGACGGTGGGAGCCCGTACCTCGATGCTGCTTTATTACCTGGAGGTGCTGGTGCCGTTTGCATGGATTGTGTGTTGTGCGGCAACGGGCATCTTCCCCTGGTGGACACTGTTGGTGCTTCCGGCACTGGGGCCTGCCCTGGGCAATGTACGCCTCATGTCCTGTTATCCGAATGCGGGGATGGAAGGCATTGCCCGGCTCGATGAGCTGACGGCCAAACTTCAGTTGCTCTTCAGCTTGCTGCTGGTTCTCTCGTTTGTGTTGGCACGGGCATTGGCATGAAGAAGCTGTGGTTTACCCTGGTCTTGGCAGCCGTGTTGTGGACGGTGATGTTCTCGCCCCTCACGGCGCCGCACGTCAACTTCTGGTGGATGATGACGGCCTCGGCCCTCACCCTGTCTGTCCTGTCCACCTGCTTTAATCCCGGCTGGTGGCGTGAGGTGAAGTGGAGTGCATCGAACCTCTTGCTGGGCGTTGCGATAGCCGCTGTCCTGTGGGGTGTGTCCTGGACGGGCGACAAGGTGTCGTCGTGGCTTTTCGACTTTGCCCGCCCGCAGGTCAACCTCATCTACGGGATGAAGGAGGGCGAATCGCCCTGGCTGCTCTCCGCCCTGATGCTCTTTTTGATAGGCCCGGCCGAGGAAATCTTCTGGCGGGGCTACGTGCAACGCACCCTTTCCCTCCGTTGGAATGCCAACGCGGGTTATGCGGTAGCCACGTTACTCTATGCGCTGGTGCATGCCGGTTCGTGCAACTTCATGCTGCTCATGGCAGCACTGGTGGCCGGAGTGGTATGGGGCGGACTGTACCGGCTGTTCCCCGAACGGATGGCCGCCATCATCGTGTCGCATGCCGTGTGGGATGTGGCGGTATTTATCTGGTTCCCGATATGAGTGACGAGTTGACAAGTTAACGAGACTACGAGGGGAGGAGTTGACAAGTTAACGAGGCTACAAGGAGAAAGACCCAGAAGCCCGTATCCTTCCTCGTGGCTTTGTCAATCTGTCCACTCCCTCGTAGCCTTGTTAACTCGTCAACTTGTCTACTCGTTAACTCGTCAACTAACTTAAGAACTTAAAAACTCAAAAACTTAAAAACCCAATTATGG
>Ga0192240_10571_pt1 | contig 14276 bp, 16 predicted proteins | sample Koala_Koa27_H3_FD_131237 | JGI IMG/M metagenome (GOLD analysis project Ga0192240, IMG submission 131237) | Enriched cells from koala feces incubated with labeled cellulose particles, San Francisco Zoo, California, United States - Koala_Koa2-7_H3 ...
ATATTAACTTCAACGGGTTCCAAGTTGTAGAATACATAGCCTTCATTGTAGTAAAGATTACCAATTGCATCCTGATCGGTAATTATACGTTCATTCAGAAGTTTCTGATTGTATACATCTCCTTTTTTCATTCGGAGTAAGTAATCTAATTGATCAGACGGATAGATGGTGTTTCCTACCCAGGTGACATTGCGTAGATAATATTTATCTCCTTCTTCTATTTTTATATAAACATTTACAGTCTTTTCATTGAAAGGAGTTACACTATCTGTTACTATTCTTGCATCACGATAACCTAGTTCATTGTATTTATCAATGATAAGTTCTTTGTCTTCTTCATATTTTTCATTTATGAATTTTTTTGGCCGGAATAGATTCACAAGCTTACCCTTTTCATTGGTTTTTTTCATCGCCCGCTTTATCTTTTTATCTGTAAGTGCTTGATTTCCTTCAATTACTATTTCATGTACTTTTACTTTTTCCTTCTTATCAACATCTATATCAACAATAACCTGATTATCAACGGAAATATCGTCTCTTTGGATAATGGTGACTTCCGCATTTTTAAATCCTTTGTCGTCAAAATATTTTTTGATAAGAATTTTAGCCCTGTCCATTAAGTTAGGGGTAATCTGATTCCCTTTTACCAGTCCTAACCTTGCTTCAAGATCTTCTCTTTCTGATTTTTTAATTCCACTATAATTAATTTCAGAAATTCTTGGGCGTTGGGTTAACGAAATATTTAAATAGATTTTGTTGTCTTCAATCTTAGTTGCGGTAATACTTACATTTGAAAATAGTCCGTGCCTCCAATAGCGTTTAATTGCCTGTGTAATTTCGTCTCCCGGAACTGTAATGGTTTGTCCTACTGATAAACCTGATAACCCAATCAGTACATAATCTTCATAATTATTTATACCGGTTACTTCTATACCACCAATTTCATACTTTTTGGGGGTTCCGGAATAAAGTATAATGGGAGTAGTTTCTTCTGGACTATTTGTTTCCTGTGCTGAACCAGGAAGTACAATGCAGAACAGACAGATAAATACGATTAAATTAACACAAAGACGATTATACATTTTATATAAATTATATTTGTTCACTTATTTTGCCATAACGGCGTTCTCTTTTCTGGTAGTCATCAATGGCTTTATACAGTTCTTCTTTATTAAAATCGGGCCAGAAAGTTTCACAAAAATATAGTTCGGTATAAGCACATTGCCAAAGCAAATAGTTGCTTAATCTAATTTCTCCTCCTGTACGAATCAATAAATCCGGATTGGGCATAAAAGCCGTATCCAGATGGTTCTCAATAATGTCAGGAGTTATGTCGTTTTCGGAAATTTTTCCTTCTGTTACTCCATGCAATATTTGTTTTACAGCATTTGTAATTTCCCATTTAGAAGAGTAACTCAATGCAATAACCATACACATTCCTGTATTTACGGAAGTACGTTGTATGCATTGTTGTAACCGTTTCTGTACATTTTCGGGTAATTGCTTTAAGTTACCTATTGCACGGAAACTCACATTGTTTTTCATAAATATTTCTTCTTCGATAGAGTCCAGAAGAAGATTCATTAAAGCAGTTACCTCTTCGGGAGGTCTGTTCCAGTTTTCCGTAGAAAATGTATAAAGAGTCAAAAATTTTACTCCCAGCTCAGAAGCTTCTTTCACAATATTACGTACTGCTTCAACTCCTGCCTGGTGACCGGCACTTCTGGATTTTCCTTGCCGTTTGGCCCATCTACCATTTCCATCCATGATAATGGCAATATGCTGAGGTATTTTTTCTAAATTTAATTGCTCTTTAGACAGCATGTATATTTATAAATTATTACATTTGTTATATTTAGGAAAAAGATCATAGGTAATAAAAATAGCTGTAAAAGAATAACTATCTTTATTTTTAAATGCACCTCCCTTTATTCCATACGGATCATTTAATTGTAATCCTTCTTTATTCGTAACATCTAATTTATCAGATAAAGAAAATCTCATTGTAAATTCACACCCTATATTCCACCGTTCTGCTAATTTATATTTAACTCCTCCCCCTATAGGTATATTAACTGTAAAAACTACATCGGCAGGAGCAGGAGCAAAGGTAAATCCAAACCCTCCTAATATATAAGGTGTAAATCTTTTATATCCTCTGTAGCCTTTTCCATTTCCATATCCGAAAAAATTATATTCAAATTGGGCTCCTAAGTCGAATAATGTTCTCGAAAAACTCGTATTTTGATTTTCCGGAAATACATTCTTCTGACTTTCCGTATTTCCTGAAATACGTCCGATAGCAAAGTCTCCTTTGATTGCCATCCGTGGATTGAGTATATATCTTCCAATAACTCCACCACAAAATCCTATATTTTTAAAAGGAGTCGTATAATTCGCGTCTCCCATGTAAAAACTACCTCCTAACATTCCTCCTAACTCCATTTTATATTCTAATTCCTGCTGAGCAAGTAAATATTGAGGTAAAGTTAGTAGTAGCAATATGATAAGCGTTTTATTAATAAATGTCATACTTACGTTCTTTAAAGTTAGTATATCCTATTAACGAAACGCTGATTTCACTTTAAAATTATCTTTGCTTTTTTATTTTTAAGAATTTGCAATTCTTAAACGGTTAATTATTCCTTTCCATACACCTCCTCTTTCTCCGCTGAACATGATCCAGATAAAATTTTTATCATCTACTACATAAGAGAAATCCTGATTTTTTTCCTGGAACTCTTTGGGGAAAAATATTTTCTTTTCGAAAGGGTGCCAGCTTTTACCTTGATTATTAGAGTGATAAATAAACTCAAACGGTTTTATATCCAGGTGTTTACTTAAATCTTCTCCTCCAAAGACATACAACTCTTCATCATAATAAATTAATGCTAAATTATTTAGATTCGGACAATAATTTATCGGTTCTGTGTTATAGGGTATCCAATTTTGTTCATTAGAGAGTAAATTCCAGGTAATGGCAGATGGGCTACTTGTATCGGGCATTTTTCCCATCAGCATTATTCTTTCTATTGCCGATGGATCCGTAGGCAGTGCTTCTCTTACATATACATAATTATCTACAGGAAAATCAGCTGGAACTATTTCACCGGTAGTTTTCCAGTTAAGAGTAGTATTTTCTAAAACACCTTCTATAAAAACCTCATTTTGTATACCAATAATTTTATTACTGAAAGTAGCTAGTAAACTTGTAATTTCCTGATTTTCATTATTCCATTGAATCCCGTCGGATGAAGAATAGAGTTGGTTATCTACCGAAACACTGTAAAGCTTATTATGAAAGGATAAAACAGAAGAATAATCAATCTTCGAACTTGCTCCTGTAATTTCAGTAGGTGTAGTCCATTGAATTCCATCTTCTGAATTTGTATAAGTAACTAGGGTTTGATTCTCATTATCGGCAAAAACGAAAATACGATTGTTGAATAGTACTGCTTTCTGTTTACTTTGAATTACATCACCCGGGAAGTTACTGTTTTTCAGATGGGTCCACTGTAGTGAGTCGGGATGTAGTTTATGTACATTCACTTTTACTTCATAGTCTTTAGTTGCAATTCCGTCTGCAGCATAGGCTGTAAATATAATGGGTTCAGTAAAATTTAAAGAGTCGGTACCGTTATACCAACAAAGGGAGTCAGCTCCTTTAGAATCCTTTAGTGTGTAAGAAATTCCTGCTCCGTATGAACTCATGGATATAACAACTTTTGTGACATCCGTATTTACAGGAAGTGAATCCGTATTGTAAATTAATCCGACTACAGGTAAATGATTAATAGAAAATTTATAATTGGCACCTGTTACTGTAAAAGTAGTAGTATCGCATACTTCGTTCTCATCATCACATTCTATTAATTGGGTGGTAATATCTTTTATAGAAAAAGAACTAATCCCGATTTGACTACCGTATTCATAATCATCATCATCATCAAAACAGGCCACAACAGATAAGATTAATATAGTATATCCAAAGAGGATGGCTAATGATTTTATTCTCATGGAACATTTTATTTGTTTACAAGCTGCAAAAATAGGAACATTTTTTGCTATATTATACTCGAAAATGAAGTTTTATATTAAATTATAGATAAATCATGTTATTTTGTCTATATAAAATGCCTTAGAAAAGACTCATTTATCGTTTAATCGTTCATCTTTTTTAAGAAAATATTATTATAGAACAAATTGTTTATTTTGGAAAATTACAATTAAAATAACAATAAAAGTTTCTGTTAAAAAAGATTTCCTCTTTAAAAGCCCAAGCATTTCTTATAATGGGTGCTTCTATACCTTTATTTAATAAAATGGGAGTTTGTTCAATGAAAGCTTCATCCCAGAGATTCTCATTAATAAAAGTTTGTAATAATTGACTTCCTCCTTCTACTAAAACAGATTGAATGTTTCGTGCATATAGTTCAGATAATAAGTTAGCTAAAAAATCTTTACCATATTTTATGGGAATGTATTGAAGATTATTTTTACCCTCTCTCGCCGAAGCACTTAATATGACAGTGGGTGCTTGATCTTTAAATATATTGAGGTTAAGAGGAAGTGTGAGATTACGGTCCAAAACCAAACGGAGGGGATTTTCGCCATACCAATGTCTTACATTTAATGAAGGATTATCCAGAAGTGCTGTTCGGGTCCCTACTAATATGGCATCCGTCTCAGCTCTTCTTTTGTGAGTTATTAACGTGGATAAATCTGAAGAAAGTTTGGTTGCTTTACCACCAGTTCGGATATAATCCATATATCCGTCTGCAGATTGTGCCCATTTTAAAGTTATATAAGGGCGGTTTAGCATATTAAATACGGTAAATCTTTTAATTAACTCCTGACATTCCTGTTCAAGAACTCCGGTAGTTACTTCACGGTTGGCTTCCCTAAGTTTTTTTACACCTTTTCCTGCTACCTTTTTTGAGGGATCGAGACACCCTATTACTATTTTTGGAATTTTTTCTTTTATAATTAAATCTGCACAAGGAGGAGTTTTACCAAAATGGGAACAAGGCTCAAGACTTACATATAAAGTGGATTCTTCCAATAAGGATTTGTTTTTTACAGCATTTATAGCATTTACTTCAGCGTGTGGTTCACCGTGTCGGATATGATAGCCTTCTCCGATAATTTTTTTATCGTGAACGATTACTGCACCTACTCTGGGATTAGGAGATGTTTCATTCATACCATTCTGGGCTAGCTGAATACATCTTCTTATATACTTTTCATTTTCAGTAAGCATTATACTTTGGTTTTTGTTATCTTTGCATTAAATCCAACAAATATATGAAGTTTATAACTCAACTTATTAAACAAAGTTTGAGAGGATATTATTCCTCCACAGAAATAGACTCGTTTATAAAAATAATAGTAAGAGATATTTTGGGTTATACTTTGTTAGATTTATATTTAGACAAAGATATAGAATTAACTTTAGAACAAGAACAAAAAATTAAAGAGATAATAGGGCGATTATTGCGTTATGAGCCAATTCAATACATTGCAGGAAAAGTGGAATTCTATGGGCGAAATTTTTTTGTGACTTCTGGTGTATTAGTTCCTCGTCCGGAAACAGAAGAACTGGTAGATATTATTATTAAAGAGAATAAAGATTCAGCTCCTATTATTCTTGATATAGGTACGGGTAGCGGATGTATTGCTATTTCACTATTTGAACATTTAAATAGTCCTGAAACGATAGGATGGGATATTTCGGAAGTTGCTTTGGAGGTTGCAAGAAAAAATAGTGATTGCTTAAGAAGAGGAATACGTTTTGAAGAAGTGAATGTACTGGATTTTGAGTGTGAGGAGGAAAAATATGATTTAATTGTTAGTAATCCTCCTTATGTAATGGAGACGGAAAAAACTTATATGGAACCTAATGTGTTAGATTGGGAGCCACATGGAGCGATTTTTGTGGAAGATAATGATCCGCTTGTTTTTTATAGAGTGATTAGTGAAAAAGCAAGAAAGATGCTTTCTGAAAATGGAAAGATTTATTTTGAAATAAATCCATTGTTTTGGTGGGATATAGAGGAAATGATGAAGAAACTGGGGTATAGAAATATACATGTAATTAAAGATTTATCGGGAAAGGAACGATTTATAAAAGCAGATAAATGAAAAAAGAGATAACAGAAAAAATTGCATTACAAAAAATAACAAAAGTTTGTGCTACGAAAGAATATTGTATTGCAGAAGTAAAAGATAAACTCGGGAACTGGGGATTAACGAATGAGGAAACAGAACGAATCCTGGAATTTCTTTTAAAAGAAAAATTTGTCGACGAATCCCGGTATTGTGATGCTTTTATTCATGATAAACTACACTATAATAAATGGGGACGTCTAAAGATTTCCCATTTTTTATTTCAGAAGAGAATCCCTTCTAATATGATTGATTCGCATTTAAATAAAATCAATCTTGATACCTATAAATCAATTCTTATTTCTCTTCTTCGCAGTAAGAAAAAGAACATTAAGGCTTCGGATGATTTTGAACTTAAAAATAAACTTTTCCGGTTTGGATTAAGTAGGGGATTTGAAAGCGAATTAATTCAGGAATGTTTGACTCATTTAAATAAGAATGATTAATTGGATATGGAGTTTTTTTAATCTTGTTTTTCCTTCTTATTGTGTAGTTTGTAATCATAAAATGAATTCTTTAAAAGAATCTGTATGTGTAAAGTGTTTATGTAATTTACCGGTTACAACCTATCATTTAAGTAAAGATAATGAAATTGAAAAATATTTTTGGGGAATATTTCCTATAGAACGTGCTACTGCTTATTTTTATTTTGCTAAAGGAAGTGATTTTCAGAACATTCTTTATCGGATAAAATATTATGGAAATCAACAATTAGCTCGAAAAATGGGAAGGGATGCGGCTAATTATCTTTTATCTGCTAATTTTTTTGATGGTATAGACTTAATTATACCAGTTCCTTTGCATAAATCAAAAGAAAAGAAGAGGGGGTATAATCAAAGTGAATGGATTGCGAAAGGAATATCCGAAATAACAGGTATTGAGGTTTCTGTAAATCTACTCTCACGGATAAAACTTACTTCTACCCAAACCCGTAAAAATATATGGGAGAGATGGGAAAATATGGAATCTGCTTTTGTTTTGGATGATAATAAATCTTTAGCAGGAAAGCATATTTTATTAGTGGATGATGTGTTAACTACTGGTGCTACAATCTGTGCTTGTGCAATGGCATTTGATAAAATAAAAAAAATAAAAATTTCTGTTTTTACATTGGCAATAGCTTCTGCTTACTAACTGGAAAAGTTTTTCTATTTAAAAAGCTGAATATTATGTATATTTAAATCATTATTTCATAAAAAATAGGTAAATGAATTTTCTTGATTCAATCCATTTCCGTATTTTTGCGTAATATTTATCATACTATAAAGCGATATGAAAACTTTAGAGAAATTATTTGCAGAGAAGTTATTAAAGATAAAGGCAATTAAACTTCAACCGGCTAATCCCTTTACCTGGGCTTCGGGATGGAAATCGCCTTTTTATTGCGATAATCGCAAGACTCTTTCCTACCCTTCTTTGCGTAATTTTGTGAAGATTGAGATATCACGTCTGATTTTAGAAAGGTTTGGGCAAGTAGATGCGATTGCCGGTGTAGCTACCGGAGCAATTCCACAAGGTGCCCTTGTTGCGGAAGAATTAAATTTGCCATTTGTTTATGTACGTGCTACTCCGAAAGATCATGGATTGGAAAACTTAATCGAAGGTGAATTAAGGCCGGGAATGAAAGTAGTTGTGGTAGAAGATTTGGTGTCTACAGGAGGAAGTAGTCTGAAGGCTGTAGAAGCGATACGCCGTGATGGATGTGAGGTGATTGGGATGATTGCGGCTTTTACCTATGGCTTTGATGTTGCGGTTAAATCATTTAAAGATGCAAAAGTAAATCTGGTTACTTTAACTAATTATGAAGCAGTATTGGAGACTGCGTTGAAAACAGGTTACATTGATGAGGATGATGTGGAAATTTTAAAGGATTGGAGAAAAGACCCGGCAAATTGGGAAGCAGGTAAATAATTTCTTAAAGAAATAACTTATTGGTTAGGAGCTGATTCGCCTATATAAATTTTAGGTGTACGGCTCTTATTCTATTTATAATAGATATTATATGAGTAAATTTGAAAGTAGTATTAAAATAATTCCTTTTAGTAGAGAAAAGGTTTATTATAAAATTTCAGATTTGACAAATCTGGAAAGTGTGAAAGATAAAATTCCTCAGGATAAGGTGCTAAATTTATCGTTTGATAAGGATTCATTGAGTTTTGATATTTCTCCTGTTGGACAAATTTCCTTAAGCATTGTGGATAGAGAGCCTGATAAATGTGTTAAATTTCAGTCCGATAAATCGCCGGTTCCATTTAATCTATGGATTCAATTAGTTCCGTTGGAAGAAGACCGCTGTAAGATTAAATTAACAATGGATGCGGAATTAAATCCTTTTATTAAAAGTATGGTCCAGAAACCTTTACAAGAAGGTTTAGAAAAATTGGCTGATGTATTGGCTGGAGTAGATTATTAATCTAAATCAAAACCTTATTTATTTAAAAAATGATTTGAAAATTCAATTTGGGAGTGAGATATGGCACAGAAACTTTGGGAAAAGAGTGGTGAAGTAAATAGAAAAATAGAGGAGTTTACAGTAGGAAAAGATAGAGAAATGGATCTCTATTTGGCTCCTTATGATGCAATAGGTTCGATGGCTCATATTATAATGTTGGAAAGTATTGGACTTTTGACGAAAGATGAGTTAGAAAAATTGTTGAAAGAGTTGAGAGAAATTCATGCTATAATAATGAAGGGTGAATTTAAAATAGAAGATGGAGTGGAAGATGTACATTCTCAGATAGAATTATTACTTACACGTAAACTTGGAAATATCGGAAAGAAAATTCATAGTGGACGTTCCCGTAATGATCAGGTGTTGTTGGATGTGAAGCTTTTTACTCGTGCTAAGATATATGAAGTGACAACTTTGGTAGAACAGCTTTTTCATGCATTACTTGTAAATAGTGAAAAATATAAAGAAGTGCTTATGCCTGGTTATACACATCTCCAGATAGCTATGCCTTCTTCATTTGGACTTTGGTTTGGTGCTTATGCAGAGAGTTTGGTAGATGATTTGCTCCAACTTCAAGCTGCTTATAAAATATGTAATCGTAATCCTCTGGGCTCTGCTGCTGGTTATGGCTCTTCGTTTCCCTTAGATAGAAAAATGACAACTAAATTGTTAGGGTTTGATTCTCTTAACTATAATGTGGTATACGCTCAAATGGGTAGAGGGAAAATGGAGCGTGTGGTTTCTTTTGCTTTATCTTCTATTGCGGCTACTTTGTCAAAACTATCCTATGACTCTTGTCTTTTCAATAGCCAGAATTTCAAATTCATTTATTTACCGGATGAATGTACTACTGGTTCAAGTATTATGCCTCATAAAAAAAATCCGGATGTGTTTGAGTTGATTCGGGCAAAGTGCAATAAAATTCAGAGTTTACCTCAGCAGATTATGATGATTTCTAATAACTTACCTTCAGGGTATTTTCGTGATTTGCAGATAATTAAGGAGGTATTTTTACCTGCTTTTGATGAATTGCTGGATTGTTTGCAGATGACTGTTTATATTATTGAAAAAATGAAGGTAAATGAATCGATATTGAAGGATGATAAATATGATTTAATATTCAGTGTAGAAGAAGTAAATAGTTTAGTTGCACAAGGTATGCCTTTCAGGGAAGCTTATAAAAAAGTTGGTTTAGATATTGAAGCAGGTAGGTTTAAACATAAGGGAAATGTAGATCATACGCATGAAGGGAGTATTGGGAATCTTTGCAATGAAGCAATAAGTTTATTGTTTCAGAAAGTTTTGGATGGTTTTACTTTTGAACAGGTCATAAACGCAGAAAATAAGTTAATTGCAGAACATTAATATTAGAAAGGTTTGGTTGCTTTAAAGATATTTTTAGTAATGAGGGCTAAATCAAATCCATATAAAAATTGTATTATGAATTATACACCTTTGGAAAATCGTTATGATAAAATGATTTATCGGTATTGTGGGAATAGTGGTCTCCTTTTGCCTGTAATTTCATTAGGGCTTTGGCATAACTTTGGCGAGGCTGATGATTTTGACGAAGCTACAAAGATGATAAAATATGCTTTTGATTCTGGGGTGACCTATTTTGATTTGGCCAATAATTATGGTCCTCCTCCGGGAACAGCCGAAAGAAATTTTGGTAAAATTATGAAGAATAATTTTAAGAGTTACCGGGACGAAATGATTATTGCCTCTAAAGCTGGACATTTGATGTGGCCAGGTCCTTATGGAGATGGTAGTTCCCGAAAAAATCTTTTGGCAAGTGTTGATCAGAGTTTGCACCGTACAGGACTGGATTATTTTGACATTTTTTATAGCCATCGCTACGATGGAGTTACTCCGGTTGAAGAGACAGTGCAAACCCTTATTGATATTGTGAAACAAGGAAAGGCACTTTACATAGGTTTGTCTAAATATCCGGCAGATAAAGTAGAAAGAGCATATAGAATGTTCCAGGAAAATGGAGTGCTTTGTTTGGTTAATCAGGATAGATATAATTTATTTGAAAGAGATGTTGAAAAAGAAAAGTTATTTGTTGCTGATAAGTATGGGGTAGGATTTGTGGCTTTTTCTCCTTTAGCCCAGGGAATTCTTACGGATAAATATTTAAATGAAATACCCCGGAATTCCCGTGCATCTAAATCTACAGGTTTTTTACAGATAGAACAGATTACAGAATGTAAAATAAAAGTAGCGTCTGAACTAAATAATTTAGCCTTAAGACGGAACCAAAGTTTAGCTCAAATGGCTTTAAGCTGGATTTTAAAAGATAAAAGGATTTCTTCTGTTATTATTGGTACAAGTTCTGTAGAACAATTAAAGAACAATTTGCAGGCAATAAATAAATTGGATTTTACGTTTGAAGAGTTGGAGGAAATAGAAAATGTCCTTTTGGCGTTAAAAAATAATTGAAATAAAAGTATGAGAAAAAACTTTTTGATAATAATGTTGGTTTTTTTTATATGTAATGCTTGTAATGACAATTTTACTTCCAGTATTCCTAATGTTAGTTTTTCTTTTACAATAGATACCCGCCAGGCAAGATATTCTTCCATTACTATAGCCGGACACTTTGTGACTACTGAAAGAATTGAAGCAGGTAGTACCAGACAATTAGGATATGGCGGTTTGATAATAGGGCAATCTTTGTATCCCGATTTTGATAATCGAATTGTTTATTATGCTTTTGATCGGGCTTGTCCTGTAGAAGCTGCTGAATTTAAGTTAGAACAGTTGGAGCTAGTTGAGGGTGGAGTAGGAAAAGCAGTTTGTAATGGTTGTGATACAGAATATGATTTGAATAACGCTGGGGCGCCAAGAGGAGTAGGAATTGAATATTTAAAAACTTATTCCATTTCTGCTATAGATAGTTACAGTTTTCTGATACAAAATCGTTGATTATTTTTTTATTTTACGCTTTAATTATTTTGCAGATATAATATATTCTTTTATCTTTGCACCCGTTAAAACACGAAAGTAGCTCAGTTGGTAGAGCATAACCTTGCCAAGGTTAGGGTCGCGGGTTCGAATCCCGTCTTTCGCTCTTCTTTGAAAAGGATGCTCGAATGGTGGAATGGTAGACACGAAGGACTTAAAATCCTTTGGCCATAGCGGCTGTGGGGGTTCAAGTCCCCCTTCGAGTACATTAAAATGGAGAAACGTACACTAAGTAATCGTTTTTCCATTTTTTTATGCTTTCATTGGAAGGATTCTATAGGTGATAAATAATATAATTCACTGATATTTTCTCCAATAAATATTCTGCATAAGAATAATTCATCTAAAATAAAAGAATTATTTATAAAATGGTAATATTCGAATTTATCCATATTAGAAACCTCTATTTTTACATTCTATTGAGATTTGTTGCCATTTCATTCCTTTACTAAAATTTGCCGCTGTTATTGCATCCATTTTATCAATCATGATTTGATGCATACCAAGTCTTTTTATTCGTTTGCCTAACTTTGTATTAGCTTTGTTTTCTTCTGCCACCATCCCTAAATATAAAATAGTATAAAGAATATCTATTTCAATAGTATTATTGTGATATGAGGATGCTATTTCTGTTATAAATTCTAATACGTGAGGTGAAGTTTCAGTATTGGTTATTTCATAGATTTTTACAAAATCCTCATAAATTTTTTGAGCACTATAATATTGTGACAGTTCTATAAGTCTTTGAAAATAATCTATATCTTTAGGAGCATATCTTTTTATTTGAGGTCTTATAAGATATATGCACCATTCGTCAAAGGTACCTCTATCTCTTTCAATAATACTCTTATCTGGAAAGCATTTTATAATTGGCATACAAATTTATTAATGTTTGTAGGACGAAGATAGAAGCTTAAAATATTAAATCCAAGTATTGTTAAATCAAATATTGAATTTTTGGCTAACCTGAGATAATTTCTTTATGAATGAAAGTAATTTACCCAGAATAAAATCATAGATAAAAGTTACGTTTAATTTATAAGGTAAGGAGTGTTTAATTTATTTTATCATTTGTTGAAACCTCTTTTTATTGGAATAAAACCTCTTTAAAAATAAATTTTAGGATACTATAATATTAAGAAACAAAAGTATAATATTAGTTTATTGACTAAAAACAATTGGATTACAATATTTATAAAAATAAAAGTCCGGCTGATAATTAATCAGCCGGACTTTTATTTTGAATGTACCCTCAAGTGTGCTATTCTCGAACCAATTTATGCAAGATTTAGACCTTATTTATGAATTGAAAGAATGGATGAAGGTTTAATTATATTTTCAATCCAGATTTATATAATAATTCTTCAATAGCCAGTCTATAAGTGCTTTTTACTTCATCCAGATATTGTTTTTTTGCGTTGTAATGAATCTTATGTGCTGAGAAATTACCTAATATCCTAAAGGTGTCAATTAGTTCTTGAATCTCTTTGGATAAAGTAAAGGGTTTATTACTAAGTGTGTAATTTATTATATAACTTAGGTTTTTATATCCATCATTTTCTTTTATACTGTCAATATTACCAGTATTTTCATAGGTGTGAATTAAAAGTATTTCTATTAACCGACGCATTAAAATTGCACACCCATCAAAAATATTATTTTCATACGAAGCATTAATCTGATTACACAAATTAATGATATATCCTCGGGTACCATTATAAAGTTCTTTTGGTATAATTAAATCATTACAAATAATCTCTTCAGATTTATTTATCAAATAATCAAATTCAGATTTTAATTTTATAATATAATCTTTGGATGGTTTGAAATACCCACTTTTTCCAGCAGAAATAACATTCTTTGATTTCTTTAAAGCAGCTTTGAGATAAGTTGGATTGTACTTAGATAAATGGGATTTTTCAAAATAATTGTTTATAACCTGTATATTAGATGGTTTACCATATAACTCATAGTGATACCATACAAAGGCAGTGGCTATTTCTATTTTATTTTTATCTGCGTACTTTAAATATATGTCATTTAAAAACTTATCTTCCATAAACTCAACTTATTTTTTTTTGATGTCGCTTTCTTTTTCGATACCGAAGTCGAATTTCCTGCTATTATTGCTTCTGCTTGTCTTACTCCCTCAGGTAAAACAGAATATGTATTATCAGTTATAGTTTTTAAATATGATTTTCTTATTAACCCTCTTATTATACTACTAAGATTTCTGGTGCGTTGAACAGTAAGTATACCATTTGCTTTATAAGCTTCTGAAAATTTATTTCTTTCAAATGAATCAGTACCGAAATTAGACGCATAATAAGCTATTACTAAAGCCAAATCAGGTTCTGTTTTTGTATAATTTTTTATTATAATATCTTTAATTGTAGGTCTATCCACAGATTCAGAACCATTCTGAGATGGAATCACCTCTTCGTGTATTTTTGCTTCAATAGGTAAATTTTCTTTTTTAAAGTTATTTTGTGGTGTTTGTGTGGGTGTAAATGAGTTATTTTCGATAAATCCGAATTTATCTAATAGATAACGCATAACTCTTATTCTGCTTTCATTATCTAAAATGGATAAAGCCTTAGAACATTTCCCAATTGCAAGATATTCCAAATCATCATCGTCATCAAAAGTTCCCATATGTATTATTTTTATAATGTTAAACAATATGCAA
>Ga0192240_10572_pt1 | contig 14266 bp, 9 predicted proteins | sample Koala_Koa27_H3_FD_131237 | JGI IMG/M metagenome (GOLD analysis project Ga0192240, IMG submission 131237) | Enriched cells from koala feces incubated with labeled cellulose particles, San Francisco Zoo, California, United States - Koala_Koa2-7_H3 ...
GATAGTCTGAATTATGACCGTCTTTATGATCTCGGTTATTATTTCGAGGGCGGTACTTTGATGGATGAAGAGAATGTGTTGACCTCGGATTGGGGAGAATACAGTCCGGCTACCAAACAGTCGGTATTCAATCATGATGTGAAATTGGTGAATCCCAAGTTTGTCCTGACGTCGGATACACTGAAATATAATACTTTTTCCAAGATTGCTACCATTCTCGGTCCTTCGAATATCGTAAGTGACAATAATCACATCTATTCGGAACGAGGCTTCTATAATACACTCAGCGAACAGGCTGAATTGTTGGACCGTTCTATCCTGACGAATGAGGGAAAGAAGTTGATTGGTGACAGTTTGTTTTATGACCGGAAAGTGGGATACGGTGAAGCGTTCGATAATATACGAATGACGGATACCATTAACAAGAATATGTTGACCGGCGATTATTGTTTCTATAACGAATTGACCGACTCTGCTTTTGCTACCAAACGTGCAGTTGCTATTGACTATTCACAAGGAGACAGTCTCTTTATGCATGGAGATACGTTGCAGCTTATTTCCTATAATCTGAATACGGACTCTGTTTTCCGCCTGATGAAAGCTTATCATAAGGTACGTATGTACCGGACGGATGTACAGGGAGTTTGTGACTCACTGGTTTATAATTCAAAAGACTCTTGTCTGACCATGTATACCGATCCGATTCTTTGGAATGAAGGTCAGCAACTGCTTGGTGAGGAGATCAAGATTTATATGAATGACAGTACCATTAACTGGGCCCACATTATCAATCAGGCACTGACGGTGGAGATGAAAGATTCTGTTCATTATAACCAAGTGTCCGGTAAAGAGATGAAAGCCTATTTCGAAAATGGTGATATGCGTCATATTGAAGTGATAGGTAATGTGATGACCGCTTTCTACCCGGAAGAAAAAGACAGTACGATGACCGGATTTAATAATATGGAGGGGAGTGTGCTCCATCTTTATATGAAAGAGAAGAAGATGGAAAAAGGGATGTTCGTAGGTAAGTCCAACGGAACATTATATCCGATGGATCAGATCCCTCCCGACAAGTTGCGGCTATCTACATTTGCCTGGTTTGACTATGTCCGCCCTTTAAATAAAGAAGATATATTCAACTGGAGAGGCAAGAAGGAAGGAGAGACACTGAAACCAACCACCGACCGGAAGCCAAAGACAGATAAGCGAAGTTTAATTAATATGAAGTAATATGGGAATGTTTTTCAATTCGATGAGAAAACCTCGAGGCTTTAATCATCAATACATTTACGTAAACGAGCGGAAAGAAAAGCTTGAGAAGATGGAGGAGAAGGCGAAACGCGAGTTGGGAATGCTTCCGGATAAAGAATTCAGTCCCGAAGATATCCGTGGTAGGTTTGTCGAAGGTACGACGCACCTGAAGCGCAGAAAGGCAAGTGGCCGTAAGCCTGTATCTTTTGGAATCATATTGATTATCATAGCTTTCCTTTTATATTTGTGGCATTATTTAGCGACGGGAAGCTGGTCATTTTAACTACTAAATAAACTATGAGCGATATAATTCATTTGTTGCCTGATTCGGTAGCTAATCAGATTGCTGCCGGTGAAGTGATACAACGTCCGGCATCTGTTATTAAAGAGCTAGTGGAGAATGCGATCGATGCAGATGCTCAAAATATACATGTGTTAGTTACGGATGCCGGTAAGACCTGCATCCAGATTATAGACGATGGAAAGGGAATGTCCGAAACGGACGCGCGACTTTCCTTTGAACGCCATGCGACTTCTAAGATTCGGGAAGCAGCGGATTTGTTTGCTTTGCGTACGATGGGGTTTCGTGGAGAAGCACTGGCTTCCATTGCAGCTGTGGCGCAGGTTGAACTGAAAACACGGTTGGAATCGGAAGAACTGGGAACAAAACTGGTGATTGCAGGCTCCAAGGTCGAAAGTCAGGAAGCTGTTTCCTGTTCCAAAGGAAGTAACTTCTCTGTGAAGAATCTGTTCTTCAACGTGCCCGCCCGTCGCAAGTTCCTGAAAGCTAATTCAACAGAACTAAGTAATATTCTGGCAGAGTTTGAACGTATTGCTTTGGTTCATCCCGAAGTAGCCTTTTCGCTTTACAGCAATGATTCCGAACTGTTCAATCTGCCTGTATCTCCTTTGCGGCAACGTATTCTTGCTATCTTCGGTAAGAAGCTGAATCAGCAGTTGCTGAATATAGAGGTGAATACTACGATGGTGAAAATTTCGGGTTACATAGCGAAGCCGGAAACTGCCCGTAAGAAAGGTGCTCACCAATATTTTTTTGTCAACGGGCGTTATATGCGCCATCCTTATTTTCATAAGGCAGTGATGGAGGCTTATGAACAGTTGATTCCCGTTGGCGAGCAAGTTTCCTACTTTATTTATTTTGAAGTGGATCCAGCTAATATCGATGTGAATATTCATCCCACTAAGACAGAAATCAAGTTTGAGAATGAACAGGCTATCTGGCAAATACTTTCGGCATCAGTAAAGGAGTCGTTGGGCAAGTTCAGCGCCATTCCTTCCATTGATTTCGATACGGAAGATATGCCGGATATTCCTGCATTTGAGCAGAACCTGCCTCCTGCACCTCCGAAGATTCATTATAATTCGGATTTCAATCCGTTCAAAGTATCTTCCGGTGGAAGTGGCGGCGGATCATATAGCCGTCCGAAGGTGGAATGGGAAGGACTGTATGGTGGATTGACCAAGGCAAGTAAGATGAATGAGCCTCAGCAGGAACCGGAAATGGATTGGGAAAATTCTCCTTTCGAGGAAGAACCGATGGTTGCTGCAGAGAAAACTATTTCGGCGGTATCTGCCGCTTCCTCCACTTTCTCATCGGCTTCCTCTACTTTATATGCCAATGAATCGGTGATTGAGAAAGGGAATCTGCATTTGCAGTTCAAAGGTCGTTTTATTCTGACTTCGGTGAAATCCGGATTGATGTTGATCGACCAGCATCGTGCGCATATCCGCGTACTTTTTGATCGGTATATGGTGCAGATAAAACAAAAACAAGGTGTTTCGCAGGGAGTGCTTTTCCCCGAGATATTACAGCTGCCTGCTTCAGAAGCGGCTGTCCTGCAAGGAATCATGGATGATTTGTCGGCGGTAGGTTTCGATCTGAGTGATTTGGGTGGCGGTAGTTATGCCATCAATGGCATTCCTTCGGGAATAGAAGGATTGAATCCGGTTGAGTTGGTACGGAATATGCTACATACAGCTATGGAAAAAGGGAATGATGTGAAGGAGGAAATCCAGAATATCTTAGCTTTAACACTGGCACGTGCGGCGGCTATTGTCTATGGTCAGGTATTGAGTAATGAGGAAATGGTAAGTCTTGTAGACAGTCTTTTTGCCTGTCCTTCACCAAATTACACTCCGGATGGCAAAACAGTCTTGACAACAATCAAGGAAGAGGACATCGAGAAATTATTCAAATAAAACAAATAAAATCATCATTTCTTAAAACCTTTTAGTTCAGTTCGTGTTATTTAAATAGTTCAACAAAGAAAAGATTATAATAACCACTTAACTATTAGGTATATGAAAAAGATTCTAATGTTGCTGGCTTTTGCCGGCGTTGCGTCTGTCGCTTCTGCGCAGCAAACCGTGACTGTAACTGAATACGAGGTTATTCAGGTACAAGATAAACATCAAGTAATAACTAACCCATTCTGGAGCAACTGGTTCTTCTCTGTAGGAGGCGGTGCACAGGTATTATTTGGTAATAACGACCATATCGGAAAATTCAGAGATCGTATTGCTCCGACATTGAATGTGTCAGTTGGTAAATGGGTAACACCCGGTTTCGGGTTACGTATGCAATATAGCGGACTGCAATCCAAAGGATTCACCACCAATGAATCTGCAAATTATGTAGTCGGTGGCCCGAGAGAAGATGGCTCCTACAAACAGAGATGGGACTATATGAATCTTCATGGCGACTTGCTGATTAATCTGAATGCACTTTTCGGTGGTTACAATCCGGATCGCGTATATGAGATTATTCCGTATATCGGTGCCGGTTGGGCTCATTCTTATTCTAAGCCTCATACAAACGCTGCTACCTTCAATGCAGGTATTATCAACCGTTTCCGTTTGTCAAACGCTGTAGATTTGAACCTTGAACTGAGTGCAACAGGGCTGGAAGGTAAATTTGATGGTGAACATGGTGGCAAACCCGATTATGATGGTATCTTAGGTGCTACTCTCGGTGTGACTTATTACTTCCCGACCCGTGGATTCCAACGTCCTGTTCCACAGATTATCTCCGAACTGGAATTGAGACAGATGCGTGATCAGATGAATGCTATGGCAGCCGCAAATATGCAGTTGCAGCAACAGTTAGCCAATGCACAGCAGCCTGTAGTGGAAGAAGCTGAAGAAGTCGTTGTAACAGATGCCAACATTGCACCGCGTACTGTATTCTTCAAGATCGGTTCAGACAAATTGTCTCCACAAGAAGAAATGAACTTGTCATATCTTGCCAGCAAGATGAAAGAATTCCCGAACATGACCTATACAATCAACGGATATGCAGACTCTGCAACCGGTACTCCTTCTATCAACCAGAAGTTAAGTCTGGAACGTGCACAAGCTGTAAAGGACCTGTTGGTTAAGAAATATGGCATCTCTGCAGACAGACTGTCTGTTGCAGCAGGTGGTGGTGTCGACAAGTTCGGTCAACCGATTCTGAATCGTGTGGTATTGGTAGAATCAGCTCAATAATACATTTGATATTGTAATATAGATACGGCTGTTAAGTGGGCCGTATTTATGAAAGGAAAGACTTGCTCAGGTAAAGATATCCCTCGGATACTTTACTTGGGCGAGTCTTTTTGTTTCCAATGATTTGCATATCCTATAATTTTTTGCGAATATTGCAATCAAATGCATTGGTCTTAGACATAAGTTTCTTACTTTTGAACAAGGATTCCGGTTTTTATGATTGTTACTATGAAATGTAGATACCTTCTATCTTTAGTCTTTTTATTGCATATATGGGTATGCAAGAGTAATGTTATAGATAATAGTGTCTATGATTATGGTCTTACGTTTCTGGCTCATTCTACCAATCAGGATCAGCGGACCAATCTGGATCTTACTCCTGCGGCTTCTTTGTCTTTTCCCGAGGACGGTTTCTCGGTGGGATTCGATATAAAGTTGAGAAATGAACTGTATACTTATGGTTATGTTGTACGGGTCATAGCAGATGATTCTTCCTGCTTTGATTTTATCTCCTACCTGCTTTATTCCCGATTTAATATTGTATTGACTGACAAAGACCGGGTGATCAAGAATACGGAGATTGCAGATTCGGTAAAGATTGTAGCAGACAGATGGATACACGTCGATCTGCAATTTGCCAAAGACCGGATTCATATTGCTGCAGACGGTATCCAGGCGGAAATCAATCATTCCCTGAGCAACTTTAAGGATATCAAGATCTATTTCGGAGGCAGCAAGCATCCCCGTTTCTTCTCTACAGATGTACCTCCTATGACCATTCGTAATATAGAACTTGCTGATATTCAAGGTAAACTGCTTTATAAATGGGAATTGGCTGCTCATGATAAAGATGTGACTTACGATAGTGTCAGAAATAAACAGGCTTTTGTACGTAATGGCGTCTGGGAGATAGATAAACATACTAAATGGGCGGCATTAGCTTCGTTGAATGTGCACCATATTAATCCGCAGGTGGCTTATGACGATGTGTCGGGACGTTTTTTCATAGCAGGAGGCGGTCAGTTATTTGTTTACGATGTGAAGGCGAATCGTATTGATTCGATTGCTTATAAAGGACATCCTTATATAGGAGCTTCCAGCCAGATTATTTTTGATGCCAAACGAAACAGGCTCTTGTCTTATACACCGGATTTCAACGATTTGAATGTCTATGAGTTTGACCGGAAATGCTGGACATTAGAAACTCCGGTAATGATTGATACCCGCCAGCATCATAATCGTATTATCAATCAGAAAAGAGATGAACTGATTGTTTTTGGTGGCTATGGTAATCACCGCTATAATTCACAGTTGAGCAGAATAAACCTGTCTGATCCGCAGGGGTGGTCGATCAGTTCCCTTGATTCCTGTCTGTTTCCCCGCTATTTAAGTGCGATGGGGGCGGAGAATGAGGACTACTTATTGATCATGGGTGGTTATGGCAATCAGTCGGGTAAGCAGGAAGAATCTCCAGGAAACTTTTATGATCTTTACCGGTTGAATTTGAAAACAGGTAAATGCGCTAAGTTATGGGAGTTTGTGAATGACAGGCAGCACTTTACTTTCGGTAATTCAATGATTGTCGATACACCGTCGAATAGTGTATATGCTTTGACATATAATAATGACCGATATAATACTTTTGTTTATTTGAGCCGGTTTGATATACAGACCAGACAACCGGTTCAGGAAGTGATGAGTGATTCCATTGTTTATAACTTCCTCGATATTCATTCTTATTGTGATATGTTTTTGCATAGAGAGACATCTTCTATTTATGCTGTGGTGTTGCAGGAAAAGGAGCCTGGAATATCTAAAGTCGAATTTTATAAACTGGCATTTCCACCTTTGTCCAAGGAAGGTATTTTGCCTCATCAGACTGGCGGAATGAAGCCGGTGATATTGATATCCGGTATTTTGGCAGGACTACTGTGCCTGATAGGAGGAAGTATATGGTTATTGCATAGTAAGAGAAAGAGAAAAGTGAATGTGTCAGTCGGTCCGGTTGCTACGGAAGAAGTAAAAGACAGATTGGTCGAAGAAGAACCGACTGAACAAAAAGTATCTTTGGTTTTATTACTGGGCGGATTCCAGATATTTGATAAGCAAGGTGATAACATCACGGGAGATTTTACGCCTACTCTTAAGCAATTATTCTTGTTTTTACTGCTGAATACCATCAAGAACGGAAAGGGAACGACTTCTCAATGCCTGGATGAAACTTTCTGGTTCGATATGAGTAAGTCCAGTGCATCGAATAACAGAAACGTGAATATCAGAAAGCTAAGGCTGATCATTGAGAAAATCGGAGATATCAATATTGCCAATAAGAACGGCTATTGGTATCTGAATCTGGGGAAAGACGTGACCTGCGATTATCAGGAAGTGATGAGATTGCTGGATCAGATAAAAGATAAAGATACCATTACGGATAAAAAGATAATCAATAAAATCATATCCCTGGCGAGTGCCGGCGCATTGCTCCCTAACGTCAGTGCCGAATGGATTGACGAATATAAGTCAGCCTACTACGTTCTGTTGACGGAAATACTGCTTTCTGTGGTCAACCGTCCCGATATAAAAGAAGATTCCAGGCTTTTGCTGAAAATATCAGATGTAATTCTGCTTGTTGATAATATAGACGAAGACGCTATCCGCACTAAATGCAGAGTCTTGTATCAGATGGGGCAGAAAGGTTTGTCCAAGCAAAGTTTCGATAAGTTCTGTATTGAATATGAACGTTTGCTGAATGCCAAGCCTGATTTCTCTTACGATGATATTATAAATTCACTCTAAATTAATCCTCTATTAATAATTTTCCGGTGCTTCCTGTTGGTCGGTGGAGAGATAGTTCCTCATCGGTGGCGGAGCCTGTCATCATCGGTGCCGGAAATAGGTCTCATCGGTACCCGAAATAAATCCTTGCGGAGTAAGGCACTCATTATACCATCAAATAATAATTGTTTTTTTTATCATGAAAACATTATTGATAACTAGATACTTATGCGAAAAGAATGAAATTCTTTATCGCTATTAATCTAAAATTAATATGGCATTAAGGACTGGAATTCTATATTTGCTTCAGAAACGGACGGGATATCCTCCACTATGTTTCTGATGACTTGAGCGGATCGAACTATAACCTTATAAAATGATGGAAATATGAAAAACGACACTTCTTAACTACTGCTTGGACTTACTTGTCAGAGAAAGTTTTCTTGAGATGAAAACGGTTTGAATCAATTAATGTTAATCTATAAATTATGAAAACAGGAAAGAGCAAAGATCATTTGCAAAGAGTTTTTTTTAAGGTTCCTTTATTTGATAATGGGGAGCATCCTTTCTTTGGATTCTGTTATGGCGCAGGAAAACCTGAAAATTTCCGGGCAGGTGACAGACAATAAAGGAGAAGCCATTATCGGAGCCTCAGTGAAAGTTCTGAAAACGGGTACGGGGACTATTTCGGATATGGATGGTAAGTTTACTATTCAGGTTCCTGTGGGAGCTGAACTGGAGATAGGATATGTCGGCTATAATCCGAAGAGAGTGAAAGTGGTGAATAAAAACTTCGTAACGGTAGTCCTTGAGGAGAATGTGGTAGCATTGGGCGATGTAGTTGTTGTCGGATATGGCATTCAGAAAAAGGAAAGTCTGACAGGAGCTATCGGAAACCTGAAAGTAGATGATATCGTAAAGACCAAGGCACCTAGTTTGGCACAGGCTATTCAAGGAAAGGTAGCCGGTCTGCGGATCAGACAGGAGAATGGAGAGCCGGGTAAGTTCAGTTCCAATATCAATGTCCGTGGCTTCGGAACTCCTTTGTTTGTGATTGACGGAGTGGTGAGAGACGGTTCCAGCGAATTTCAACGGTTGAATCCGGAAGATATTGAAAGCATATCTTTTCTGAAAGATGCTACTGCCTCTATCTATGGTATGAATTCGGCGAATGGTGCCGTGATTGTTACCACCAAGAAAGGGGCTACAGGCAAACCGCGTATTACGTTGAACGCCAATGTGCGGCATTACTTCTCCTACCAATGTGCCGGAGATGGCCAACGCCGGACAATATATGACCATGCGAAATGAGGCGGAAATCAATGCAGGCAGACCGGCTTATATCACAAAGGACGAATTGACCAAATGGCAGCAAGGTGCTCCCGGTTATGAGAGTGTAGACTTGTATGATGCCGTTTTCAATAAGCACGCCACACAGTTCCAGACGACTCTGTCCCTGGAAGGTGGTACCGACAAAGTAAGTTATTACGGTAGTTTCGGTTATGCCACCGATAACAGCTTGTTGAAGAATAACGCATTGACTTATGATAAATATACATTCCGTTCCAATGTCAGTCTGAAGATTACCAAAGACCTGACAGCCAGTATCAATCTTGGCGGACGTTATGATACCACCAACCGTCCCTGGTTTCCTTTCTATGATATATTTAAGAGTACGCGTGTAAATCCGCCTACTACTTCTATCTATGCCAATGACAATCCGGATTATTATAATAACTTCTCTTATGTCCCTAATCCGGCGGCTATGATCGATGCCGATTATACCGGAAGCGCTAAAGAGCGGAATAAGAACTTGCAGACACAGTTTGCATTAGAGTATAATATTCCTTATGTAAAGGGGCTGAAGGTGAAAGGTACTTTTATCTACGATTACAATAACTACGGATATAAGGCAACGCGGAAAGGTTTTAAGACATATACCTATGGCGAATATACGGGCGAGTATACGGCGGCAGATGCCAACTATCCGGCTTTACTCCAGGATAATCGCAGAGAATCGGAACGGGTGGATATGCAGTTCCAGACAAACTATAACAGAACGTTCGGCAACCATACCATCGGAGCTACTTATGTCTTCGAAAGACGCGAAGAGAAAGCAAACTGGATGAATGGTGAGCGCAAGTTTGACTTTTTCACAATCGGTGAACTGGACAATGCACGCGAATCTGACCAGAAAGTATCCGGTTCCTCGGAACACCAGGCTTATCTTTCTCATATCGGGCGTCTGACCTATGATTATAAAGGCAAATATCTGGCAGAGCTTGCTTGCAGATACGACGGTTCTTATCGATATGCTCCGGGCAGCAGATGGGCATTCTTTCCGTCCGCTTCCGTAGGATGGAGGATTTCAGAAGAGAGCTTTATCAAAGACAACTTCAAGTTTGTCGATAATCTGAAACTTCGTTTCTCTGCCGGTCGTTCGGGGCAAGATGCCGGTGATCCGTTCCAATACTTCTCCGGTTACACGTTGAACAGTGGCGGATATGTATTCAGCCAGGGAAATTATACCAATGGAGTAGCTTCTCCTGTGATGATCAATAAGAATCTGACCTGGATTAAAGTGAATATGTATAATATTGGTATTGACTTTTCAATCTTTAACCGGCTGATTGCAGTAGAGTTTGATATTTATCAGCGTGACCGCAGCGGCCTGTTGGCCGACCGTTACGGTTCTCTTCCCAATACGTTCGGTTCCAAGTTGCCACAGGAAAACCTGAACGGCGACCGTACGAGGGGTATTGAATTTACATTGACTCATACCAACAAAATCGGTGATTTCCACTACAGTGTATCCGGTAACTTTAACTTGGCGCGTACCCAACGCCGTTATATAGAGAGCGGTCCTTACAAGAGCAGTATGGAAAGATGGAGAAACCAGTCATCCAACCGCTGGGGAGATTTTATCTGGGGGTATCAGACGGACGGACGTTTCCAGAACTTTGACGAGATTAATACATATCCGATTCAGAATGGGGATAACGGAAATTCCAAGGAACTTCCCGGTGACTACATCCTGAAAGACGTAAACGGTGACGGAGTGGTGAATGATCTGGACAAGACCCCTTTATTCTGGTCCGGCAGCCCGTTGATTCACTATGGTTTCAATGTGGAAGCATCCTGGAAGAACTTCGACTTCTATGCTCTTTTTCAAGGTTCTGCCCTGTACACGGTGCAGTTTGACGAGGTATACGCAAAGATGCTCTGTTTCAAGGGTGGCAATACCCCCGAATACTTCTACGACCGTTGGCATCTGTCCGACCCGTATGATGCGAACAGTGAATGGATACCGGGAGAATGGCCGGCCATCCGTCTGGAGCAGGACATGGGATCGTTCTATACGAGGGATTCGCAGATATGGCGTAAGAACGCTTCTTATCTGAGACTGAAAACAATTGAGATCGGCTACACCTTCAGTCCCCGACTGATGCATAAACTGGGTATCGGTAGTTTAAGAATCTATGCGAACGGAAATAACCTGTTTACTGTCTGTGACCCGTTTGTAAAGGCATTCGATCCGGAAAAGATTGAAGGAGACTATAGTGCCGGCTTGAATTATCCTCTGAATAAGAGCTTTAACTTTGGATTGACCTTGAACTTTTAAAGAAGATGATTATGAAAATATATAGTTATTTATTATTGGGAGCTATGTTCCTGCTGGGCGGATGTAGCGATTTGCTTGATATCGATCCGAAGAATAAAATTCCGGCGGATGAATTGTTCTCTACTCCGGAAGGAGTACAGGCACATATGGCCAATCTGTACGGTCGTTTGCCTATCGAAGATTTTACCTATTCACCGAATCGCGGCTTCAATGTGGGAGTCGGTACGGATGTGAATAATGCCGGTTTTATGGCTGCTCATTTCTGTGATGAGGCTATCCATCCGGAGTACAATGACTTTGGAGAAGAGTGGTTCGATTATTGGGAAGACGGTTATAAACTCATTCGTGATTTAAACAGTCTGTTGGTTACTATTCCTACATTGACCAGTATTACCGAACAGCAAAAGAATGAGATCAATGCGGAAACTCATTTCCTGAGAGCTTATACCTATTTTGCCTTAGCCAAAAGATACGGTGGGGTACCTATCATTAAAGAACCGCAGGAGTATAACGGTAATATCGAAGAACTGCGTGTCCCCAGAAATACGGAGAAAGATACTTGGGACTTTGTCTTGGAAGAATGTGACCAGGCAGTATCGCTTTTTGGAGATGCGAATGAAAATGATGTGCTGAGAGCGAACAAATGGGTAGCATTGGCACTGAAGTCAAGAGCAGCTCTGTATGCAGCTTCCGTTGCCAAGTTTACTCATCAGCCTTATGTCTCTTTCTCTGGTCCGGCTGTTGACCAGAAGCTGGTAGGTATAGAAGTTATATCGGCTGATCATTATTATGATGAATGTATATCAGCTTCACAGGAAATCATGAATAGTGGTAAGTTCGGTCTTTACAAACCTTCCCCCGCTACTCCGGAAGAAGCGACAACCAACTATCAAAAGTTATTTGAACAACCTTTCCAATGTCTGGACGGATTGAAAGAGCCTATCTTCATGAAGGCCTATGCTGCAAATACCATTCTGGCACATAACTATGATGTCTGGTTCAGCCCCCGTCAGATGATCCTCGACCCGAATCTCTATCCCGGTCGTATGAATCCGACACTGGATTTTGTCGACTCTTTCGAAGATTATACGGATGACGGAACCGGAACACCCAAGCCGATCAGCACTCGTGTGGATGGAAATGAAAGTGATTATAATGGATTTAACTTATCCACCCGATACCTGTCTTTCCCGATAGATAAACCTTACCAGGCATTTGCCGGTCGTGATGCCCGTTTGAGTGCCATGGTGTTATTCCCGGGACAGAACTTCGGAAGTACGAAGATCATTATCCAGGGTGGTCTGGTGAAAGCTGACGGTTCCGGTTATCATTATAGGACTCAGGCTTCGGAGAAGGGACAGGATGGTCTGATCTATTATACTTACGGAGCGGAGAAAAGCACGGAATATTCAGGATTCGATCCGACTTTGGGACATTATACCCGCAGCGGATTCCTGTTTAAGAAGTTCTTGCAGATAGAAAGTCCGGTTGAGCAGGCATGGAGTAAAGGTACACAGCCTTGGATCGATTTCCGTTATGGGGAAATTCTTCTCAACTATGCAGAAGCTGTTATCGAAAAGACAACCTCTACTTCTGCTGAAAAACAGGCTGCACAAGACGCTTTGAATGCGGTCCGCAAAAGAGCGGCTCACAAAGATGACATTGCATTGACTCAGGCGAATGTTCGCAAAGAACGTTTTGTCGAGCTGGCATTTGAAAACAAACGCAGATGGGATTTGTCGCGCTGGAGAACTTTCCATAAGGAATTTGAAAACCGGGTGAGAAAGGGACTTGTACCTTTCCTTGACCTGCGGACAAATCCTGCGCATTATGTATTTGTACGTGTCAATCCGTTGGGCATTGAATCAAAGACCTTTGATTATAGCTGGTATTATAAGAGTATTCCGGGTACGGGGGCTAATGGTCTGGTACAGAATCCTTAATTAGTATATTCTAAAATATAGATTAGATATGAAAAAGCTTCTATTTTTATTATGCGTTGTAGTAGCAGGCAGTATGTTTTACTCTTGTGAAAAAGATAATCTCGAAGGGCCGGATGCAATCTTTGCCGGCGAACTGAGAGACCGGAAGACCGGAGAACTCATTCAACAGGAGATATCGGACGGTTCCCGCGTTTATTTCATCGAACAGGGGTGGGGAGATAATCCTCCTGTTCAGAATATGGTCGTTAAAAAAGACGGAACGTTTTATAACGGTATGATTTTCTCCGGTGACTATAAAATCATCCTGAATCGTGGGAACTACGTTCCTTTGGATACTCTGGATATGAAAATAAAGCCGGGAAAGAATTATCAGGTCTTCGAAGTGAATCCTTATCTGCGGATCATTGAACCGGAAATATCTGTGATCGGAAGAAAGGTAGTGGCGAAATTCAAACTGGAGCAGGTGACCAGTAACGAGGTCTATCGTATTTCGTTGTTTGCACACTCTCACATCGATGTATCCAACAAACTGAATATTGTCAACCGGACAGAAGAACTAAACCGTTCCATTACTGATGGTGAGGCTTTCGAATTGTCTATCAATCTGGAAGACTACACTTCCACGCTGGTTCCGGGCAAGAGTTATTATTTCCGGATCGGTGCACAGTCTCACGGAAGTGAGACAAAGTACAATTATTCGGCATCTGTACAGTTGGATATTTAGCATAAAAACGGAAAAGCCATGAGAAAGTATTTACAGTTGGTATTCCTTGCGGTCTCTGTCTTTTGTTCAGAGATATTGTTGGCAGAATCTCGTGATCCGGTCCGGATACTGGATTTGAGAACGCTCAATGAACTTGATCTGAAAGAACAGGAGAAGGCGGAGCAACTATGGGACATTATGCATACGACAGCTACCTTGCAAGGCATTGTGAATCGGAATAGTCCGAGATTGTACATTCGCTATGTCAAGAACGGGCAGGGAGAGAATGTCGATGATTATTGGTGGAATAAATACCGTCAGGCAGGACAGTGGCTGGCGGGACGTGATACGATAGCTTACACGGAACTGTCGGATGTCGTGACCGTTTTCAGAAAAGAAATACGCGGAGTGGTTGTTTATGACTCAAAAGTAGCATCTACCAGTAATATTGCTTCATCTGTG
>Ga0192240_10575_pt1 | contig 14231 bp, 12 predicted proteins | sample Koala_Koa27_H3_FD_131237 | JGI IMG/M metagenome (GOLD analysis project Ga0192240, IMG submission 131237) | Enriched cells from koala feces incubated with labeled cellulose particles, San Francisco Zoo, California, United States - Koala_Koa2-7_H3 ...
CGGCAGGGATGACCAGGGTTCTATGCAGAGATAAGGGGCATTTGTTTTTGGCGCGTGCCACAGACCAAGGTAAGGAAGGCCGGGGTACGATACCCGGATAAAATGTGTACTTTTGTCAGACTTTAACGTAACCTCGTCCGCAACGTTTTTCAGTACAATGGCATCCTCATCAAACATGGAATGTGTGAGGGGGAGGCGTTTGCCGTTTTTCAGCGGGAAGTCGGTATCTGTCCCGCTCAGGAAACATGCCGGTGTATGGCCGACGCGCGCCGGTGTGTGCGCCTGAGAAAATTCCAGGTAATAATCCTCAAATGACAGATTCTCCTCCAGGGGGACATTGAAACCGGGATGTCCGCCGATGCCAAAGTATATAACCCCGTCATTCCGATTTTTTACCCGGTAGGTGATTCTGATCTGTTCGTTTTCCAGAGCATAAGTAATATGCAGCGCAAACCGAAAGGGATATATGGCGCGGGTGTCTGGGGTGTCGGTCAGAGTCAGTGTTACAGAGGTATCTGTCCGGTCTGCCAGGGCAAAGTCGGAGGAACTGGCAAAACCATGGATGCTCATGGGATAACAATTCCCATCATAACGGTATTTGCCGTCTGTAAATCGTCCGACGAAAGGGAAGAGTATCGGAGAGTGCTGTTCCCAGTAGGCCGGATCTCCCTGCCAGAGGTATTCCCGTTTGTTGTAAACGACAGACTGCATCTCCGCACCCAGGGAGGATACGGAGACGGTCAGAACATCGTTAGATATTGTGTAAATCATAGACGACTCCTTCTTGCAGGTATCATGCAACATAATCTGTATATCTTATTTCCCGACAGTTTTCCGGTTGCAGAAGAACAGGGCCTGAAGCGTTCAGTTTTTCGCGGCCGGATACTCGTTGCAGAGCAGGCGGTAAGCCGGTACATCTTCTTCTATGGCGGGGAAACGTCCGATGGGCTCGTAGAAGAAGTTGTCCGTGTTGTCGTCGTTGCACATGGAGACTTCGCCGAGAAGAACGGCTCCTGTGCCAGGCTCCACGTTAAAATCGTGATACAGGTACTGATAGATGGTGATGCTTTCGCCCGGCGTCAGTCTGACAGCTGTTCCGGCGGGAACCCAGTAAGTGCGCCCGTCCTGCGTCACTTTTACATCGGTATCCGCAAGCTGTCCGTCCTCGGTGGAGTTATAAACCGTGATCAGGATATTGCCGCCGCCCCGGTTGATGATATCCTCCATCTTGTACGCATGATAGTGCATGGGCGCGTGCTGGCCATCCCGCACCATGAGGAGCTTCTCCGCGTAAGGTTTTACATATTTTTCTTTCAGCTTCTGGTTGCCGTTGCGGATAGTGATCAGTGAAAATCCGGTGTGGGCAAAATCGTTCAGGCCGTAGTCGGTGATGTCCCAGCCGAGCATATTGTCGCGGATTTCATCGTACTCACTGCCTTTGTCCTCCCACTCTGCCGGCGTCCAGTTGCAGAATGGCGGAATCTCAAATCCGTGCTCGCGGATAAGATCCTCCATTTCGATAATGGCTTCATTGATTTCTGAGCGTTTCATGGCGTTACCTCCGTGAATTAAAATTTTACGATGAAAAATATTTTCTTATCTGTGAATTATAAAACATGTGCCATGATTTGTCAATTTACAGAAAAAGGAAACTGTACGGAAAGAAAGATTTATGTTATAATCGGCAAAGACATTGCGATTTGAGAATGTAAGAGCAATAAAATAAGTGCGATAAAAGGAAAAATTACAATGAATACAGAGAAGAGAAATGTGCTGGTGACCATTTCGGAGATGTACGATGAGATATTTAAGGCTGAGCAGAAAGTGGCGGATTATATCCTGAAAAATCCGGAGAAAACAATAATCTCCAATGTGTCGGAGCTGGCGAATTACAGCGGCGTCAGCGACGCCACCGTGATCCGCCTGTGCAAGCACCTGGGATTTTCCGGTTATTATGAACTGAAGAGCAGCCTGGCCCGGGAGATCGGTCAGAATGATCACTCGGCGACAGATGACAGAAAGACGCTGAAAAGCTCAGTCGGAGCATACTTTCGCACCATGGGAGACCGCGTCGCGGAGATCGGAAGCGTGGTACAGGAGGATGTGTTTCAGCGCGCGGTGGAACTTCTTTGCCGGAGCAGCAGGGTATATTCGATTGCGCTGGGCAACACGGCGCCGCTGGCGATGTATTTCGGTTTCCGGCTGGAGCGCCTTGGCCTGTGCTGCAGCATGAATCTCCAGCCGGAGTATTTTGTCAACCATATCAACCTGGCCAGGGAGGGCGAGTGTGTGCTGGCTATTTCCAGGACGGGAACGACAAAGAGTGTGATCCGGGCAATGGAGTTTGCAAAAGAGAAAGGGCTGAAAATTATCGCCGTCACAGCGTATCGCTATTCACCGATGACCCGGCTGGCGGATTATGTGCTCCTGTCTTTCCCGGATAACACAAGTGTAGAAAAAGATTCTCTTTCCAGATTGAACGAGACGGTAGTGCTGGATGTATTGCTGGATGCGCTGGAGGAAAGACTGTTGCCGGAAAATGCGTTGAAAGAAACGCCGGAGATGATATTATCTTCGGACAAATATTAGACTGTTGAAAATAAGCGAAAACAGACAGAGGTTAAAAGGCAGGCAATAAATTGCCGCCTCAGAGTTTGTCTGTATGAAAGGGATCCTGTGCGGCAGGGTCTTTTTGTTTGTGCAAAGATTATGAAAAATACACTAAAAAATATTTTATTTCACGATGAAATACACGTGTCATATTGTGCAAATTCACACAATTTTAACAATTGAGGCAAAATATATTGACATTGAAAAGGTTTTATACCATAATAATTTTACCAAATAAATGTAATTTTCTTCACGAAATAAATATTTATCCGTCACAATGACGAAATGTTTTCACTGGCAGATAAGCAGGCATTTCACGGGAAAATTACCAAAAAAAAGGAGGAAGAAACATGAAGATGAGCAAACTCATGAAAAAGGGTCTGGCAATTGGTCTGGTAGGCGCGATGTGCTTTAGCCTCGCAGCCTGCGGCAGCAGCAGCGACAGCAGCTCGGACGCTGCCACAGATGACACTTCTGCGGCGGCTGAGACCACAGACGATTCTGCCAGCAGCAGCGACACCAGTTATGAAGGTGTTACCATTGAGTTCCAGCAGTGGTGGGCAGATGAGCTGACAGAGGATTATCTGCAGGAAGCATGTGATGCGTTCTATGAGGAGACCGGTATTACAGTTGAGCTGCTGACCGCTCCGTGGGCAGACACCAAGACAGCCATCACATCCGGCGCAGCCACAGGTACCGTTGCCGACATCGTAGCAGTTGACAGCGCGTGGCTGGTGGACTTTGCAGATCAGGGTATTATCACGAATTTGTCTGACCTGTTTGAGTCAACCGGTTTTGACACCAGCCTTCTGGCTGATCAGTGGGAAGTGGATGGTTCTACTTACGCGGTTCCGCTGTTGAACTTTGGTTATCCGCTGTACTGCAACATGGATATCCTTGAGGCGGCAGGTGTTGAGTCCATCCCGACGACATGGACCGAGCTTGCTGAGGCATGCGAGAAGATTACCGCTGCCGGTTATGAGGCATTCCCGATCAACCTTGGTACACAGAGCCCGAACGGCATTTGCAACGTGGTTATGGGTATGGCTTCCGCTTCCGGCATCACCATGAAGAACGATGATGGTACATACACTCTGACAGAGAACACTGACGTACAGGCACTCTTAGAGTACCTCAAGGAGCTCTGGGATGCAGGTTCCATCGCCTCCGGTGCTACCACACTTGAGGAGTCCGAGATGACTTCTAACTTCACCGCCGGCAACTATGCATTCTGCATCGCTTCCATGTCTATGCTGTCTGACTATCAGGCAGCCGGCCTGAATGTTGAGTGCGCGAAGATCCCGGTACAGGATGGCTACACAGGCGAGAGCGGAATGTGTGTAGCAAGCTGGGCTTGCGGTATCTCTGAGAGCAGCGAGAATAAAGAGGCTGCAGCACTTTTCCTGTCCTATCTGTTCGGCGGCAGCGACGGCACAGATGGCCAGTGGTGCGAGGTTATGGCTGTAGATAAGTCCGCTTTCCCGGCCAGCACGGTTGCGGATCCGGATTACAGTGCAATGGATGAGCAGTTCAACGTTGTATACGAAATCTACAATGAGGGCTATCCTGAGAACCAGTTCATCGGTATTCCTGAGACAGAGACCGTTGAGACTGATATGACAAACGCTCTTGTTCAGTATCTCCAGGGCGATATTGAGGTCGCTGATTGCTTAGCCGCTATGCAGCAGGCAATTGATGATGTGCAGTAAGACTGGACAGAATCAATAGAATTCGACTGTAATTAGGCGGAGGGGGTTATAGGCATAAGGGAATGTTTATAACCCCCTTTGTAACCTTACATCTGGAGAGAGGTATAAGTTGACTGATGATATGGAGGTGTCTTACAGCTTATGAAATCTAAAAAAGGAAATCTGACAAAGCCGGGGAGAGCGTACGGCTATCTGGCACCGACGCTGGTTCTGCTGATCGTCTTCCTGGTCATCCCGATCTGCATGGTAGTTTCCTATTCTTTTTATGACAACGCGGTTGTCGTAAAGGAAAATACCTTTGTCGGTCTGGCAAACTACGTGGAGATTTTTAAGGACTCTGAATTCTGGGGCGCGGTAAAGCACACGATTATTTTTGTGCTTGTCAGTGTGGTGGCGCATATCTGTCTGGGTATGGGTTTCGCTCTGATGCTGGACTCCAAGTATTTTAAAACACGGACAAAGACGATTTTCCGAGTGATCTACATTCTTCCCTGGATTTTCACGGCGTCCGTTATCGCACTTTTGTGGAGATTGATCCTGCAGCCGGGAGGTATCGCTGACTTTATCTTCCAGTGGCTGCCGGGTATCGACAAGACGTTTTCCTGGCTGGGAGAGCAGAGCATTTCTCTGGCTGTGATCTGTTTTGTAAATATCTGGTGCGGATATCCGTTCTATATGATCAGTATCCTGGCCGGCCTGCAGGGTATATCGGCGGATCTGTATGAGAGCGCAGCGCTGGACGGAGCAACTGCGGTCAAGAGTTTTATCCATGTTACCGTACCGCAGCTGAGGCCGATTCTGATCAGTATCGCGATGCTGGATGTGATCTGGACGATCCAGTCCTTCAACGTCATCTGGATGTTGACCGGAGGCGGACCGCTGAATTCCACGGAAACTCTGAGTATCTACATTTATAAGCTGGCATTCAACAGCAGCCAGTACGGCCTGGCGTCCACGGTTGCGACGTTTGTATTGGTTATCTGCGTGATTCTGGCGATATTCTATGTGAGATTGCAAAGAAAGGCGAGTGAGTGAGTATGGTAGGATCAAATAAGAAAGGAACAAAAGCAGTAGTGTCGATCCTGTTGGTGATCGGTGCGGTATTTGCCGGGGCTCCGGTGCTCTGGATGTTACTGAACTCATTTAAAACTACGGCGACGATATTTTCCTGGCCGCCCACGTTTATTGACAGTTCGTTCAACTTCCAGTCTTACATCGCGGTGTTCACGGACAAGGAGAAGCTTCGCTTCTTCCTGAACAGTTATATTGTAGCAGCCTGCGTCGTGGCGATTACCCTGTGCATCGGTATTCTGGCTGCATACGGATTCAGCCGCTTTGATTTTAAGGGAAAGACAGCGATCAACTCCCTGATTGTCAGCGTGCAGGCCATTCCGCCCATCGTACTGTTGATTCCGTACATGAGCCTGATTGTAGCTATGCACCTGTTTAATACGTACCTTGCGCTGATTCTGACGTATCTGGTCACGACGCTTCCATACTGTATTCTGATGATGACGGGTTATTTCAATTCGTTGTCAAAGGAACTGGATGAAGCGGTCATGATTGATGGAGGCTCCCGCTTCCGTGCATTGTGGCAGGTTCTGGTTCCCATTTCCCTGCCCGGCATGGTGTCTGTGGGAATGTACACGTTCATGCAGGCGTGGAATGAGTATCTGTTTGCATTGGCGTTGACGAAGACGAACAATATGCGTACCGTCCCCATCGGTATCAACCTGCTGATGGGACAGCATGTATGGGATTGGGCGCAGATGATGGCTATGAGCGTAATCGGCTCCGTGCCGGTACTGATCCTGTTTATCTTCTTCCAGAAGTACTTTATTGCCGGTATGTCTTCCGGTGGTATCAAAGGCTAAAAAGAAATATGAAATTTTATTTAAGATTCATTTTGGAGGTATAGGTTATGTTAATGAATATGAAAGACTTATTAGCCGTAGCGAATAAAAATAACTTTGTGGTTCCCGCGTTCAATATCAGCGACTATAATATGTTCAATGGTATTATCGAGGCATCCGAAGAGAAAAACTCTCCCGTGATCATCGCAATCCATCCGGACGAGTTAAGCCATACGACTCCGGAGATGGTAAAAGGGATTATCGACAGAATTAACAAATCGACGGTTCCCGCAGCGATTCATCTGGATCATGGCGGAAGCTATGACCAGGTGATCCTTGCGATCCAGTCCGGTTTCACATCCGTCATGATCGATGCTTCCAGCCAGCCGTACGAGGGAAATGTCGCTACCTGTAAAAAAGTAGTGGAAGCGGCGCATGCGGTTAATGTGTCTGTAGAAGGTGAGCTTGGCACGATCGGCAATACGGATTCCGTGGAGACCACAGCTCCGGACGAGATCCTCTATACGGATCCGGAACAGGCGAAAGACTTTATTGAGCAGACCGGCATCGACTGCCTGGCTGTCGCGATCGGCACCTGCCATGGCATTTACCCGAAAGACAAGAAGCCGGAGCTTCGCATTGATATTCTGGATGAGATTAAGAGGATCGTGGATGTTCCCCTGGTACTGCACGGCGGTTCTTCCAACAAGGATTCCGAGATTGCAAAGTCGGTAGAGCATGGCATTAATAAAATTAATATCTCCAGTGATATCAAAGCGGCGTACTATCAGAAAATGCGCGAGGTGCTTAAGGATGAGAGCCTGCGTGAGCCCAACATGATCCAGCCAATCTGCGCAGCCGCGATGAAAGAGGTGGCTTATCAGAAGATTGAGCTTTTCCAGGCGGATGGCAAGGCAGCGTTATATTAAACGCCAGTATGGTTTTAAAGGAGATTGCAAATGGGTGAAAAAATCGCTATGGGCTTTCACACCTGTGTGGACTACGAGCTGATGTGGGACACGGAAGTTGTGGAAAGTCTGATCAGAGAATTTGACATTCATGACGAGGAATTAAGTGTAAGTATCAAGCTTGATTCGGAGCGATCTGTGCTGATTGCGTGTCTGGCTTTTTTCAGGGACGGGATCGGCACCGAGATGGTTCCCGAAAATCCCCGGATCTGTAACGATTTTGCAAATCACTTTGCGTACAAGGTGACAATCGGCGGCACGGCGGCTCGTGCCGCCATTGCCATCTCAGCGCTGGGATACGGCAGTGCGCTGCAGATGTGCTGTTATAATGAGCATATCAGGCGCCTCCTTCCGAAACAGGTACAATCTTTTTCCAGCGTGGGGAAGGATCACACCGACGTGTATCCGCATGTCGTTCTTCAGTGCCGAAAAGGGGTTCATATCCGGGCGAACGACATCGATTTTGTGACGCCGCGGGAGAATCGGGTTATGATATCGCGGGATCTTGACAGCCTCCAGATGAAGGTTTCTCTGGATTTTGCGCCGGAGGTCAGAGATGCGGAGGTGTTTTTACTGTCCTGCTTCAGTGAAGTCCTTGATGAGGGGATCCTGACAGATCGGATGGAGAAGACGAGACAGCTTCTCTCTCATCTGCCGCAGCAGGCGCTGGTCGTGATGGAGGACGGTCATTATGTGAGAAAAGGATTCCGTCAGTTTGTTCATCGAGAACTTCAGCCTGTATTGGATGTTCTGAGCATGAACGAGGATGAGATGCAGTCCTACATCGGAAAGCGGATTGATATCCTGGATCCGGAGGAAGTATTGAGCGCATTGAAGTATGTGCAGGAAGGTACCGGTGTGCCGACAATCATCGTTCATTCTTCCAGATGGGCGCTGGCATACGGTGAGCGCTGCGGGATCATGCACAAAGCGCTGGAAGGCGGTATCACGATGTCGGCCACGCGGTTTCGCTGCGGTGATGACCTTGACGCGCGGGAGTATGCCGCGACGCAGCAAATAGAAGACAGCAGGGAGGGCAGGATTTTCTGTGCCGCGCTGCGGGAGCGTGCGGGAGACAGTGCTGTCTGCCTGCCCTGTAAGGATCTCAGTTTTGTGAAGAATCCTACTGTAGTAGGGTTGGGAGACAGTTTTGCGGGCGGTCTGCTTCCGGGACTGCTTGTAGAAAACAGATAATACGGGGAGTAAGGAGCGTTCTATGTACGAGAAAGTTAGCAACATTTTAAAGATAGCGGATGAGAGCAATACAGCGGCCATCGCCTTTATATGCATGGATTACGTGATGGCGAGATCCGTGGTTTATGCCGCAGAGGCGACTAACACGCCGGCGATTGTGATGCTTTATCCGGAGCATGTCACGATCCAGCACACCACGGGATGGAAAAAGTATGCTGCGATGGTTAAGGAACTTGCCGGTGAGGTGAAAGTTCCCATCGGCCTTCATGCGGATCACGACTACACGTATGAGGCGATAGTAAATACAATAGAATCCGGGTTTGAGTCTGTGATGATGGACGGTTCCATGAACGATCTGGACACTAATATCGCACTGACCAGGAAAGTTGTCCTGAAAGCCCATGAGATGGGTGCTATCGTGGAGGGTGAGATCGGACATGTGGGCGTTGCTGCCAACGCGGACAATGCCAACGCAGATCTTTACACCAAGCCGGATGCTGCGGAGAAATTCTGCCGTGAAGCAGGAGTCGATTCCCTGGCCATTTCGATCGGAAACGCTCACGGAGAGTACAGGGAGACACCACATCTCGATATCCGGAGACTGGAAGAGATTGATGCGGCCACGGATATTCCTCTGGTGCTGCACGGCGGCAGCGGTATCCCGGACGACCAGTTGAAAATCGCGTTTTCAAAAGGAATCCGTAAATTTAACCTGGGGACGGAGTTCCTGGGCAAATATTACAATGCGGTATCTGCATTTGCGGCGGATAATGAGAATAATCCGGATCCGGTTAAAATTATCAATATGCCGGAGTATGTCCAGACCAGATTGCAGCCGTATCTGGAGGAGAGAATGCGCACCCTGTGCAGCTTCTGACGGGATCAAGGCAAAATGATCTGAACCGGAACAATGCCTCAGGGTATAAGACAAATGATGCAACAATATCGGAATGATAACAGACACATGGAGGAACTGTCACTTGCAAAGGGGATGGTTCTTCTGTTTTATATGTGCAGGGGTGCGTAAGGAATTTGGCAGCTATGCTGTCTGCACCCCGCGCGGCGAGTATGAGGCAAAAGTCGCCTCCTGCTCGATTGATAAGGTTACAGCTTATCCACCGCGATGCCGTGCTGTCTGAAAAAGACCTCGACCAGCCTGTCCCACTCCGCTTCCAGAGATTTATCCATAGAAAAAATCCGGTAGGAGATGCCGGTAGTGCATACAAGCGAGTTGTCTCTGTAGATCAGGTTCAGAAACAGCCCTGTGATGTCTTCTGTGCTAAACCCGGTTCCCGAGCGGGAGATGGTGCCGGCCTGGTTTTGCGGGGAAAGCAGAAAAACAAATCGGAACGCTTCGGGCATGCGGCTGCCTTTCAGCAGGTTCAGGCAGAGGGGGCGCACATGAGAAAAAGGGACGTACCTGAAACCGGTCAGGCCGAGCCGCTCCGCTTCCTCCGCGGAATAAAAGGACTCGCGTACGGTACCGTCAATGGTCGTTTCATAAGCCTGTGTTACGGACGCCTCTTTTAATAGAAAAGAGTCAAACATGTTTCCTTTTAACATCTGATTCATCAGGGATCCGATCTCGGTGATTTGCAGTGCTGTCATAAAAACTCCTGTTCACAAAAGAATAAATTTGTGTTATGATTGACCTCATAATATATTTATTATAGAAGTATTGTCTGGGAAAAGCAATAAAAAGACATACTGTGGGAGATGTAAAGTTTGTTTCAATATAGAAAAAAAAGAATTGCCATTCTCCTCTCAGCAGTCCTGGCAGCAGCTGCGTGCGGCCTTTCGGGGTGCGGCAGTGCAGAGGATATTGTGGGTTCCCTTGTAGAATCTCTTTCGGATGAAGTTTTTTCAAAGATTTCGGAGACATCGGAGACTTCAGAAACATCGAATACATTGGAGACTTCAGAGACTTTGGAGACTTCGGAGACATCAGCGGAGGAAGAGCCGGCGATTGACAGCGTCTCAGAAATGCGGTATGCTTATCAGACTCTGGATGAGGAAGAGCAGACGGTTTACAATGAGATTGTCTATGCGATTACGAACCGGGAGGAGGAGAGGGAGGTTTCCACCACGGACGTGGATGTGATAACGATTGCTTATCAGGCTGTCCGGTATGACTATTGTAATTTTTTCTGGGTAGATCAGCTGGCATATATCACAAACAGCAGAAAGGATGAGATTATATCCATTTCCGTCACTCCTTCTTATACTGTCACAGCACAGGAGCAATCTGCTCTGCAGGAGGAGATTGACGCGGAGGCGGCGCGGATGCTGGCGGATGCGCCGACGGACGGCAGTGATTATGATAAGGCGCTCTATGTGTATGAGACGCTGATCCGCGAGGTCGATTATGTTGTCGGTGCAGAGAACAATCAGAACATTATCAGCGTGTTTATAAATCACGAGACGATCTGTCAGGGATACGCCTATGCGACGCAGTATCTCCTGGAATTACTTGGTATTCCATGTACGACTGTGACTGGCACTGCCAATGGGGAAAGCCATGCGTGGAATCTGGTGCTTCTGGATGGGGAATACTACTACATTGATACGACATGGGGCAATGCCAATTACATTTATCTTGCAGAAAATGAGGGAAATCAGGAAGCAGGGGAATTAGTTGGCTCTGATTACTATTACCTGAATTACGATTATTTTGGGGTGACAACGGAAGCTCTTTTGGCTACCCATACGCCGGACACAGAGATTCCCCTGCCGGAATGTACTGCGACAGCGGACAATTATTATATCCACGAGGGATTGTATGTGGATACCTGGGATGTCGATCGGATCGGCAGCCTGATCCGGGAGGGATATGAGAACGGGGACTCGGTTGTGCGTATCCGCTTTGCGAATACGGAGCTGTGTGAACAGGCACAGCAGTATTTTCTGGAGGATGGAAAGGTGTTTGATTACTGTAATGGTCTTCAGACGGTACAGTATCTGCAAAATACAGACTCCGCGGTGCTGGTCATCCTGTTCCCGGGAGAAGATACGCAATCCGGATGAGACGGATCGTCGGTTTACATATAAGTGATACATAAGAGAATGGACATGTAACTATGGCAAAGATTAATTTATCACACAATTTACTGGGGTGCCGGTTTGATAACTGGCTCCGCCTGAAACGTTCCAACCCCATTACGGATAAAGCGCAGTCGCGTTTTATCACAGTGGTGACCTTTGTACTGGGATTGCCGGCTCTGCTGGAATGGCTGATTTTTTATATCCCGATTCGAAGAACGAAAGTGAAAGAGGGACCGATTTACATTGTCGGATATTGGCGTTCCGGTACGACATTTCTGCAGAATCTGCTGACAAGGGATCCGCAGTTCGGGTGGTTTGACCCGGTGAAGACTATCACGTTCAGCAACTGTATTCTGCTCAAACAAATGCTGGCCAGGATCCAGAAGCGGCTGCTCAAGGGAGCGCGCCCCATGGATAACCTGGAGTATGAACTGGATCTGCCTATGGAGGAGGTTTTTGCCCAGGCAACGATTTCTACACAGGCGATCAGCCATATGCTGGTGTTCCCGGACGGCGGAAACGGTGCAAAGTATACAGAAACAGCGTTTATTGATGAGCAGAATGAGGAGAAACAGCGGGAGTGGCGCAAAGCATATGATTACATTCTGCGTAAGGTGACTTATCTGTACCACGGCAGGCCGCTTCTCTTAAAAAGCCCGGAAAATACCTGCCGTATCGGCGAGTTAAAGCGGCGTTATCCGAACGCGAAGTTTATCAATATCTATCGTAATCCGTATAAGGTGATTATGTCTACCATCAATATGTTTACCAAGGAAATGGAATTGCTTTCCCTGAATGCACCGGCTCCCCGGGAAGTGATTGAGGATCTTTCCATTCAACTTTTTGAGCGCATTTATAAGAAAGCATTTACAGAATTGTATGACATACCGGAGGGAGACCGTATCGATATCAGGTATGAGGATTTCTGCCGCGATCCGGAGGGATATGTGGAGCAGATCTATGACCATCTCGGTCTTGGCGGGTATGAGGAGGCAAAGCCATTCTTTGAGAAGTATCTGGAGAGCCAGAAAGACTACCAGAAGAATACGTTTTCTCTGGATCCTGTACTGCGTGACAAGATCAACAGCCGACTGGGATTTTATTTTGAATACTATGGATATGAAATGATTACAGAATAAGAATGTAACCAGAATCTTTTATGTCGGGATTCCGGCAGAGCAGATAAAAAGGAAATGGAGGTAACGCGAATGGCATTAGAGATGATTGATAAGATGGATAATGAGATGACCACTCTCGAAGAGATGGGTGATCTTCGTGCAAATATGACCATATTGGAGCAGGAACTGTTGAAGAATCACGGTATCGACCCGAACCTGTATATTGAGTACGATGTAAAAAGAGGTTTGCGTGATTCCTCTGGTAAGGGTGTGTTGACGGGGCTTACCGAAATCTCCGATGTTTGCGCTTATCAGCTGGTGCATGGGCGCAACATTCCGGCGGAAGGCAACCTGTATTACCAGGGCGTCAACGTGACGGATATTGTAAATGGGCTGGGAGACCGCAGGTTTGGTTTTGAGGAGACAAGCTATCTGCTGCTGTTCGGAAAGCTGCCGAGCAAGGAGGAGATGGATGTCTTTTTCCCTGTCATGGCGGAGATGGAGGAACTGAGCAACCGATTTGTCCGGGATGTTGTCATGAAAGCATCCAGCCAGAATATTATGAATGCGATGCAGCGGTGTGTACTGACTCTGTATACATATGACAGGAATCCGGAGGATATTTCCGCGATCTTGGCCGCCACCATGTCATTGGTCGGATTCTGCAGTCTGGTATAGAAATAGCCTGCCTCCTCCAGGTCAAACAGCTTTCCCATCGCCTCGCTGGTATCATAGCGAAACGTCGTCGACTGGATGATCGGAATCTGCCGCGGCTCCCCGTTGCCCGGACGGTAGCCGGACTGTACACACTTTGTATTGATCTTGTATTCACTCATTGTCATCGTGCTCCTTCTTGCTTATTTTTCTCTTTCCTTTCCGCACATATTATCATGTACAAAAACGGCACATGATTGCATTTCGCCGTTCGTCAAATACATGCCAGCATGACGTGTCTGCCTTTCTGAAATCTGCTGCACGGCTCACGCCTACCGCTCGTCAACCGGTATATAGTTCGCATGTACGCCGACATACTTGTACGCCGGACGGATAATCTTGCTGGCATTTAAAAGCTCCTCCAGACGATGCGCACTCCACCCCGGCATACGCGATATGGCAAACAGCGGAGTGAACAGCTCCTCCGGAATGCCAAGCATACTGTAGACAAACCCGCTGTAAAAGTCCACATTCGCGCAGACGTTCTTCTGCATATTCCGCCGTTCCATGATCAGACGGCCGGCAAGGCGTTCCACCAGATCATAAAGAGCAAACTCTTTCGTCATACCTTTCTCCTCAGCCAGCTTTCTGGCGTATTCTTTCAGAATCACTTCACGAGGGTCAGACAGGGTATATACCGCATGCCCCATGCCATAGATCAGACCGCTGCGGTCAAACGCTTCCTTATCCAGAATCTTATTGAGATACGCCTCCACAGCTCTCTCGTCCGTCCAGTCCTCCAGGTGCTCCATGATATCCCGGAACATATGCTGTACTTTCAGGTTGGCGCCGCCGTGGCGGGGACCTTTTAAGGAACCCAGGGATGCGGCAATGGAGGAATAGGTATCCGTGCCGGTGGAAGTCACCACATGGGTGGTAAAGGTGGAGTTGTTACCGCCGCCGTGCTCCGCATGGAGGATCAGCGCCACATCCAGCACCTTGGCCTCCAGCTCCGTATATTTTCCGCTGGGCCGGAGCATCAGCAGAAAATTCTCAGCCAAGGACAACCCATGCTCCGGATTA
>Ga0192240_10577_pt1 | contig 14204 bp, 17 predicted proteins | sample Koala_Koa27_H3_FD_131237 | JGI IMG/M metagenome (GOLD analysis project Ga0192240, IMG submission 131237) | Enriched cells from koala feces incubated with labeled cellulose particles, San Francisco Zoo, California, United States - Koala_Koa2-7_H3 ...
TCTTTTTTGTAGCTCCATATCCGGCTGATCCACGCCGCCGGGAGCAGAAATGGTTTCTTCTTCAGGTAAGGATAGCGCTTTTCCAGTGCTTTTGCCGTGGGAAACAGAGATTTCAGAACACCGCTTCCCGCCCTTTTCCCCTGTTTTTGCGCGGCAACCGCCTGCAGTGTCATATTGCTGCTGTGTTTCCGGCTCATCGACCCGCCGCCATACACACCGGCATCCAGCAGATCCTGCAGCAGCAGCGTTTCATCCACTTTAATCTCAGACCATTCCGCCGGATAACAGGCTCTCACCGGATCGAACGTCAGGTATTTCCGGCCGATCCGAAACAGCGCCGCCGTGAACAGATCCGCGCGAATCTCACGGCATTGCTTTAACAAAAGCTGCCAGTCCACCTCACGGCCATATGTATTGGCAAACAGTGCGATATCACACACCTGCCGGATGCCCACGCCGCTATGCAGCAGGTGCTTAAAGGCATGGCAGATCAGATAAAACAGATGGTCCGTATATCCCATAGTCAGAACCGGCGTGCCGTCAACGCACACTTCGACCGCCCGTTCCCGGATATCCGAAAAGAAACGATTCAGATCCCCGTATGCTTCCGATTCCGGAGGAAATAAGAATTTGTGCGCTTCGATATATATGGGACTGCCCTTTTTCCCATAGGGCACTTCGTAAGCCTGCTCCACGTCGAGATCCGCATCTGCACATACCATGCCGTCTTCCGTCATAACTCTGTGAAACAGCGCAAATTGGCCATCCGGTATGAGAATATCTTCATCCCCGGAAAGCCGCTCATCCGGATTCGGATAAAGATTCCGGCAAATGAGCCCCTTCACAACCAGAGGCGTGATCCCGGCATCGGCCAGTTTCTGATAAAGTCTGAGGAATTCACTGGTTTTCATGGTCTGCAACGTGACCATCTGGATGGTACGCTGTTTATATGAAAAAAAGAGCTTCGGGTCAGCCTCTTTGGCGGCCGGGCAGCTGTACACGGCTCCGTAAATCATCGGGAGGATATGGTGCATCTCAGCCAGCCGGAACAGCGAAAGCCATGTCTGCGGAGACAATTCTTCGGTCCAGGATACTTCTTCATTTTTTAATGCGGCGGTTAGAGCCTGCAGGAATAAGTCGTAAATCTCTCCCATCTCGAATCTCCCTGAAAAAAACATCTGTTATTGAGGCAATAAGTCGACAACCACAATCTCCGGAATATTATTAAATCTCGGAATGGTTTCTGTTGAGCCAAGTCCCCTTGATAAAACCAAAACTTTATCCCCGTCAGAGGAATCATACAGACCTTCCAGCTTGCCCGGAAACCATCCAAAATCCGGAGCATACAGTCCTCCGACAAACGGCAAAATCACCTGTCCTCCGTGAACATGACCCGCCAGAACACAATCTACGCTCCACTCATCCAACCCATCATTTAAAATCCAGCATACCGGCATGTGGCACATCAGAACAGTGTATAAATCAGTATCCTGAAACTCTTCAAGAAAAGCACACTCCTCCGGATCAGCTTCGTTTGTCTCTAAATATTTTGCCGGAATACAGTATCCGTATATTCCTCCCAGCCTGATTCGCTGTCCGTTTATCGTCAGATCCTCATATTCATACTCCAGCACGACAGCTCCCGCCGCTTCATAAAGCGATTTCAAATCGATCTGATAAGCTTCCTCATATTCGTATTCATGATTTCCGTATGATATATATACCTGACAGATTTCACTGAGATCCGCAATGAGACGGACAGCCACATCTGTATCCTGCTCTCCCGCATTTAATAAATCTCCCGTTATCAAAATCACATCCGGAGACTGTGCCCTGATCTTCGACACTAATCGTTTATTATCTGCACCAAACTCACTGTCATGTAAATCTGTCAGCTGTACGATTCTCACAGAAGAATCAATCTTATCTGATTGTATCTGGTACGTTGTAACAGTAAGGCAGAATTTCGACGTAAAAAATCCGGCCATAACAAAAACTGCCAGCAACAATATAATTACAAGGGCAATCATTTTCTTATGATGTGTTCTGCCTTTCATTCCGGCTCCTTTTTCAAATCACAGAAAACTTTCAAACAACTCCAGAACTTCATTCTTCACACCGGCAAAGCAGAACGGAATCACCGATTCCTGATTCTGCCTGCCGAATTCCATGCGTTTTTCTTTATCATCCTTCAAAGTCCGAATGGCATCGGCAAACCCCCGGGCATCTGTCGGCTCACACAGATAACCGTTCACACCATCTATAACATAGTCCTTAATCCCGCCGGAATTTGTCGATATAACCGGCAATCCGCAATACATAGCCTCCAGCGGAGACTGCGGCAAGCCCTCTCTGATAGACGGAAAGACAAAAACATCCGCCTGCATACATATATCAACGATATCCATTCTGTATCCCAACAGAAAGAATCGATCCTGTATGCCCTTTTCCGCCGCAAGTTCTGACAGGGCATTCTTCATATCACCCTTTCCGCAAATGGCATAGTAAATATCTCTGTCTGACAGAATACCCAGCGCATCTATAATCACTCTGTGATTTTTATTCTTATTTAATTCGCCGATGGAAAGAAGAAGACAGGCCTCATTCGGGATTCCCAATTCCTTCCGTATGTTCTGATCGGGATTCGTATGATCCAGACGATCGGTATTTACGCCGATTCCGTGAATATATTTCACTTCCTTCGTATGAAACGTCTTTGCCCGTTCAAAATCATCCTTATTGATGGTAACGATAGCGTCTGCAAAATGTGCCATGATCCGCTCCACCGGATAAAACACCAGCCAGTTCAGAGCCGGTGCGCCCTTGTAAAAATGAAATCCGTGAACCATGTAAACCACTTTGGTTCCCTTTTTTCTGGCTTTTCGGGCTGCTAAGCGTGTCACCACCCCCATAACAGGTTCATTCGTCCAGATGATATCCCATTCCCCGTCATCGATCACCCGCTTCATATCCTGCAGTCCTCTCAGATTCTCGGGATTGGCCGGACTTCTATGTAATCTGACAGTATGTATCACTGCCTTCCCCTCTAATTTTTCCCGGATTTCATCTATTCTGTCTCCAACTACAGAACAGGCAATTTCAACATGCCATCCATGGTCAACAAAATTATAAATATGCGGAATCATAAACTGGATCATCATTAAATCCGTGGATGTTAACAGAATTCGTTTACTCATTGATTTTACCTTCACCGGTCCTTCCGTCTATATTTTTCCGATGATCCGCCTTGCAATCTGCTCCGCCGACATACCGTACTGTTCCCTCAGATACTTTTGATTTCCGACTCTTGTTGCATAACGGTCATCCAGGCCAATGCGCAGCAAAGCAGCCTTTCTCTGCTGCATTTCAGACAGGACCTCGGCAACCGCGCTGCCAAAACCGCCAACAATATTATGCTCCTCACAGGTAACAATCAGGTCAAACTTCTCCGCACATGCACGGATGACACCTGCGTCAATCGGCTTGACAGTCGGAAATGTATAAACAGCCGGTGCATAACCCCGGCTGTTCAGAATTTCATACGCCCCCTGTACCTCTTCAAAAATCGCCCCTGTTGAGAAAATGACAACCTTCTCTCCATCCCTGACCCTGATTGCTTTCCCAATCCGGAAGTCCGGAATACAGTCGTGAATCCGTTTCTCTCCGCCGCGTCCCAGACGCAGATAACAGGTGCCCGGATAATCCGCGATCGCCTTTGTCGCTTCCTCCGCCTCTACCAGATCACCGGGAGCCATAACCACAACATCCGGCAGAGCACGCATAATTGCAAGGTCCTCTGTCGCCTGATGGCTCATACCGAGGCTTCCGTATACGAACCCGCCTCCGACACAGACAATCTTCACATTCGCGTGGTGATAAGCACAGTCATTCCGAATCTGTTCCAAACATCTCAGTGTGGGAAAATTTCCGATGGAATAGGTAAAGACCGTTTTCCCTTCCAGAGCCATTCCCGCTGCAACCGTGGTCATATTCTGCTCTGCGATACCGGCATTTGTAAACTGATCCGGCAATTGCTCCCAAAAAGGCTTTAATACGCCAAATCCAAGATCACCCGTGATCAGTTCTATATTTTTATTCTTTTTCGCCAGTTCAATCAGCGTTTTCACAAATGTATCTCTCATCTTTTTCGTTCTCTCCTCTGCTGCTGCGAATGCCGCTTACTTCATGCGGTATAACAGATGCCGGATAACACCGTCCGCTCATCATTTCGGTCTGAATCCCGCTTTATCGCCTGCGGTATGACGGGTGCCAGGTCGCTGTGATCGTATGGTCGTTCCCGACGTCGTCCTCCGGTCCCGGCAGGGCAGGATCCGGAATCCCATCAGGCGTATAGCAATCCTCAACCCCCTCCGGCATACTGCGGTGCAGCTCATTCACTGCACAGTCATACTCCCAGCCATCATGCGGAAAACGATAATGCCAGAGAATATCACCCTCCATAAAGGAAACGCCTTTTCCCTTGACTGTATTCGCAATAATAACCGTAGGCTTATGGCTATCCGCTTCAATGGAAGCAAAAGCCGACTTTAACCGGTCATGATCATTTCCGTCGATCTCAATCACATTCCAGCCAAAGGATTCCCATTTAGAAGCAAAGTCCTCTATTTCCAACGTGTTCTCACAGGTATCCAGACTCTGCATATGGTTGTGATCCACAATTGCCACCAGATTATCAAGGCCATAGTGATGGGCAAAAAGAGCCGCCTCCCAGACAGAACCCTCATCGCATTCACCATCACCCAGAACCACATAAACCTTATGATCCGCCTGATCCTTTTTCGCGGCATATGCCATTCCTGCTCCGGCAGATAAGCCGTGGCCAAGAGAGCCGGTCGAGAAATCCACGCCGGGCAGATGATGCGAAACATGCCCGGAGAGACGGCTGCCGTTCGCATAATGTGTTTTCAGTTCTTCAACATCAAAAAATCCCGTCTCTGCCAGCGCCGCATAAATAGACGCCCCGGCATGACCTTTGCTCAAAATAAATCTGTCCCGGTCCTTCCAATCCGGTTCCCCCGGCCTGTAGTTCATTACATCTGTATATAACACTGCGATAATGTCCGCGACAGACATCACCGCTCCTATATGACTGCCGCCGGAAAGATGCGTCATCTCAATACCGTGACGGCGGATTTTCCATGCTAATTGTTCACTCGTCATTATGTCTCCTTTGCCTCATTTACTGACCGCATATTGTCACTTTGTATTCATCTACAATCTTCTGCACCTCTTCCGGCAGCTTCTGAGAGTGCGTCAGAACTTTATAAACCGTATAAAAAATGCAATAAATATCCGAAAGGAAATTATGATGGTACCTGTAGTACAATTGTAATTCTAACTTTAACGGTCTGACATAGTTCAAATAATACTGATCCGGGTCTGACGCCTCCGTAAATCCCTTAAACTGCTCAAAATTTGCCATGGAAGCCCAGTCCGTAATACCCGGCTTCAAATCAAGAATCGGCATCTCCCGTTCCGTATACATATCTATGTAATACTTCAATTCCGGACGCGGGCCGACCAGGCTCATATCACCTTTAATGACATTGAGCAGCTGCGGCAGTTCATCCAGCTTTGTCTTGCGGAGAAAATGTCCGATTTTTGTGATGCGATCATCATCATCACCAACATTCCATTTTCCTTTTCCCTCACAGTCAGGCCGCATACTCCTGAATTTAAAAATTTTAAATTCCTTCCCATTTTGACCAATCCTTACTCCGCGAAAAAACACACCGCCCGGAGAATCCGTCACAATCAGGACTGAAACAATCAAAAAAACAGGAGACAGGACCACGACTCCAATCAAGCAGCAGATCAGATCAAATACACGTTTCATTCTCAGATTCTCCCTACATATTTGCGCCATCTACAGGAATGTTGGCTGCCTGCATGAAGGAAGACTTGTCGCTGGCCATAAACAATACGACATTCGCGATTTCCTCCGGCGACCCAAACCGATTTGCGGCCTGATGGTGTCTTAAGAAATCATCCACTCTGGGATTTCCTTCTTTTACAAACTTATCCCAATAACTTCCCTCAAACGCCACAGCCCCGAGCATAACAGAACACATAAGGACTCCCGTCGGAGCCAGCTGACGTCCGACAGTAGTTACATAAGCATTTAAAAATGCTTTTGCAGAAGCATACAGAGGATTGCCTCTTAACATTTCCGCGGAAATAGATGATATGTGAATCACCCGACCTGAACCGCGTTCGATCATGGGAGGTATCAGTTTACTGTTCATATCTATAGCTGCTACCGCATTGAACTTCAACGCGTAATTCCAGTCCTCCGCACCGCCAAGATGATTCCTGCTTATCAAAGATCCGCCGACATTATGTACAACCACGTCAAACACGCCAAATCGATCTAAAAGATTCTCTGCAAATTCCTGCGTATTACACTCCATGATATCGCAAACAATGGTATCCGCACTTTCGGCTCCGCCTTTCATGGCATCCGCTTTGAGTTCCTCGAGTAATTCAGGCGACCGTGCAATCGCAACCAGCCGGCACCCCTCACTTGCAAATCCCATGGCAATCGCTCTGCCGATGCCTTTACTTGCGCCGACAACCAGCACAAGCTTATTTCTAAGATTTAAATCCATTTTTCTGTCCCTTCTGTATAAACTTCCATGCACTGCTAATGCAGCGCGCCACCATTCATGAAAGTCGATCTAATTTAACAGCTTTCTTCTAAGCTTTTTCAGTCCGGACGGAGTCATCCGTCCTATTACCAGTTTTATTTTTTTCAAGATACCTGTTGTACATATACAATATCTTACGAACTGATTCCGAAAATACATTTTTCTTCGCATTTCTGTCAAAGGATCCGTCAGTTTCTCCGTTTGAAAAAAATACTCATCGAATTCCTTTGTCGGCCAAAGTAAATATGGGCCTTCCCCTAATGATTTCGGAAATCCTTTTATGGGTTCACTATATATATTGATAAAGTTTGCCCGAATTTCTCTAATCTGAAGATAGACATAAGGGTTCTCATGAAACAGGCTCATTTTATTCAATACTGTTAACTTAATTTGCCTGTTATACGAGAAAATTAAGTTTAATGGTATTGTTCCGTTCATACAGATTATTTCCTCTGCATGATTCCAGATATAAATCTGTTGAGACAGTGACATCTTTTCCGGAGTCAACACGGAAAAACCATTATTCTCAAACACATTTGCGAAATAACCTTCACCGAATTCCGATTTTTTTTGCTTTATTGTAATTCATTCTGGTGAAGTATAATCGTTTTACGTTTTTGAACTCATCTATCTTTAGATCAGAGGATAATGCTTTCTGTATCACTACATCAAACATATTCACATATTCTTTTGTATACCACTGACATGACCGAAAACTTTGTTCCGGTATGTATACATTTTTAAATCTGGTCGGTGTTGTTATATGCATCACCTGTGTTTCGTCAACACCCAATAACTTCAAAAATTCCAGATAATTCCCGCTTATATCTTCCTCTCCGATATATGCAACCTTTATTAAATTATTATTTAACCCGGGAATCGCCCAATAACGCACTGACAGATCCACAAGGAAGTGACCCCAATGGGAAAAGAAATAGCCTAAATAAATGACATCCTCATCAATCGTAATTTCATCATTTTCCTGCCACTCGTAAAATCCGCCCTGTTTTACAAAGCCATTAAACACAGACATCTCAACAAACTGATTGTCTGCGTCACATACCCCCCTATGCCCCATGGGGACATGTCTGCCGCAGGTCTATGCGGCAGGATGATTCCACGAGAATACATTCCGATCCGGAGCGGCTCGTTCTTCAGAATATAGTTTTTCATTTCCAACTCCCCTCCTGAACACGCTATATCATGCTCTGCACTCATATATCAACAATGTCTACTGATATAAAGAGTCAGTTAAGAAAGAAATACGCATGAAGTCACTCATTTTCCTGATATATTCTTTAAACCATCTATTACGCTCATTTGCCTGCGTTTCTGTGACCGGATGCCGCATAGCCCTGTCGAAATAATTATCATTGATGTTTGGCACAAATCCGTCAAATCCTGCAAGCACAGCTTCCTTTACACTGCATTTGCTCAATAGATGCAGCAAAATAACTCCTGCCGAATCTTTGGTCGTTCCCTCTGCCACCGCCCACTTTTTATAGCTGATCACATACAGGTTTTTCTTACTTTCACTGGCAATATTGGACATAGTAATGGCGGAAACACTATCCAAACGAGAAAGCAGTTCCGCCCTTGTTACAAAAACCAGATCCGTTGAAAACAGCCCTGTATAATTCACCGAAATGGAAATGGTATCCGACTCGTTTATCTTAGCTAAAATTTTATCTCGATCTTTCTCAACACTCTTACCCGGTCCGATCAGAAGTATCGTTTTTTCTTTGAACCACTCCCGCAAGTGCGCCACACTGTCTGAATCATCATACTCTCGGCTGGCATTGTAATTATAATACAAGCTCTCAGCGTAATCCCGGTCAAAGGAAATCTTCTTATCTTCCCGGATCATGCTCAGTAATTCACCAACTTGATCAATCGGCAGCATATGTTTATTAAAAAAATGACCTGCATAGCTGGGCGTACATTGATTGATTGCAGATAAATAATACTCTACTGCATATCCCCAGTAAAACTCGGAATGCAGCTGGTTGATCACCTGATCAATGACCGATAATAACGGAGCCGTCGTATAGCCTTTTCCATAGTACAGATTCAAATGTTCCAGAAGAAGCTCCGTATTCAGGTTGCCGGCGCCCTTTCCCATACCCATAATAGAGCAATCAAGCATCAAATTACGGTTTGTAGGGAACTGCACAAATGAAATCGCATTGGAATAGGACATTTGTAAATTGTTATGCGAATGAAAGCCAAGCGTCATAGAAGGCATCAGATTATGATCTACCAGATTCAAAACTCTGTTCATATCATTGGGACGCATTTCTCCAAAGCTGTCCACAATATAAAACCCGGACGCATCCGCCAGCTCCGTATTGACCATCTCAATCAATTCGAGCAGTTCCTGATCCGAGTATCGCAATGTGATCATCGGCTGAATAAAGAACTGATAACCCTTCGACATGATGATATGTCCCAACTCAGCGATTTTTTTCCTGTCTTTTTTATGAAAAGCCAGACGAATGCCATCTATCCCTCCCGGTTCACGAACTCCCAATGCATCAACATCAAATTTCCCATAATCCATCATGGCAACATAAGTGACACCCGCTTTTTTCTTTTTCAGGAAATGCTGCGGTATGACTTTTTCATTGCAATATTGTGTTCTGCCCTGAACACTCCCTTTTTTCTGATCCAAATAACCAAGTTCTATATGTTCTACTCCGGAATGTTCCAGTGCGCAGAGTATCTTTTCCATATAATCCTGACCAAAATCAAAATTATTGACACAGCCCCCATCGCGCAAAGTCACATCCAGCACTTTTAAACTATTCATCTGAAAGTCTCCTCTAAAACCTATATCTCCAAATCAACCAGCGCTTTTGCGAGATCAAAGTCTTCCGGATTATTGATATCCACAGCTTCTTTATACGAAACCTCTTTCACATACGGATTCATCCCAATACGTCTCTTATAACGTTTAAACACCTCATTTGTAAAAACATATACGCCGGACGTCTCCCTGTATATCGGTTCCAGATCCTGACTTCTCGGAATATTCGCCGCATCAAAATTAAGCGGCTTCCCGTTCATCCACAAAAAGTCCTGAATCTTCACAGCACAAAAAGCAGAATCATAGTCACCGCTCTGAACAGCACAAATGCATTCTTTCATCGTATTTACTGTGATAAATGGCGCTGTCGCATGCGCATAGACATATATATCTGCATCAACAGCATCTGAAAACGCCTCAAAAATCTGAGTAAAATTGGAGGTCGGAAGATCTAACTCCGCTGAGCGCTTAAAAAAAAAGATGCCTTCCGGTAAAAAAGCATCTACAGATTCATCACTGCAAAAAACATATATTTCATCCACAAGCTCCGTTTTCTTTAATGAAATCAGTTCATGTTGTAAAAGCGGTTTTCCGCCCAAATCCATGGTATTCTTACCCGGGAGCCTCTCATTCTGTAGTTTAATTGGCATTATTGCAACAGTTTTCATGTTATTCTCCAATATCACTTATTATTCTGTATTTGTTATCTTTGAGACGTATCATCTTCCCGGTAAAAAAATTTATAGTATATCGTACTTTCCAGACAATAACGTCTCCAATTTTTATGTAAACAGAATTTTGATAACAAAATGATTCTGTCTGCATTACTTTTCCCAAGATACGATCTTAAATATTTTCGATTTTTTATTGTTAATTTTGTAGATTTCCGAAACCAGTCTATGTCTTCTATCTTATCTATTTCCTGCGGCAACGCAGACAGTCTTCCCTCACCATAAAGCTTTAAATATTGGTTATACATCACCAGAAAATGAAGCATACCTTCATTTTTCTCGTACTCCTGTGTGTCATCCATCAAGCAGCGCAGCGTTATCGCTATATCCTTTGAGATTTCATTTAATTCATTTAATCGGACCAGACTTTTCCCTTTTTGTGTTGTTGCATTTTCACGCACATAATAATTGTAACCATAGAACGGAATAACCTCTACCTTTTCAGTATAGAGAAGATACTTTACCATAAATCCAAAATCTTCTGCAAAATTATTACTATTCTCACAAAAGCGAATGTTATTATCTAAAATAATTTTTCTGGAAAATAATTTTGACCATACTTCTACTCCGATTCTGTAATGCAGATACTCAAAAACACAATTTTTCAATCTTTCCTCTGTATTTCTTCCTAAAATCACACATGGTAAAAACTTTTTTTCGTATCAACTGAGTTATCTGGATTTATTTTTTTATATTGGATACACACGCAATCACATTTATCATCAAGCATAGTATTACACATTACATTCAATGTCTCCAGTTCCAATGAGTCATCGGAATCACAAAAAGCAATATATTGCCCTGTTGCCACATCCAACGCTGCATTTCTTGCAGCTGCAACTCCACGATTCTTCTGATGTATGAGTTTAATTCTTTTATCCAAATCAGCATATTCACTGCAAATATTCCGGCTTTGATCTGTGCTGCCATCGTCAACTAAAATTAGTTCAAAATTTTGATATGTCTGATGCAAAATACTTTCAATGCACCTCCGCAAATAACGCTCTGTATTGTACACAGGTACGATAACACTCACTCCGGGCATAACATGACTCTCCATTTGCTCATACAACTCCACATCCGTGTATCGGCATCAAATTAATGTTCCCTCTTGCCTTTTTTAACATCTCTTTTTTCCTTAATGTGCCTGTTTTCTTTTAATCGGGCAAACTAATATACATTGACCACATTGTATACATTTGCTTTCCTCAATTCGCGGATACTCAAATCCTTCTTCATCTTCTACCATTGAAATAGCGCTCATCTTACAAATTGAATAGCAGGCAGCGCAACCGCAACATTGTTCTTTCCTTGTATACAACTCAAATCTCTTCATGATTTATTTTTCCTATCCATTCCCATCAAATGGTTAACAAACCTTTGAAACAGATCCTTTATATTACATATGGTATTTGGCTCCCGGTAACCACCGGTTAACCTTTTTAAACATTTGAATGTTCCTATCCTATGTCCATAAAATATATTTCTCTTATCTGTCTTTTCAACGGACGAAACTATACATGGATTATATTTTATGGCTGAATTGATATTTGTTTTTTCTTTTTCAAAAACACCACTAATATCATCCCAAATCTGTATCGCCCGATCTGAATGAAGTAAAACAAGAGACGCTCCTCTGTCATCATATAGCGCTGAATGCACCTTCTCTATTCCCCAGAAATCCGCTAATGTTATATCTGAAATCCTTTTTGTTCCCTTAAAACAACATTCATAACACGAAGGTCTCAAATAAATATTCTGTAAAAATCCCTTTAAAAATAGATTTTCCTGATGCCATTCCTTAATCAGCTTTCCATCTTCTAATTCAATCCTGAATGAATACTTTTTCCACCCCTCGGTTTTATCCCTAAAATTAATTTTATTAATTCCTGTTTGTTTTGTTATTCGCTTTAAATATTTTTTCCAGACTATCGGACTGGGCACTCCATGACATACCAAGTCAACTGTTATAAGATTTTCATATTCTTTTTGTAAAAACTCTTTAAACCTGCAATCTGACAAGGAGTACCGGAAAATAATACAATTTTCCCGTTGTCAAGATACATTTTTGCAATTTTGCATTCTTCTCCAATTCTGCTTTGAACATATTTGCTGCCCAAAAAATCCAAAACATCTCGCAAATTGGTGGCATGAGCATGTACTACATTCCAGTCTCTGTCGAACCTTGCTCCAAATACAACCCCATCCAAATCAAGAACCCATTTTGCCAGTTCATAAAACACTCCACCGGATGAACTTTTTTCTCTTATTTGATCATTTTTATTATAGCAGGCATATACTCTCATTCCTTATAATCACTTTCTCAAATCCATCAGTTCCGGAAGTTTTATATTTCCCCACCACTTTTGATCCCACGGCATATTTTCATTAAACCCAACTACAGTTTTAACCTCAAATGCTACAGCCTGTTCTATATGATCATAAAAATGCCAGGCGCCATATTCATTTACACCATATAAGCTTGGAGTCAGGTAATAGGTTCCCGGAACCAGTTGTGAAATATCCGCTTCCAGCGGAATTTCAATTTCCTCATCAGCAACACAGCAAATCAAATCTCTTGCCAGAAGAACAGAAACAGACGTCCCATCCACACAATGTAATCTTGCGCGAAATCCCACATGCCGCAATTCTTCTGTTGCTTTTGCACGAATAATAAACCTAAGCTTTTCTCCTGCATTCACAGTCCAATCAGCCCTGTCTAAAACTTCCATGGAAGTTAATTGTATACCTTCTGCATGTTGTTGCGTTCGTTGGATATTTCTCAAATCAACCACAGGAGGGAATTTTGTATTTTTGCCCAAATAAACTTCTATAGCTTTCTCAACATCTCCGTTATAAATTATTTTCCCTTTATCAAGAACAACACATCTCTCACAAAGCCGGCGTATTGTGTTCATATTATGACTTACATATAGCACTGTTCGTCCTTCTTCTTTTACTGCCATACGCATTTTATCAAGACATTTTTTTGAAAAGCCATATCGCCCACTGCCAAGACTTCATCCATAATCATAATTTCACTATCCAGATGTGCAGCAACAGAAAAAGCCAATTTTACATACATTCCGCTGGAATATCGTTTTACAGGTGTATCAATAAACTCACGAACTTCGGAAAAGTCAATAATTTCCTCCATTTTATTGTTAATCTCAGCTTTGGTCATACCAAGAATTGCACCGTTCATATAAATATTTTCTCTTCCTGTCATCTCTGCATTGAAACCTGTACCCACTTCCAACATACTTGCAACCCGACCATATAAATCAATTTCTCCTTCTGTCGGCGCTGTTACTCTGGATAATAATTTCAAAAGCGTGCTCTTTCCTGCTCCGTTTCCCCCGATAATCCCTAATGCTTCTCCTTTATAAACAGTCAAATCAACCCCATTCAATGCCATAAATGTCTGACCATATAACCTTTGCTCTGTTCCTATTTTAGAATTTGGATCTTCTTTTCCCCTCAGCCGAGCCCACCAGCTCTGCAGATCACCCTGAAGTGTTCCTCCTCCAATCTGACCCAGCCTGTACATCTTTTTTACATTCGAAACACTAATTGATATCTCTCTGGTTTCTACAGATTTATACATGTTAACTTGTCTCCCTCAACGGTCTGAGTTTTTATATTATCGCAATTTACAATTTCTTTAATGCTTCAACACCCGCATATACTCTTTTTTTATAGTCCGGCATAATTCTGTTTAAATTCTTTCTTACCATATTTTCATTATTCACCAACCACTTAAATGCTTTCAATAAAGCTTCATTTGACTGTAAAGATTGAACAGGCAATACATAGTTCTCATCAGTTCCAAAAATATCTCTTGCTATTCCTTTCGCTTTAACCGAATAACCAACCACTACAGTCGGAATACAACAAGAATACGCTGCAATCGTTGCATGCGTTCTGGCACCGACAAAAAAAACGGCAACGACTGATAAATCCCTTTAAATTCTCACAGTTCTGATTTTCAATACAATA
>Ga0192240_10582_pt1 | contig 14028 bp, 10 predicted proteins | sample Koala_Koa27_H3_FD_131237 | JGI IMG/M metagenome (GOLD analysis project Ga0192240, IMG submission 131237) | Enriched cells from koala feces incubated with labeled cellulose particles, San Francisco Zoo, California, United States - Koala_Koa2-7_H3 ...
GAAGGGTTCGCTGGTTGACGATGAAGGTGTCAGGCTGTATTTCGGCCAGGATGCTCGGGGGAAAGAATATCTGTTTTTGAAGTGCGGAGAATAACGCGGAAGCGGAAAGGCATTTGGTATTTTAATTTTTCAGGCAGCCGATGGGAATAACATATACACCATATTTATGAATTTTTCAGTATTTTTCCGACGATTGGCGAGAAAAAAATCCGACGATAAGCCTATCCGGTGATTGGTACATTTTGGTTGTTGCAAAAAGGGGATTTCCGGCATATAATAGGAAAAAGAAAAGGGGATTTTCGGCATATCGACAAAAATAAAAAACGGGATTCTCGGCAGGAGGAGCAGTGCTATGATATTTGAGCGAAAATTATATCAGAAGATGCTGGAATGGAAAAGGGAATTTGACGGGAAAACAGCACTTTTGATAAAAGGCGCGAGGCGGGTGGGAAAATCTACCCTTGCGGAGGAATTTGCCAAAAACGAATATGAGAGTTATATCCTGATTGATTTTTCTATAGCATCGAAGGAGGTGAACAGCCTTTTTGAGGATTTGTCTGACCTGAATTACCTTTTTCTGCGCCTGCAGATGATCTATCATGTTAATCTGACAGAGAGAAAGTCTGTGATCATCTTTGATGAAGTGCAGATGCAGCCGCTTGCCAGACAGGCGATAAAGCATCTGGTAAAAGACCATCGCTATGATTATATAGAGACCGGGTCTTTATTGTCGATTAAGAAAAATATAAAAGATATTGTGATTCCAAGCGAGGAGACGCGTCTGCAGCTCTATCCGCTGGATTACGAGGAGTTTCGCTGGGCGCTGGGAGATAATGTAACGATTCCTCTGCTTCGTACTGCTTATGAGAACGTTCGCCCGCTTGAAGATGATCTCAACCGAAGGATGCTTCGTGACTTTCGGTTGTATATGCTTGTCGGCGGCATGCCGCAGGCTGTGGATACTTATATTACGACCAACAATATGAGCATGGTTGATCAGATGAAAAGAAATATTCTGGAATTGTATGAGGATGATTTCCGCAAGATTGATCCGACGGGCAGGGCGAGTATGCTTTTTGAAGCCATACCGGCGGAACTGAATAAAAATGCGTCGCGCTATCAGGTGTCCAGTGTGATTGCCGGGGAGAAGGAGGATCGGGTCAGAGAGATTCTTGCAGACATGCAGGATTCTATGACGGTATATATTTCATATCATACAAATAATCCGAATGCAGGGATGGCTTTCCATAAGGACCCCGGACGCTATAAACTATTTTTGTGTGATACGGGATTATTTGTCACACTGGCGTTCTGGGACAGAGATTTTACGGATAATGAGATATATGAAAAACTCTTAAATGATAAGCTGAGTACCAATCTGGGATATTTATATGAAAATATGGTTGCGCAAATGTTAAAGACAGCGGGAAATGAATTGTTTTATTATTCGTTTCCGAAGGAGACCTCCAATCATAATTATGAGGTGGATTTTTTGCTGGCAAGAAAGAGTAAGATCTGTCCTCTGGAAGTGAAGTCATCCGGTTATAAAACGCATGCGTCTCTGGATGCCTTTCAGGAAAAGTTTTCTGATCGGATCTGGAAGCGGTACCTGATTTATACCAAAGACATCAGGAGGGATACGGATATTATATGTCTGCCGGTCTATATGGTGCCTTTTTTATAGATGTTTGAGAGAGACTGTTTCGAAATTGTAAGATGGTTGACGGGATTGACAAAAAAGGGATCGGCGCATATAATCTTCCTAAAAGTACGGGGGTTTACTATGAAGGAAAAGATATACGAGATACCGATCAACGATGCCTTTAAGGCGCAGGATGAGTGCCCGTTCTGCTGGCTGGAGCGCGATGCGGAGCAGCACGCGGTAGAGTTTATTCTGGGAAGCCAGTCTTCTTATATGGAGGATGACATCCGCGCGGAGACAGATGAGAAGGGATTCTGCCGTCATCATTTCAAGATGATGTATGATTACGGCAACCGTCTTGGCAACGCCCTGATGCTGAGCACGCATTTGAAGAAGCTGAATGCGGAGCTGACGAAAGAACTGAAAAGCTTCACTCCTTCCAAAACCGGTTTTATGGAGCGGCGGAAGAAGACAGAGATCGACCCGGACAAGCCAGAGACGACGGTGGGTCAGTGGATCCAGGGAAAGCAGAAGTCCTGCTATGTCTGCGAACACTTTGAGATGAATTACCAGCATTATCTGGATACATTCTTCTATATGTACCGCAAGGATCCGGGTTTTATCGAGACGATAAAGCAGAGCAAAGGGTTCTGTATGGGACATTTCAAGGATCTGCTGGAGATGGGCGAACACAGGCTGAATGACAAGGAAAAGCAGGCGCTGTACCCGGTACTGTTTGAGCAGATGGAGACGAATATGCAGCGCGTGCAGGCCGAGGTGGAGCGTTTCTGTGACAAGATGGATTACAAGGGTAAGGATCTGGAGTGGGGCAATGCCCGCGACAGTATCCAGCGCGCCATGCAGAAGCTGGGCGGCGGATATCCGGCGGATCCGGTATTTAAAGAAAAGTTATAGGTAAGGAAAATGGAAGCACAGGATGTTTCTTCGAATCCGCTGGGCACCGAAAAGGTGACCGGCCTGATGATAAAATTTGCCATACCGAGTATTGTCGCGATGGTGATCGGAGCGGTTTATAACATAGTAGACCAGCTTTTTATCGGCCACGCGGTGGGAACGCTGGGCAACGCGGCGACGAATGTGGTGTTTCCGCTGACTACATCCAGTGTGGCACTGGCGCTATTGTTCGGTATCGGCGGAGCCTCGAATTTCAACCTGAATATGGGAAGGGGCGAGTCTGAGAAAGCGCCTTATTATATCGGAAATTCTCTTGTGCTGCTGGTGCTCAGCGGAGTGTTGCTCTGCGCGGTCGCCGAAGTGTTTATGACGCCGCTGCTTCATGCGTTCGGCACGCCCGAGGACGTCTTCCCCTATGCGACCAATTATCTGCGGATTACGGCGATCGGGTTTCCTTTCCTGATATTGACGACCGGCGGAGGACATCTGATGCGTGCGGACGGCAGCCCGCGGATGACGATGTTCTGCAGCCTGACCGGGGCGATATTGAATATTTTTCTGGATGCTGTCTTTGTCCTGGTTTTTCATTGGGGGATGCGCGGAGCTGCGCTGGCTACGATTATCGGTCAGATTGTCTCCGCTGTTATCGTTCTGTTGTATATGCGCGGATTTAAGACGGTTCCTCTGCGCGCGGAGCATTTCCGATTGCAGTGGAAGTATGCGAAACAGATCATGGCCATCGGCGTGGCCTCTTTTTTCAATCAGATCTGTATGATGGTGGTGCAGATCGTGATGAACAATTCCCTCGCCTACTACGGGGCACTGTCCGTCTATGGATCCGCTATTCCGCTGGCCTGCGCGGGCATCATCATGAAGGTTTATCAGATCTTTATGTCGGTGCTGATCGGCCTTTCCCAGGGTGCGCAGCCGATTGAAAGCTTTAATTATGGGGCGAAAAAGTATCATCGCGTGAGGGAAGCATATCTGATCGCGGCGGTGATCGGCCTGGTGATATCGGTCGTCTGTTTCATCTTTTTCCGCCTGTTCCCGCGGCAGATCCTGGAGTGGTTCGGGAGTAATACGGAGGATTATTTTGAGTTCGGCGTTCTGTTTTTCCGGATTTTTATGTTTTTTACCTGGCTGAATTTTCTGCAGCCGGTATCTGCTTCCTTTTTCCCTGCAATCGGAAAACCGCAGCGGGGTATTTTCCTGTCATTGACGCGGCAGCTGATTTACATCTTACCGTTACTGCTCATCCTGCCGCTGCGGTTCGGTTTGCTGGGAGTTCTCTACGCTGCGCCGATCGCGGACCTTATGTCGGCGGTGACGACGGTGATCCTGGTGGCGCTGGAATTTAAAAACATGGCGATTCTTCAGAACAGGGAAAAATTGTAGCATTTACGAGCCTGGTTCTGAAGAATTCTAAAATATGAAACAGCAGTAGCCTTCTCTTTGACAAAAAACCTCTCTCTTTTGACAAAAAAACATGTATCAGAACCTCTCCCTTTATGTGATAATTTTTATTATCAAAGTATACGGAACCGTCTTCATCGGGAGACGGTTGGAGAAAGGGAGGAGTCCTACATGGCTAGAAACAAAAAGTACCTTGCAAACGCGATCCTTTTGTGTGCATTGGGCGTTGTTCTGATGTTCCTGTACTCGGGATTGCAGAGTGACCACATCAACATTATCACGGCTTTCAGTTCCTGGAGTTCTAACGCGATCCAGTATCCGCTGACAGTCGGAAACTTTATCTGTATTCCGCTGACGTTTGTCTATGGTTCCCTGTTTATGAAATACGGCGTGAAAAAACCGCTGATTATCGTCATGATCATCACGGCAATCGGCGTGCTCGGCATCGTGGCTTCCAATGGTCTGGCAATCAATGACGGTGTAGGCAACTATGCATTGTTCTGTCTTTCTGAAGTGATAGTCCGTTGCGGATGTATGATTAATCAGCTGGCCGGATTCATGCTGGTGGCAAACTGGTTTATCCGTTACAGAGGACAGGCGATGGGTATTGTCACAGTCGGCAGCCCGCTGTTCTCCATTGTCGGAACTTCTGTTATGACAAATTTCATCACCAACCATCTGGGAAATGACTACAGACCGTTTTACGTGGGTATCGCAGTTATCATCGTTGTTGTGGATATCGTAGTAGCGGTCGGCGTGAAAGATACGCCGGAGGATGCCGGCCTTTATCCCGACGGCGCGGATCATCCGCCTGTATCTGAGGCAAATGATGAAGTTCAGCTTACTGTCGGCGAAGTCCTGAAAATGAAAAAATCCTGGCTGCTGATCACAAGCTTCGGCGCGTTCCAGTTTATCATCAGTGCCTGCATGGGCTCCATGGCTGTCTATTTCATGTGGCTTTCCGGCACGATGGATGCCTCCGTATACTGGGTTCCGGCCACGAAGTTCCTGGCTATGGGCGCGGCGCTGGGTATCCCGATGTCCTATGTATTCGGATTTCTGGATGACAAATTCGGTTCTGTGGTTGCATCCATTGTCCTCGGCCTGTGCGAATTCATGCCGGTGCTGGCTCTGATGTTCCAGACCGGTGACAACAGGGCGCTGCTTCTTCTCTGGGGCTTCGGCGTTGCCTGCATGACCGGCGGTGTGCCGACACTGCATCCGTGCATCACATCTTTTGCTTTCGGGCGCAGAGAATATCAGTCCGCAAACCGTATCATCATGACGATTCAGCTGATCCCGTATTCTTTCGCATCCCTGATGATGTCCACTTTGATTACGATGGGCAAGGCGAAGACAGCCTATGGTATTCTGGTTGTTATTATCATTGTCGGAATCGTTGCACTTTTCCCGATGCTGAAGATGAAAGACGCCAACGCGGCAGACCGTATGTACGGTGAAAAATAGGATGCTTGTAACTGTGTAGCTACTGAACAGTTACAGGATGCTTTATTATTGATATTGGCAGCTACATACCAAAAACCTTATACACCTATACAGGAAGTGGCTTCTGCCGTGAGGCGGGAGCCACTTCTGATAACTATATGCATGTTACTATTCACAGACACCTCACATGCGCAATTCACGTCTGCTTTGCTGTGAATAGTAACATTTTCATATAATCATATATGAAATTAGGAAAATGATCTTGAAATATACGGGACAGATGATGTATGATAATCAAGTAATACAAAGAAAGAAGGAAAGGGTATGGATACATATGTGGATACAGAGACCAAAGCCGTCTCAAAAGAGGAAGAAACCCGTGTGAAAGCCCTTGGTTTTCTGAAGGACAAACGCACGCCGGATAAGTTTAACTGCCGTGTCATCACGCGGAATGGAAAAGTTACGGTGGCGGAGGCAAAAAGAATTGCTGAGGCGGCGGAGCGCTTTGGCAGCGGCGAGGTGACGATGACGGCACGTCTGACCATGGAGATTCAGGGCGTTCCCTTTGATCAGATCGAGGAGCTTCGGGCGTTCCTGGCTGAAGCAGGACTGGAGACCGGCGGCACTGGTGCGAAAGTCCGCCCGGTGGTGTCCTGCAAGGGAACAACCTGCCAGTATGGTCTGATCGACACTTTTGCTCTGTCGGAGGAAATTCATGAGCGGTTTTATCACGGATACGGGCAGATGAAGCTGCCACATAAGTTTAAGATTGCGGTAGGCGGATGTCCGAACAATTGTCTGAAACCGGATCTGAACGACGTCGGGATTATCGGGCAGAGAGTTCCGCAGGTGGATCTGGAGAAGTGCAGGGGATGTAAAGTCTGTCAGATTGAAAAGAATTGTCCGATTGGGGCGGCGAAGCTGGTTCGGGAGAATCCTGTTGCCGCTGAAGCTGGTTGTGGCCAGAGTAACGTATCCAAAGTGAATGCGGATGAGGCTGGAAAGATTGTCATTGACGAGACAGCCTGCAACCACTGCGGCCGTTGTGTCGGCAAATGTCCGTTTGGAGCGGTAGAGAATTACGTCAATGGCTATCGCATCTGCATCGGCGGACGCTGGGGCAAAAAAATGGCGCAGGGGCACTATCTGAATAAGATTTTTACAGATAAAGAGGAAGTGCTGGATATCGTGGAGCGCGCGCTTCTGCTTTTTAAAGAACAGGGGATCGCAGGAGAGCGGTTTACGGACACGATCGCGCGGCTTGGATTTGAGAACGTGGAGGCACAGCTGATAGGAGAGCGATAAGAATCATTTCCTGTGCTTCCTGCGGAAATCAGCGGGACTGATCTCATAGGTCTGTTTAAACGCATCCGTGAAAGTCCGGGTGTTGTTGTAGCCAACCATTTCGCTGATCTCATAGATCATGCAATCGGTTTCCAACAGCAGCTCCTGGGCTTTTTGCATCCGGATCTCCGTCAGGTAGGTCTTATAATTTTTCCCGGTTTCCCGTTTGAACATGTGGCTGAAGTAATTTGTGCTGACACAGGCAATGTCTGAGAGCTCTTTGATGGAGAGATTTTCCATGTAGTTTTCCTGCATATACAGCTTGACTTTTTCTACAATTGCCTTGCCGGTAAGCCGGTCTGTCCGGTAGACTTCCGGCAGCAATTCCGCAAAATGTTCCCGGATGCACCGTTTGAGACCATCAAAAGTCATCTCATGGAATACTTTTTCCTGGAGCTCGTCCTGCATGCGGAAAAAATCGCCGTCCAACAGGTGGTAGCGGTAGAGGCGGGAGACAAGGACGCCGGTGTAGTCCATGGTGCGCATGGTGATGGCACGCCAGTTTCCGTAGTGTACCTCACCGAGCAGTTCCACAACATTGACAATTTTATCCAGGACATGTTCATCCTTTGAGAGAATGGCGCGAAAAGCTTCTTCCAGTAAATCATAGTAGCTCTCGGGGGCAACCGTAAAATCCCGGTGGATGTGTTGAAATTCGATGATCTGCTTTTGCTCGAAATAGTAGAGCTCAAAGGCATACTGTGAGGAAGTGTAAGTGTTCTTCAGCTGATTGGTATCCTCCGTTGGCAGACCTACACCGATGCAAAGGGGCAGGTTAAATGATTCCTCCACGGTTTTCAGAATCGGGTACAGGTAATGATCTACAAAGTCATGCTCCCGTTCCAACGGAAATATGCCCAGAAAACGGCTGTTGTCGATGCCCCGGAATATTTCAAATCCGATCTTCTGCGCCTGAAACAGGTCGGCAATCTCCTGGTGAATGGAGGCACATAGGAACACGTACTGCTGATAGGACGACCATTTGATCTCTTCGGCCAGATCTGTACGGATACCGATGTAAATTCCGGCGAAAAAGCAGCTGGTGCAGTCCGGACAATGTGCTTCTAACATTTGCTGTAAATCTTCATTTTCAAATTGCGGTCCCGTTCCGGCATTGCGGAACGGGTTGCCGATGTCATAGCTTTTGTTTCTTTCCATAGTCTTACATTACCCAACACAATTTTTCCTATTATAACAAAGAAAGACGGAAAAGTCACCTGTTGGTGAAATCTTTTCCGTCCTGCTTTGATTAGAATTCTTCTAAGAGGTTACTTTCTCTGCCTGCAGGGGATGTGATATTATCTGAGACAGGCATAATATATTTCTGGAGATTTTTAGCAACCTTTCACGATTGCGGTCACGGACATAGCCTTTACGCCGTCAGCCGGTGCGATCACGTTCTCGTAGATAGCCAGCTCGCCGCCTGCGGTATTCTTCGAAATCTCGCCGCCCTCAGAGAAGGTGGATACGATGCTGCAGCCCTCCGCCGGGATGATGCTGTAGTACAGCTTGCCGTCGATGTAGTTCTGGCGCTTCACCTCGAATGCTTTGGAATTCAGCGTGCCGTCTTCCATCTGGCCGTAGAACGTGTAAGCTACGTTGCCGTAGGTCTGGCCTGCGTCGCAGATACCGTTATCGACTACTTCGATCGCAGTAGAATCTACAACGATGGTGACGTTGCCTTCGGTATAGGAGCCATCCTCATACGCTTTGCCGCCGACAGTCAGGCTCTTGACGGTGATGGTAACGGCCGAATCAGCAGCGATGTCGCTCATGGCACCGATCGTCAGATTCTGGAGGTAGCCGTCGCCGGTCGCGTTCCATTTTGCATCCTTTAAGGTGACGTTGATCGGGTTGTTCAGCATCGGAGCCGCAGTGTGGCAGTAGCGCCCGATGATCAGACAGTCGCCGTCCTGTCCGCCCTGCTCTGCGTTGTATCTGACATGGTCATGCTCTTTGGAGCCGAGGAATGCGTTCAGAACAGTGCCGTTTGGAACAACATTGCCTTCCAGATCTACATGGATGGCGGTGGAGGAGGAGATGGCGCCGGTCAAGACCGCATTTTCTACTGCTACGTTCAGTTCCTGACGATAGTTGTAAATGCAGTTGTAGATGTCGCCGGCATACTCGCCGTTTTTCAGTGTTGCATAGCACTCGGTCACGGAGCTTAAGGTTGCTTCCGCTTCCTCTGCATGGTCGTTGATCGTGTAGGTGGTGATACCCGGGTTGCCTGCGTCATCGGACTCAACCAGCTCTACCAGGATACCGTCTTTGGAACGGGTGGAGGTGCCGGAGAAGTTGATCTCGCAGTTGTCCACAATGATGTTCGAGAAACCGGTGTTAGCCGCGCCGGATTTGATCTGGAGCAGAGCGTCCACGGTGTCAACCTTTGTGTTGGTCAGCTCATAGGTGCCGCCGGCCGACTGCTGGGTCATGAATGCGTTGTGCTCCGCATACAGATAGGAATCAATGTACTCGGAACCGCTGCGGCCGGAGCCCATGATCTGGATGTAATCGGGAGAGTAGAACTCTACATTTTTATATCTGTTATGTACGCCGGAGTCCGCGTAGGTAACATAGCCGGAACCGCCCACGGTAAAGCCGTATTTCACGCCGTTTACTTCTTTCACGGTCGTGTACTCTTTGCTTTCCTGTGCGACTTCCAGCGTGCCGATGCCGGAGAGAACGCCGTCACAATCCAGGCAGTAAGTGCCGCAGATGTCGTAAGCGGTACCGGAATCGCAGGAGAGTGCGCCCCAGCCGGTGGAGACCACAATGCTGTCTTTGAAGATGCCCTGGCCGTCTGCCATGACATTTAAGGTACGAACCGTGCCCTCCATGCCGAGCGCGAAAGGAACACGCTTCATCATGGCCGGAACCAGACCGTTAAACTCATCATAGGTGTCCGGGGTTTCCTGGGAGTAAAGTACGGAATCCTTCACCGTCACTACCGCAGTGTTGTCCACGTAAAGTCCGCAGCGGATGCAGCCTTCGGTCTCAATGTAGGAATCGTTGATGTCCACAACTGCCTTGTTGTCAGCCATCACGAGAGCAGCCCAGCCGGAGAGGTCGTCGCTGCCGTCGCCTTTTGCATATAATTTTGCATTCTTAATTTCGTATTTTGTGCCTTCGTCCAGGATGATGCCGTTGAAATGAGGTGCGTTGGAGGTCAAGGTGACGCCGTCCGCTTTCGCCGCGTCAAAAGAGCCGCCGTGAATCAGCTGCGGGATGGAGCAGTCGTCCACGATTTTTCCGTCCTTTACCAGCAGAGCCTGACGGAAGTAGTAGCTTACCTTCTCTTCTTCTTTTGCACCGGACCACGGAGCCGCGCTCGGGCCGCCCGCCTTGTAAATGCTGATCGCTACGATCTCAAACCCCTCTTTTACTTCGTAGGATGCGCCCGGAACCAGATTTTCCTGTACACCGTCCACGACCAGGACCAGTGTTTGTCCTTTGGCAGCGGAGATGGTCTGCTCCTCGCCGTCCGCTTTGTAGGTTGCGCCGATGACCATGGAGGCGATGGCAGTGGAGGTGTAATTGTTTGCCACTTCGGTGCGGATGATTTCTAATGTTTTCATTATTTGCTTTCCCCTTTCTCTTTGTTCTGGTTTCTGCAACAGGGACCCGGATGAGTATTGCTTTCCGGGTTTGCTTACCTATATTATAGCGCAAAAAAATGAGGTAAAAAATGCGATTTTTCGTGAATGAACGGACGTTTTCTTATAAATCCCTATGAAGCGTAGGGATTTGACAAATGCAGGAGGTGATTTTATAATCAGATTGTATACATAAGATTAACGGAAAATTCCGGAACAGATTGGGGTACACATGACAGACGAAGAGAATAATCGGAGCGAAGAGCCGGAAAAGGCGTTGGACGAAGCAGTAGAATCGAAAGAACGAATACCGGGGGAAGCAGAAGAAACCGGGAACGAAGTATCTGAGGAACCGGAAGAAACCGGAAGCAAAGTGTCTGAGGAATCGGAAGAAACTGAAAGCGATGTAGCTGAGGAACCAGCAGATTCCGGCGTCGAGGGAAAGAAAAGACGTAAAAAGTTACATATTATAATTTCTGTTGCTGCGGCTGCCGTTGCGGTTGTTTATCTGGGCATCAGTATTTTTTATATGGGACACTATCTCCCGAATACGACGATCAATGGGATTGACTGTTCGTCGAATACTGTGGATGAACTGGAAGCGATGATTGTCGAAGAAGTGGGTGAGTATGAACTGGTGCTGACGGAGCGTGGCGGAAGCACGGAGACGATCCGCGGGACGGATATCGGCCTGCAGGTGGTTTTTGACGGAACCCTGGATATGATTCTGAAGGAACAGCAGGCATTTGCATGGTCGCTTGCATTGTTTGAGGATAGTATTTATAATCCGGGCAATACGGCGACGTATGACGCCGGGCTGCTGAAAGGTGCGCTGGCGGCGCTGAACTGTATGGACACGGAACAGATGACAGCCACAGCGGATGCGCAGATCGTATTTTCTGAGGAGGGTGTATACGAGATACAGCCTGAGGTATATGGCACATATATGGAATTAGATACGCTGGCTGCGGCGGTGGACACTTCCCTCTGCTCTCTGGCGGAAACGCTGAACCTGGAAGAGACAGAGTGCTATGAAAATCCTGTCTGTACGGAGGAATCTGAGGAATTAACGACCGCCTGCGATGAGATGAACGCGCTGCTTGCCGTCGATATTGCATACGATATGCTGGATCTCGGAACCATTGAGATCAGCAAGGAGGAGATGAGCGGCTGGATTACTCTTGGGGAAGACTTTTCGGTTTCCGTAAATGAGGAAGCGGTTACCGCTTTTGTTGCAGAATTTGCGGAGCAGTATGACACGCAGTATACGGATCACACGTTAAAGACAACCTGGGGATCTACAGTAACGATTTCGAAAGGGAGCTATGGCTGGAAACTGGATCAGGAGGCGGAGGTGGCCGCGCTTCTGACAGAACTTGCCGCGGGAGAGGATGTGGCCAGGGAACCGAATTATTCCCACACGGCTGCCAGTCACGGAGAAAATGATTACGGGGACACTTATGTGGAGATAAATCTGACCGCGCAGCATCTGTATTTTTATAAGGATGGCGCCCTGATCGTGGAGTCGGATTTTGTGTCCGGCAATGTGGCGAAGGGCATGTCGACGCCCACCGGCATTTACCCGGTGACTTACACAGAGAGAAACGCGACTCTGCGGGGGGATGGTTACGCGACGCCGGTATCCTACTGGATGCCGTTTAACGGCGGCGTGGGGATGCATGACGCGACCTGGCGGAGCCGGTTCGGCGGGACGATTTATAAGACAAACGGCTCTCACGGATGTATCAATCTCCCGCTGAGTGCGGCAAAGAAGATTTTTGAAAATATCAGTAAGGGGGATCCGGTGCTGGTCTATACGCTTCCCGGAACGGAGAGCAGCAGTAAGACAACGGGATCTTCCTCCGGAACGAATTCTTCGGCGGATACAGATTCCGATGAAGATGCAGATACAGGCGAGGATATGGATTCCGCTGAGAATGAAGATGGCGATTCGGAGTCAGATACCGACTCACAATCGGACGCACAGGAGGACAGTGCGGCGGATTCCGCGGCGGACACTGATGCATCCGGCAGCACGGAAACAGAAGACAATACTTCCTCCGGGGAGGATTCTTCCGGGCAGGACACTGATGCTTCCCCGGAAACGGACACCGATACTTCTTCGGAGACAGACACCGATACTTCTTCCGGAGATGATGAGGATGCTTCCTGATACCGGAAAAATAATACCGGAGAAGTAAGTGAAGTTTGGGTTGAATCCTCAGATTCGGGATGCTATACTTGTCGTGTGTACCCGTAAGAGTGCCAGTGTGTGAGAGTAAACAGCGGCAGAGGCTGGATGGAGTAAAAACAGATATCCGGAGGCTGAGAGAACGGATTTTGATCTGTTTTCCGTTGACTGCCACAATTTTGCGATAGAGAAGGAGATCAGCTATGGAACAGTATAAGCAGGAATTTATAGATTTTATGGTGGAATCCGATGTGTTAAAGTTCGGAGAATTTACGTTAAAGAGCGGACGGAAGTCCCCGTTTTTCATGAATGCCGGCGCGTATGTCACCGGCTCACAGCTGCACCGGCTGGGCATTTACTATGCCAGGGCGATCCACGACAGATACGGCGAGGATTTTGATGTCTTATTCGGACCCGCTTACAAGGGCATTCCGCTGGCGGTGGTGACGGCGATCGCGTTTTCGGAGCTGTATGGGAAGGAGGTCCGCTACTGCTCCAACCGCAAGGAGGCCAAAGACCACGGGGATGCCGGCATTCTGCTCGGCAGCAAAATAAAGGACGGCGACCGGGTAGTGATCATTGAGGATGTGACCACATCGGGCAAGTCCATTGAGGAGACGTTTCCGATCATCCGTGCACAGGGTGATGTGACGATTGTGGGGCTGATGGTATCCCTGAACCGCATGGAAGTGGGCAAGGGCGGTGAAAAATGTGCCCTGGATGAGATTCGTGATCTCTACGGCTTTGAGACCGGAGCGATCGTGACCATGGCGGAGGTGGTGGAGTATCTTTACAACCGGCCGCATGGCGGCAGGATCGTCATTGATGATACATTAAAGTCGGCAATCGATGCATACTATGAACAGTACGGCGCATAAGAAGGATTTTTTACATGTTCATAAGTAAACATAAAAAGAGCTGCAGGGTTTTGTGCTGGATTCTCTTTGCTATATATGTTTCCGTGTTGGTTCATTTCCTGTTTTTTTCTGAGAGCCTGGGCAGGGTAAATTTGGACCGGACGTATCAGTATAACCTGATCCCTTTTCGGGAAATCCGGCGTTTCTGGGTCTACCGGGAACAGATCGGTCCGGCGGCTTCGTTTCTGAATCTGGCCGGGAACATTCTGATATTTACGCCTTTTGGTTTTTTTGTTCCCGCCATGTTTCGACGGCTGCGCGGTTTTTTCCGTGTAGTACTGCTGGGATTTGAGCTGAGTCTGGCGGTGGAATGTGTACAGCTTGTCACAAAGACCGGCAGTTTTGATGTGGATGACCTGATTCTGAACACGCTGGGAAGCGTGATCGGAGTTTTACTATATATGGCAATACAGCATAAGAGGGACATGGCGGCGAACCGCCGCAGGAGAGAAAATGGCTAACAGCAGAAAAGAATATTTTCGCCGGACGCGGAAGACCCGGATGCGGGATCTGAAGCATTCGGTCACGGGATGGATCGGCGCAGTCGCAGCGGTTATCGCGGCG
>Ga0192240_10588_pt1 | contig 13861 bp, 11 predicted proteins | sample Koala_Koa27_H3_FD_131237 | JGI IMG/M metagenome (GOLD analysis project Ga0192240, IMG submission 131237) | Enriched cells from koala feces incubated with labeled cellulose particles, San Francisco Zoo, California, United States - Koala_Koa2-7_H3 ...
AGCATGCGGGGCTTGCTCCGGTAACAAAATGGCATGTGTGGTGACTGGGAAAAGTCACGGCACATGCCATTTTTGTTTTAACGGGTGTGTGGCATCCGATTACCGGAAGATTTTGTTTCGGTTCCCAGGCTGTTCTATCCCCCCTCCAGAAGGGTCTGTAAGGCCGTTTGCTCCCGACCTGTTACGAGCGTGCTTCTAACCTGTTACGAGCGCGCTTCTGACCTGTTACAAGTTTGCTTCTGACAGGTTACTACCAAAACGCTCTTATACCCCCTTCCAAATGGCGGTAATTTTACGGTTGATGGCGATAATATTAAGTCCTGAAACTACGATAAACAGGGTGATGCCTGCCAGCAAACTGGGCAGCAATGTTCCGTTCTCCATTTGCGGAAAGAGGGTCTGCACGGCGGTGGTGTAGTATCCTTTAAGCCATGCCACACTAGCCACGGCCACTAGCAGTACCAGCAGGTTGAGCGCGATGGTAAGCACATGGTAAGGCAGGGCCACCTGTATGGGGCTATAGCCCAGCAACAGCAGGTTTTCCAGCTTGGCTGCGTTTTTCTGAAGCAGCAGGAAGATGCTTAACATGAGGATGTAGAGCGACAACAGGCAGATGAACAGACCGATGCCCATGACAATGCCCACGCTGAGGCGCAGGAAGTGAGTGGTTTTGCCGGCATCGAGGCTGTTGCCTTCGGTTTCGTAACCGTGTCGGGCAAAGTAGTCGGCCAGGGATGCATCGGCTGGATTGTCCACTTCCACGATGAGGCGTGAAGGGCGTGCTTCCTGTCCGGGTGCAAAGGTCAGGTTGGCCCACTCCATAAACGCCTGGGGCACCAGAATGGTGTTCAGCCGGTTGGAAAAGCCGGCAATGATGCCTTTGAAGTGTTCGCGCCGCCCGTTTCCGCCGAGGGTGATGTCCAGTTGTATCAGTCCCGTCAGTCCTTCCGACAGTTTGGGCAGGTTGCGGCTTTGGGCAAAACCGAAGTTGTAAAGGTTCAGGTAGTTGCGTGGAACAATGATGGGGATGGTGCGGTCTGCTTCGTCCCATTGCCACCGGTCTAGCCGGGCATCCACAAACTGGTCGGGCACAGCCTCGAAGAACATTTCTGTGCTGAGCCTGATGCCGGTTTGCTGCATGCCCATGGCTGCCGATACTTTGAACAGCGAAGGAGTGAAGATGCCTACACTTCGTGTGAAGGGCTGTTGTTTTAATTCGTCTATTTCGTCTGCCGAGAATGTGTTGTCTTTTCCGGCGAGGCTGCCCAATGTACTGATTTTCTTGGTAACTGTGATGTAATCCTTCTGAATGAAACTGTCGCCTTGTGTAAATACCGGAAGGATGTCGTAGTAGAACTGTATGCCCAGCAGCACAACGGCCATACCGAATAGGTTGGCCAGAAGAAAACCGGCAAGTTGTCCCATGCTGATGTGGCGGCGGAGAAGTTTCCAGACAAGTATGTTCATAAGCAAAGTGGGCTAGGGGAGTATTACAAATGGTAGCGGAAATCGTATTCCATTTCAATGTGTCTGCCGATGGAAGTGACAATGATACCTGCTCCCTGCCGGTTGGCTTCTTCTTGAAGCAGGTGCGACAAAAGGTTGTTGTTGTCGTCGTCCAGATGGCTGACAGGTTCGTCCAGCAGGATAAAATCGAAGGGTTGGCACAGGCAGCGTATGAAGGCCACCCGTTGTTGCTGCCCGAACGACAGGCGTCCCGCTTTCTCATTCACCTTGTCCGCCAGTCCGGTGGCTTGGAAGAGCGCCAGTATCTCTTTCTTCTGCTTGTGGCCGGTCAGTTGGTTTTTCAGCAGCACGTTTTCCAGGGCGGTCAGTTCGGGAAAGAGCCGTAGCTCCTGAAAGAGCAGGCTCAGTGAACGGCGGCGCACTTCTACCCATTCGGCTACCGATAGCGAGCGGATGTTGCGTGTATCGAAATTGATGATGCCCTGGTAATCGTTGCGGTATCCGTAGATGTAGCTGCAAAGGGAGGACTTGCCGGTGCCCGATGCAGCTTCTATCAGATAGCGTTTGCCTTTGTTGAATGTAAGGTCGCGATGCCACACCTCGGAGGTTATGGCATCGCGGTCGGCAAACACCTGTGGCAGGGTTTGTTGGAGTCGGATGATATTCACGGGAAGTCGGGGGTTAAGATTGTGAGGAAAGGTTGCCCAAAACCAGCTTGACAATCTGTTTTAAGGCGTTTTCGTCCTTGTTTTTCAGCTGCATGACGATAGTAGCCTTGCTTCCTTTACCCGTTACTTGCAGATACGACACCTGGCTGGCGAAAAGGTAGTAGCCGGCAACCTGCTTTCCGCCAAAGCCCATCATCATCTGTACAATGGGAAGGTTGAGTATGGCTTCCGCGTTGACCACAAAGGCAGCCTGGTTCCCTTTCAGGTTTTCGGCATAGGCTGTTTTCAGAGCAGAGGGGTCGGCGGCTTTGCAGACACTTTTATAGAGGGTTTCGTCGTTGGTGGCATACATTTGTTTGTTGCGTTCGCCGAAAAAGATGTTCATCTTCCGGTCTTTGTAGACGTAGGAACCCTTGTCCAGCTTGACAATCTTTTTCATCCATCCGGTGGCGTTAGGCGAATTTTGCTCATAAAGTTTGTCCAAGGCACCGTCTTCCTTGAGCGTGGCATAGGCCAGGAAAGCCGGAGCATTGCTCAGCGTGACATTGGTGAGTCCCATGGTGAGGTCACCGTCGAAGAGTCCCAGTATTTCCTTCAGTTCTTCAGCATCGTTGATGGACAGGTTGTTGCGTACTTCTTCGCTTTCCTGAAGCGCGTTGTACAGTTTTTCGCCATCCAGACCGGTGGTGAATAGGGCCAGCGTCGATTCGGGGAAATATTCCAGGAATGTATTCTTTATGGGAGGAATGCACTTGAGGTGTTTTTCCAACAATTCTTTTACTTCCTTGTTTTCTGTATAGCTTTCCATTTCCAGGTCAATGCTCCCTTTTTTGAACGAGAGGGCGGCAAGCATTTTGGTCTCTTTCAAGTGACTGGCCTCCTTCAAGGACTTGGCATTTATCGGAAGGTTGTACATTTGCAACAGGCTGGCCGATGAAAACACCATGTTGATATCTCCGCTCATGCCTTGCATTTTCTTGAAGAGTGCACTTCCTCCAAAGCTGTTGTCTTTGGTCTGCTGCAGGGAAGCTGTTACGGTTTCTTTGTTCTTTTCCAGATTGCTTTTACCGGTATAACTGGTAGCCAGCAGGGTCGACGCATTGAATGCAAACAGTACATCATTGTTCAGGGTTGTGTAGCTGTATCCGTCGGCCTGGACTATTTCCGTGACTATTTTCTCTTTTTGGGCTACTTCCAGAAATTTCTTTAATTTGCCTTCGTCGCTTACCTTGGCTACAATGGCTCCTTGTTCGTACAACGAGTCTCTGAAGAGGTAGAGCGGTGCATTGAAGTCCATGCCCGATTGCGACGGGTCTTTCATTATGTCTTCCACTTGTTGGAAGGTAGCGGCATTCATTTCGCCTTTCATGCTTTCCAACAATTGTTGGAGGGCCTTTTGGCTTTCCTTGTCTTTACTGCCTGCTTTGTCGGCCAGTGACTTCAGGTCAATTGAAACAACTTCGGAGGCTGTGGCGGGAATGGCATCGGTGTAATCGGCCTGTTTGGAACAGGCATTGGTCAGGATGACCAGCAGTGCCAAGAATGGCAGATACAGAAAATGTTGCTTTTTCATATGCTAGTGTGTTGGTTGGATAAAATGCTTGTGGCATGGTTCCCATTGACTGTCTTTGCCGGGGTATGGCGGTGTCAGTCAGGTAATTGGTTTTGTAGGTTCAGTATGTGGCAGGCTACCAGGGCGGCAGTTTCTGTCCGTAGGCGTGAACGTCCCAGACTAATGGGCCGGAAGCCGTGTGCTTCGGCTTTCTTTACTTCGTCTTCGCTGAAGTCTCCTTCCGGGCCGATGAGTACTACGGCATCTGTACCGGGTTGTATAACATCCTTCAACAAAGGTTTTTCGCCTTTGTAACAGTGGGCTATGAACTTTTGTCCCTCAAAAGGCTGACTGATGAACTTGTCAAAATCCGTCATCTCATTAAGTTTGGGAAGGCGTGCCTTGAGCGACTGCTTGATGGCCGAAACCAGTATCTTGGTTATGCGTTCGGTCTTGATGACTTTCCGTTCCGAGAAGCGGCAATTGAGAAAAGTCAGCTCATCAAAACCTATTTCAGTAGCTTTTTCGGCAAACCACTCCGTGCGGTCCATGTTCTTGGTAGGTGCCATGGCTATATGTAGATGGCCGCTCCATAAGGGGGCTTGCGGAAGTGTTTCCAGCAGGTTTACCAGACAGCGTTTGCTGGTTGCCGTAGCTATTTCGGCCCGGTAGAAGTTGCCTTGTCCGTCTGTCAGCATCACTTCGTCGCCTGGCTGAAGGCGTAGCACACGTATGGCGTGTGCGGCTTCTTCTTCGGGCAGTTCCGGACGGTTTTGTATGTCAGGGGTATAGAATACGTGCATGATGGTTGTTATTCAGGTTTGCTGTATTGGTTTATTTGGTCGCGTAAGCGGGCGGCTCTTTCATAGTCTTCCTCGCTTACAGCCTGTTGCAGGGCTTCCTGTAATGATTTTACCCGCTCGCTGTGGGAGCGCCCGTTCTCGGGCCCGGCATGGTTGCTGTCCGGTTCTCCGTTTTCAGGCGGCATTTTCAGGCATTCTGTTTGCAACAAGTCTTCGTAAATCAGTAACTCGGCATTCATACGCAGGGCCAGCACAATGGCATCGCTGGTGCGTGCATCTATGCGGTAGATTGTGTTTTCCGAACGCAGGTAGATGTACGAATAAAACACTCCGTTATCAGCTTTGTAAATGAGTACGCGCAACAGATTTACTCCCAGCATTTCGAGCACAGAGGTAAACAGGCTATGGGTGAGTGGGCGCGGAGGGACGATGCCCTTCAGTTCCATCACGATGGCTTGTGCCTCGGATGCACCGATAATGATGGGCAACTTCCGCTGGCCTTCCTTTTCTTCGAGCAGCAGGGCATAGGCACCCGCTTCGGCGTGGCTGCTCGAAATGCTGGCTATTTGCAACTCTACTTTTTTTCTGTTCATTTCGTTGGGGTTATAGTTCTTCCGGCCGGTGTTTGTAGCGGAAAATGAGTGCAAAGGCAACGGCTACAATCAGTGCATAGGCTGCGAATGTGTACCAGGCCGATTGCCACTGGGCTACTTGCGAAACTTCGCTGCTGAAGTCTACAAAGTGGTTTACTACCGCCTGTGCTCCCAATGTGCCGATGGTGGCACCAAATCCGTTGGTCATGATGACAAACAGCCCTTGTGCGCTGGAGCGGATGTCCTTTCCCGTTTCACGGTCTACGAACAGGGAGCCCGATATGTTGAAGAAGTCGAAAGCCACGCCATACACAATCATGGAAAGCACAAACATCCAGACACCGCTTCCCGGATTGCCGGCACCAAACAGACCGAAGCGCAGCACCCAGGCAAACATGGCTATCAGCATGACGTACTTGATACCGAACCGTTTCAAGAAGAAAGGAATCAGCAGAATACAGAGCGTTTCGGAGATTTGTGAGAGTGAAATCAGGATGTTGGCGTGTTGTACGCCAAAGGTGTCGGCATATTCGGGAATGCTGCCGAAGCTGCTGATGTAGGGGTTGGCAAAGCCGTTGGTGATTTGCAGGGAGACGCCCAGCAACATGGAGAAGATGAAGAATATGGCCATCTTCTTTTGCTTGAACAGGGTGAAGGCACGCAGTCCCAGGGCTTCGACCAATGACTTGCCTTGTCCGCCCCTGTTGGTGGGGCAGGCGGGGAGTGTCAGGGCATAGAAACCGTAGACCAGCCCGATGAGGGCACAGGCAAAGAACTGTCCGTAGTTGTCTTGCAGTCCCAAAAGGTCGACCGTCCACATGGAACAGATGAATCCGATGGTGCCGAATATGCGGATGGGCGGGAAATTCTTGATGGTATCCAGCCCTGCTTTGTCGAGTGCGGTGTAGGCTACGGAGTTGGACAGGGCCAGGGTAGGCATGTAGAAGGCAACGCTCAGCGAATAGAAGGTGAAAAGTATGCTGAACTCTGCGTCGGCTCCGCTTGTCATGCCGTAGTATCCGGTAAGTGCCATGAACAGGGCAGCTATGAAGTGGCTGATGCTTAACAGTTTCTGTGCGGGAATCCAGCGGTCGGCTATGATGCCAAGTATGGCAGGCATAAAGAGGGATACAATGCCTTGCATGGCGTAGAATGTGCCGATGTGCGACGCCTGATTGACGTTGACCAAATAACTGCCCATTGATGTCAGATAAGCTCCCCACACGGCAAATTGCAGGAAGTTCATGATGACCAGGCGTACTTTCATGTTCATAGTTTTTTGCTTGATTTTTTAAGATAAACAAATGCTGGGTTTGTACTGAATCTTGCAAATGTACGATACCAGGGGGAGAAAAACAAGTAACGCTTCATTTTTTTCAGTACTTGTGGTCTTGCATGCGGGGGAGCGGAACGGTGTTTATTTTTGCTTGTATGCTATGTGGAAGGAGGCAGGGGTATATAAAAAAAGAAGGGTATCTATCCCAGACACCCAATCTTTATTAACCTTAAATCTAATACCATGAAAAACACAGTGCAAATGTAAGGGGTTTATGTTATATAACATAATAATTGAACATGTTTCTGCCTTTTATTAACTCTTTTTAGTATTTCCAGGCGGTTTTACACCCATTCCTCCCGTTTTTATGAGCTTTCCGGCATTTTTTACTCTACATACAGCACCAGTCCTTTCAGGTATTCGCCTTCGGGATGGTAGATGTTTACAGGGTGGTCGGCCGGCTGGGTGAGCTGGTGCAGAATGCGTACGCTGCGTCCCGACATGGCGGCGGCGGTGAACACGGCGGTGCGGAACTGTTCCTTGTTGACTGCTTGCGAGCAGGAGAAGGTAAAGAGCAGGCCGCCCGGCCTGATTTTCTCGAAAGCCTTTACATTGAGTTTGCGATAACCCTGGAGTGCATTGCGCAAGGCGTCGCGGTGTTTGGCAAAGGCGGGCGGGTCGAGGATGATAAGGTCGTACTGGTCGCCCATGCGGTCCAGGTACTTGAAGGCATCTTCGGCAAAGGCCTCGTGGCGGGTATCGCCGGGAAAGTTCAGCTCGATGTTCTTGTTGGTCAGGTCGATGGCCTTGGCCGAACTGTCTACCGAGTGCACCAGTGTCGCACCCCCGCGCATGGCATAGACCGAGAAACCTCCGGTATAACAGAACATGTTGAGCACGTGGCGTCCGCGGGCATAACGCTCCAGCAACGAACGGTTTTCGCGCTGGTCTACAAAGAAGCCGGTCTTTTGTCCCTTCAGCCAGTCGATGTGGAAGTTCAAACCGTATTCGGTAGCTATGTTGTCGGTGCTTCCACCTTTCAGGAAACCGTTTTCTGGGTAGAGGTCGGCCTTGAAAGGCAGTGTATTCTCCGACTTGTAGTAGATGTTGTCAATCTTGTCACCCATCACTTCGGTCAGTGCGTCGGCTATGGCCATGCGCTCCAGGTGCATGCCGGCCGAGTGGGCCTGCATCACGGCAGTACGGGCATAGATGTCGATGACCAGTCCGGGCAGGTTGTCGCCTTCACCATGTACCAACCGGTAGGTGTTGTTATCGGGGCGTTCGGCAATACCGATACTGCGGCGCATGTCGTAGGCGGTGCGCAACTTGCGTTTCCAGAATTCGGCATCAATGGCTTCGTTGGCATCAAACGTCAGCACGCGTACGGCAATGCTGCCAATCTGAAAATGTCCTTTGGCTATGAATTCCTTTTTGGATGTGTAGATTTCCACCACTTCGCCCTCTTCGGGTTCACCGTCAATGTGGGCAATGGCACCCGAGAATACCCAGGGGTGAAAGCGTTTCAGTGATTCTTCCTTGCCCGATTTAAGATATACTTTGTACATATTCCGTGTATAAGTTGAATCAGATGTAATTATATTATATAAGGTGTGCCTGCCCGGCTATGCCTCTCCTCCCTGTTGTGCAGGTTCGGCGGGCGGCAGAGGTTCTATCTCGAAATCGCCCGTTTCTTTCAGTTCCTGAAGCTTGTTGTAGATGTTGAGGCAGGCCCAGGCATCGGTGGCGGCATAGAGTTTCTGCGGTTCGGTGAGCCGGGGAGCTTCCCAGTTGGACAGACGTTGCGTTTTTGAAATCTTCTCGCCGAACAGGATACCGTAGATTTTTTGCAGGCTCTTGTCCTGTATGCCGAAGGCACGGACGTATTCCTGAAGCTCGATACAGGCTCGTGGCTCAAAGGGAGCGCGCTTGTGCAGCATCATGAAGTCGTCGCGCAATGACAGGCCCACCTTCATGACGTGCGGGCTTTCGAGCAGGGTAATGACGGGTAGCGTCAGCCCCGTGAGGTTGAGGCGGAACAGGAAACAATGGTCTTCGGACGAGACTTGCAGGAGTGCCACCTTGAAGTGTTGTCCTTTGCTGAACGACGGGCGCGTCTCGCTATCTATACCCACCAAGGGGCATTTTTTGAGATATTCCACGGCCTTTTCAGCTTCCCACGGCGTCTGTACCACGTGTATCTGGCCCTGAAAGAGTGCTTTGGGCATGTCTTTCAGCGCTTCCTTGTCGATGCTTCGTTTGATGGTCATCATCTTCTCTGTCCTCCTATTCGTGGTAAGGGTTGCCGTAAAAATCCTCGTCGGCCGCGGCGTCATCGTCTTCACTGTCGTCTTCGTCGTTGTCTGCGCCTTGGGCATAACGCACTTCGTGCAGGGCGCGCAGGGTATTCACCAGCTTCTGCCCCCAATACAGCCGGAAATTTTCCTGGCAGATGGCCAGCGAGTCGTTCATCGTTTCGTTCAGCCCCAGCTGGAAGACGAAGATAAAGTCCTTGATGTCCTGGTAGATGTCGGCCAGGTCTTCGGATATGTAGCGGGTGATGGGTTGGTCGCTGTACTTCATGTCCGACACGAATACGTCCAGATAGTCGTCTTTCTCGGCCAGGATGCCGGCCAGCGTCATGCGCATCACTTCGTAAGTTTCTTCGGAAACATAGGTCTCCGGTGCTTCGTCGCCCAGCGTGTGGCATTCGGGCAGCATGGAAGCTTTGAGGTAGAGCAGTGGAAGTATTTTGAGGGATGTGTCGACAAACGAAGTGCGTTTTGCTCCCTCGGCCTGTTCCAGGTACTTGCAGAACTCGGCGGCTACGGTTACAAATTCCACTACGTTGCGGTCGAATATCACTTGGCTTTCTTTCTTCATGGGTCTTGTTGGTTTTCTTGGCAAAGATATTGAAAAGGCGGGGCAATGACAAATTTATTGGGAAGAATCGCGCTGCCGCTACGCGCAGAGCAAAGTGTCACGATATCCGTCTTTTTGCTTACACGCATTTTTTCAGCATGGACTCTTTTAGCACGCTGTGCCGGCAAATATAGGTATGAATATGCATGGAAATGATGATTTTATGCAACCGGGAGTGATTTTTTATGCAATAACAGCCGGTTTCATCCGCTTGTTGGGCAAACGGGAGACCTGTTGCGCATTTGCTTCTAACAGGTTGGAAGCACGGACGCAACCTGTTGCGAACAAATTTCTGACCTGTTACCACCAAATGCGTGTCAAAACTTCGGAATTTTTCATCCCTTTTTTCGCTGGTTAGAATGTAAGGATTTTGCTATTTGATTATGGGACAGGTAGATAACCTCTTCTTGCTTTGAAAAAATGGAGCAAGCTGTACGGTGGTCGGAAACAAGCGATTCTGGAGAGGTTGGGGATGCAAAATGTCAGAATGTTGCAACAGGGCTTGTTTTTTTTATTACTTTTGCACCCATCTATTGTTTAAAGTTTAGGAGAACGTAACCCATGACAAAGAAAAATACAACTACCGATACCGAGCAGTCGCCTTCGTTTGTGGCCAAGGCGCTGGCTGTGTGCAAGAATGAGACAGTCCGCTTCATTATCGGTCTGCTTTTCGTTATCTTCGCGGTCTATCTGCTGCTGGCTTTTGCCTCCTTCTTCTTTACCGGAGCGGCCGACCAGAGCATCATTGACAGTGCCACGGCCGAGGAACTGGCCTCTGTGAACAACGGGGTGAAAAACTATGCAGGGTCGCGCGGTGCCCAATTGGCCAGTTACCTGATAAACGACTGTTTCGGCATATCGTCTTTCTTCATACCGGTATTTCTGGCCGTGCTGGGGTTGAAGCTGATGAAGGTACGCCGTGTACATCTGCGGAAATGGTTTGTCATCTGCGCGTTGTTGCTGGTGTGGTTCTCGGTGTTCTTCGGATTTGTGTTTGTTGACCAGTACAAAGACTCGTTCCTTTACCTGGGAGGCATGCACGGCTATAATGTGAGCAACTGGCTGGTGTCGCAGATAGGCGTGCCGGGCGTGTGGCTGCTTTTGCTGGCCGTGGCCTTGTGCTTCTTCATTTACCTCAGTGCGCGTACGGTGGTGTGGTTGCGCGGATTGTTTACCCTTAGTTTCCTGAAGCGTACGCCCAAGGATGCGGCCCGGCCCGAAGAGGCAGACGTACCTTTTGTAGATCCTGGCAAAGAGAAACAACCGGTTCACGCTACTACCGAACAGGAAGGGCATGCTTCAGTGAAGCCCGAAGAGCCCAAACCTGAACATATCGCTCCGGCAGACATCCCTCTGCATGTGGTGGAAGATGAAAAACCGCTTTCGGTGGATATTCCCCTCGACATAGATAAACCGTCATCGCCTCAACCGTCGACCCACCCGGCAGGTGAGGTGGACATGAACATTGAGGTGGCTAAGCCCGACCCGTTGGTGAGTGTTTCCGGTCAGCCCGAGGAAAAGGAAGTGGCTTTTGGTGTTGAGGTCGCCGAGGACGACTATGTGGGGCAGAAAAAAGAGCCCTATAACCCCCGGTTGGATTTGGAGAACTACCACTTTCCCACGCTCGACCTGTTGAAGCAGTTCGATAACGACGAACCCACCATCAACATGGAAGAGCAGAATGCCAACAAGGATAAGATTATCAATACCCTGCGCAGCTTTGGCATCGAGATAAGCAGTATCAGGGCTACGGTGGGACCTACGGTGACGCTCTACGAGATTACGCCCGAACAAGGGGTGCGTATTTCCAAAATACGTGGTTTGGAAGACGATATTGCCCTTAACCTTAAGGCCCTGGGCGTGCGCATCATTGCCCCCATTCCCGGCAAGGGAACCATCGGTATTGAAGTGCCTAACACCAACAAGCAGATTGTGTCGGGTCGCAGCATCATCGGTAGCCGCAAGTTCCAGGAATCGACCTACGAACTGCCCATTGCCTTGGGTAAGACCATTACCAACGAGGTGTTTATGGTAGACTTGGCCAAGATGCCCCACATCCTGGTGGCGGGTGCTACCGGTCAAGGTAAGTCTGTGGGACTGAACGCCATCATTACCTCTTTGCTCTACAAGAAGCATCCGGCCGAACTGAAATTCGTGCTGGTCGACCCCAAAAAGGTAGAGTTCAGCATTTACTCCGTCATCGAGAATCACTTTTTGGCCAAGTTGCCCGACGGCGCTGAGCCCATTATTACCGATGTGACCAAAGTGGTGCAGACCCTGAACTCCATCTGCGTGGAGATGGATGCACGTTACGACCTGCTCAAACTGGCACATGTGCGCAACTTGCGCGAGTATAACGAGAAATTCATTTCCCGTCGCCTCAATCCCGAGAAGGGACACCGCTACATGCCCTACATTGTGGTGGTCATCGACGAGTTCGGCGACCTCATCATGACGGCCGGTAAGGATGTGGAATTGCCTATTGCCCGCATTGCCCAGCTGGCACGTGCCGTCGGTATCCACATGATAATCGCTACCCAGCGACCTACCACCAACATCATCACCGGTACCATCAAGGCCAACTTCCCGGCCCGTATCGCTTTCCGAGTGATGCAGATGGTAGACTCGCGCACCATCCTCGACCGTCCGGGTGCCAACCAGCTGATTGGCAAGGGCGACATGCTCTTCCTGCAAGGCGGCGACCCCGTGCGTGTGCAATGTGCCTTTATTGATACGCCCGAGGTAGTGGAGATTACCAATTACATAGCTCGCCAGCAGGGCTATCCTACTGCCTACTACCTGCCCGAATATGTGGACGAGAACTCCAATAGTGACATGGGCGATGTGGATATGGACCGCATCGACCCGTTGTTCAAGGACGCCGCACGGCTTATCGTTACCCACCAGCAGGGGTCTACTTCGCTCATACAGCGCAAGTTTTCCATCGGTTACAACCGTGCCGGTCGCATCATGGACCAACTGGAGAAAGCCAATATTGTGGGACCCGCTCAGGGCAGCAAGCCTCGTGAGGTATATTTTACTGACATCCTGATGTTGGAGCAGCAGCTGGAGAATTTCTAACCGTAGTAAGACGTATGGTGGTTATGAGGAAAATCAGTTGTGTGTGGCTTGTTTGGGTGGTATTTTGTTTGGTCGTTTTTCCGTTGCATGCCCAGCAGACCGATGCAAAGACGGTGATGGAACGCGTGGCCGAAAGCTTCCGCAAGGCGGGAGGCATTCGTGCCGGGTTCACGGTAAGTGCTTCGACCGGTTCGTCGTCCGGTTCCATTTGTCTGAAAGGCGACAAGTTTGTGCTCGAGGCCGGTGGAATTACTACGTGGTTCGACGGGCATACCCAGTGGAGTTATCTTGTTTCGAGCGACGAAGTAAATGTGTCCGAGCCTACGGCCGATGAGTTGCAGAGTCTCAATCCGTATGCGTGGTTGTCTTTGTACCGTAACGGTTATCGTGCAGAGTTGGGCAAAATGAACAATTCGCGTGAATCTGCATTATATTATAAGGTGGTGTTGCTTGCTACCGATAAACGCCGCGATGTGCAAAGCATTGTGCTGCATGTCTCCAAAAAAGATTATCGCCCGGCACGCATCATTTTGCAGCAGCGGGGAGGAGAGCAGGCAGACATTGTCATTATCTCCTGTCAAACCGGACAGAACTGGCCCGACAGTTATTTTGTGTTCGACACGCAACGGTATCCGTCGGCCGAAGTAATAGACTTGAGATAACCGTAGATAAGAACAATATATAAAACAAACAGCCGCCGGCAGACTGAACTACCGGCGGCTGCAATATTTCTATCAGCACAGCCTTTACACGAGTCCTTTGGCCGACAGATACCTTTCGGCCTCAATGGCAGCCTTGCATCCGCTGGCGGCAGCCGTAATAGCCTGACGGTAGTGCGGGTCGGCCACATCGCCGGCGGCAAACACACCCGGTACATTGGTGCGTGGTGTATCGGGCTCAGTTATAATGTACCCTACCTCGTCAGTATTGACATAGGGCTTGAACACTTCGGAATTCGGTTTATGCCCGATAGCCAGAAAGAAACCGTCGATGGCTACATCGTAACGCTGTTCGTCGGCCTCACCGGCACGCTTCACCAAGTGAACGCCTTCCACGCCACCTTCGCCATAAAGGCCTACGGCATTGTGCTCGAACAATACCTCAATGTTTTCACGCCCCATCACACGCTCTTGCATGATTTTGGAAGCACGCAAATAGGGCTTGCGGACAATGAGATAAACCTTTGATGCAAGACCCGACAGATAAACGGCTTCCTCACAGGCCGTATCGCCACCGCCCACAACGGCCACCACTTTCTTGCGGTAGAAGAACCCGTCGCATGTGGCACAGGCACTTACACCCAGGCCGGCATATTTCTTTTCGTCTTCCAATCCCAGGTATTTGGCCGTAGCTCCCGTAGCAATGATGAGGGTTTCGGTTTCAATCACCTTTTCATCGTCGATGGTAATTTTATAGGGAGCCCGGCTAAGGTCGGTAGCAGTAACTACCCCATAGCGTATATCGGTGCCGAAGCGCTCGGCCTGCTTGCGCAAGTCTTC
>Ga0192240_10593_pt1 | contig 13749 bp, 9 predicted proteins | sample Koala_Koa27_H3_FD_131237 | JGI IMG/M metagenome (GOLD analysis project Ga0192240, IMG submission 131237) | Enriched cells from koala feces incubated with labeled cellulose particles, San Francisco Zoo, California, United States - Koala_Koa2-7_H3 ...
GCAGCAAACAGAAAGCCCATTTTGGCAGCCGTGTCCATTCTTTTATTTCCCTTCATCCGGATTCTCCCTCCTCCATCTGGCACTTCCCGGCATAGATACGCCAATCTATAGCACCTGTTTTTTACGCCGGGCGGCACCAGTGCTCCATCCGGCCAGAAGCCGAACCGGCACCGGGCGGACATAAAACAGGCTGCGGCCCGTAAACCGTGCCGGTATCGCATCAACCGTGTCACTGCGGGGCAGCCTGTGTATCTTGTTTTTAGATTGCTACTTTACGGCGTCCACCGCGGCCTGTGTGTCCTCTGCCACCTGTTCAGGCGTCTTTGCCATGGTAAGCGCTTCCTGGAAGCCCTTCTGGATCGCGGAGGAATAGGATGGCCAGGATGCGGACGGTCCTCTTGGAATGGAGGTCTCCAGCTGGGTAATGAATTCCGCCTGGATTGGGTCCTCGGTCCAGTATGGATCCTTGGCCGCCTCTGTCTTTGGAGGGAAGGAGCCGTACTGTTTCATGGCCTCCACCATCACGTCAGTCTGGTCATAATATTTGAGGAAGGCAACCGCGCCCGCGGTGTCATCCTTTGCAACCACGCCCATGTTCTCGCCGCCAAGGATGGATGTGGCCTGGCCGCCAGCGGCATCCTTTTTCGGAAGCACGGTCACGCCGTACTTCAGGTCCGGCGCGTCCTTTGTAATGCCGGGAATCTGCCATGGTCCGTTCTGCTGCATGGCCAGGTTGCCTGCTATGAAGTTGTTGTTTACATCTGACTGTGTCCAGTTGACAACCTCTTTGCTCCAGGAGCCGTCTGAAATCATTTCCTGCATCAGCTCATATGCCTCGGTGCCGCCCTTGATGTCGGTGTAGCTTCCGCCTGCCGTATAGAGCCACTGGAGGCATTGGAATGTACCTTCATCCGTATTAGTGGCAGCATTGCCAAAGCCGGTCACGCCGTCCTTTGTAAGCGTCTTGGCCATTTCATGGAAGTCATCCCATGTGGTGTTCTCATCCGGATATGCAATTCCTGCCGCATCAAACATATCCTTGTTGTAGAACAGGGCCGTACAGTTGGTTGCAAAGGGAATGCCGTAATGCCTGCCGTCCGCCATGGTAGATTCCATTGGTCCGGCTATGTATTCATCCCATTTAATATCAGCATCCGAAATATCCCCGAACAATCCCAATGATATAAAGGATGCCATGGAGCAGCCATCCAGGATGACCAGGTCGGGAAGTTCTCCGGATGCAATGCCCAGGGTCAGCTGTTTCTCATAATCAGAGAAAGGCACGTACACGTGGCTTGCCACGTATTCATCCTGGGATGCGTTGAACCCATCCAGAAGGGTGGTCATCATGGCCTTCTGTGCATCTGTCTCAAAATAATCCCAGATAACCACTTCCTTTTTGCTGCCCGTGTCCGCTGCGGCCTGTGTGCTGCCGCCGGACGCGTTCCCCGAACCGGAGCCGCATCCTGTAACCAGGGAAGCAGCCATTGCTGCACATAATACTGTACTGATGAATCGTTTCTTCATTCTTAAAAACCTCCCTCTCAATCATGTTTTGCTGTTGGTGGTTTCATTATAAGAGAGGGAAGTCTGGTTTGTTAGGGGAAAATATTAAAGAGGGTGGATATATTTTAAATCCGACAGGAAATCGGTTTAAAATTATCCACCCTCATTAAATTTCTCTACCCAGAATCATTCTTCCCTATGCACAGCCTGACTTTACTCCCTATGGCGTCCGCGGCCTCCTGGGGCGACAGCCCGCCTGTCATCACCCCATAAAGGCTTTCCGACAATACCCCGGTTATCCTTGGCCAATACGGATAGGCGCTGCGTGTAATACAATGTTCCATCTGCTGGGCAAACACCTGATAGGCCGGATTGGACTCCTGAAGCTTTGCGGCCAGCCGCCTGACAGGAGGCAGGGCGTACATCTGTTCATTGAGCCGCAGCATGACATCGTCCTCATAATAATAGGCCAGCAGCGCCAGGGCGCCGTCCACATTCTTTCCCTTGATGACCCCGAAGTTCTCTCCGCCGGTCACCACTATGCTGCGCTCATCCACGGGCAGCTTGACCACCCCGTAATCAATGCCCGCCTCCTCTGCCAGAGGGAGGGCCCAGGGACCGTTTTCCATCATGGCGCATTTTCCTGCGGCGAACTGTCTGGCCACATCCACCTGGGACCAGTTGATGCAGTCCCTGGGCATATATCCCTTCTCCACCATATGCGCAAGCATGGAAAGGGCTTTTACGGTTCCTTCCCCGCCCAGGCTTTCCATATCCTCACCCGTGGACAGAAGCCAGGGCACCAGCTGGAAGGAAGACTGCTCTTCCAGTATGGCCGACATGGTAAAGCCATACCTGTCCTGTGTAGTCATTGTCTCTGCCGCCTGGATGAATTGTTCCCAGTCCTGCGGCGGCTGGATGCCCGCCTCCCGGAACATGTCCCGGTTATACACAAGGCCCACATTATTGCAGCAGAACGGCACCCCGTAATACCTGCCGTCATACTGTACCGAGGATATGACCTCGGGATAGAATTCCGCCAGGTCATAATCTGCCTTAACCGTCTCTGTTATATCCTCGAAAATCCCCAGCTCCACATATTTCCTCATATCAGGATTGTCGATGATGACCACATCCGGCAGGTTCCCTTCCGCCACTCCGATGGAGAGAAGCTTTTTAAATTCAGAAGACGGCCCCTGGTATTCCCATCTTGCCACATAATCCTTCTGCCGGTTATTAAAGCCTTCCACCAGCCGGTCCAGACCTTCCTTCTGCTTCATTGTCTCATAGTAAGACCAGATGACCACCTCCCGGGGCCCCTCATCCATAAGGGCGCCGTCCTGCCGGTCCATGGAAAGCCCTGAAGTTGCGTCTGCTGTCCCGGGTCCTGCTCCTTTGGCAGCCTGTTTTCCGTTTCCGGCTCCTGCTCTGCCGGCAGCCTGTTTTCCGTTCCCGGCTCCTCCAGCCCCCCGCTGGCCCCCGCATCCGCCAAGCAGGACCGGGACAGCCAGAAGCAGGACAGCCAGAATCAGCACGGCCTGCCTCCGCACAGCCGAAGATAAAACAGACGGCGCAGCCATACACGCTGTCTTCCATTTTCCCATGTCATCCCTCCTGTCAGCCTTCCGATTCCTTCCTGCCTGTTACTGCTGCCTGTAATCCCCAGGCGACACGCCCAGCTCATCCTTAAACACCCTTGCAAAATACTTGGGATCCGTATACCCTACTGCCTCCGCAATCTCATATACCTTCATGTCCGTGCCCTTTAAAAGCCGTTTGGCATGGCTGATACGGAATTTTCTCAGGAACGTGGAGAAATTCTCCCCCATTTCCCTGTTAAAAAGGGTGCTCAGGTATTCCGGGGTGATTCCCAGCCTGCCGGCCACATCCTCCAGGGATATCCCCTCCTTGTAATGCTCCCTTATGTAGTTGATGGCCCGCTTGATGGTGTAGTTGCTGATATCCTCTTTCATGCGCCGCGGACTGCACACAAGGGCCATGCCGTCCCGGTAGTTCTGTTCCATTTCCCGGAGCGTGACCGCCTCCGTGCATTTTGATAAAAGGTCCGCATTCTGAAGCTGTGAATACGCGTCCCCGTCAATTTCCCGGACCGTGTCTAACAGCAGGTAAACCGCTTTCAGATATGCCTGGCGGATTTCCTGCTCTTTGTAAGGCCCGTCTTCCATATAACGTATGAACATTTCCCCGGATTCCCGGGCAGCATCCCACAGGCCGCGGCACAGGGCGTTTTTTATTTCCATGCCGATGTCCGCCGGAAAATGGAATTCCTTCCATCCAATCCGGTCCATGCGCTCCCTTGTAAGCAGTCCGCCATCCGTTACAGGCATGGCCTCCTTTAAGAGGGATTCCGCGTCCCTGGCCGCCTTTTGGATGTCCTCCAGGCAGTCAGCAGGCACTTCTGCCCACACGGCCCGCTCACTCCGCTGCCTGTAAGGCCGCACAATCCTGCGCTCCACTGCCTGTCCAAGAAGGTATGGGGCATCCCCGGTATCCGGCAGGGCGGCCAGGCATATGAACCTGCGGCGCATCTTATCAGACGCCATATGCAGGGTAATGGCCGGCAGCTGTCTGCTTATCTGCTCCCATTTGGCATATATCTCTTCCTCATAACCAATGGGGGCCTCTCCAGTATATCCAAGATACAGTTTATAATGGCTGTCAGGTTCAAAACCGCAGATAGCCCTGATGCGTCCGGCTTCCTCCTCTGACAGCAGGCCACCGTATACCAGTTCCTTGATGCACTGCCCGGGCGTGCCTGCGTTTTTCTGCTCCTCTTCCTCCATCTTCTTCTCAATGCGTTCCAGCACGTCCACGATATCCTCTGCCGCCAGGGGCTTTAGAAGATAGTCCTCCACCCCGTAATAGATGGCCTTCTTGGCATACTCAAATTCTGAATAGCCGCTGAGTATCACGGCCCTGGTGTTCAGGTTCATATCATGGAGTTTTTCTATCATCTGCAGCCCGTCCATTACCGGCATGCGGATGTCCGTGATAACCAGTTCAGGCCTTAACCGCAGCGCCAGGTTCAGTCCTTCCTGCCCATTGGAGGCCTCGCCGGCTACTGTATGTCCTGTATGGGATTTGATAAGCTTTGCCAGCCCTTCCCTTATCATCACTTCATCTTCCACAATCAGTATCCTCATAACATCCTCCTGCATTTTCGGCGTGTCCGGACATGGATTCCCGCCATTTGGGCCGCTCTAAATCGTGTCCGGGCAGAGACTCCCGCCATTTGGGCCGTTCTAAGGCGTGTCCGGACAGGAATTCCCGCCAGCGGTTCCCACGGGCAGCGTCAGTGTGATGACCGTCCCCATGCCCTCGATGCTGTTGACATTCCACACAGCCTCCCTGCCGTAATACATGTCCATCCTCGCAAACGCATTGTGCAGGCCGATGCTTCCGCCCTCGTCCCTTACAGCCTGTTCGCGCACATTAAAGGACTCCGCCATCTCCCGGGGCATCCCTTTTCCATTGTCCTCAATGATGATATTGAGCCGCTCCCCGGTGTCGGACAGGAATATGTCCACCCGCAGCACGCCTCCCTTCTCCATGCCCTTAAATCCATGGATGACTGCATTTTCCACAAAGGGCTGCAGAAGCAGCTTGTATATCCTTACGCTCCCTGCTGCCTCAGCTACATTAAGTTCAAACCGGAAGGACTGGTTGAACCGCATCTGCTGAAGGCTTATGTATTTCTCCAGCCAGTCAGCCACCTCTGTCACGCTGACCATCTGGTTGCTCCTGTTCACGCTGTAGCGCAGGATGACCCCTAGATTGCGCAGCATGCGGCTAATCCCGTACTCTTCCTTTTCAATGGCCATCCAGTTGATGGAGTCCAGGGTATTATAAAGGAAATGCGGGTTGATCTGGGCTTCCAGGGCACGGATTTCCGCATCCTTCTGCTTATCCTTTGCCTCTGAGACCTCGGCAATCAGGTTCCTGACCTTGCCTGTCATATCATTGAAATTGCTGGCAATCTGCCCCAGTTCGTCCTTGCTGTCCAGTGCCACGGATACGTTCAGGTTCCCCTCCTTCACCTGGTCGATACCGTCTATAATCAGAGCAACCGAACTGCCGATCCTGCGCACGATGTAGCTGATGAGGACGCTGGAAAACAGGATGGCCGCCAGGCTGATAAGGATGAACATAATCTGGTTGTTCCTGATATCCCTCATCATGTAATCCTTGTTATAGACATTATAATAGACCCATCCCCTGTGCCCGTTGACATACTTGTTAACAGCCGTGTTCTGCCCCTTAAGCAGCCCTGTCACCTGGACAAATTCCTGCACGGTCAGCTTGGGGTTCATGCTGATTCCCGTATAAAAGGAATTGGGATAGGATATGACGAATCCATTGGTATCCGTAATGAAATTAATGTTATACTCAGCCTCATCCTCTGCAATGGCCACCGCGCATATGTCCCGCAGCACGCTCTCATCCACGCTCATGACAATGGTGGCAATGGTTCCCCTGTCCAGGTTGTTATAGTCATACATGCATTTGGAAATATGGAAATAAAACGCATCCCCATCATATCCCTTGTGCCTGGTGGTGGGCGTCACCAGCATGCCCGGCATTCCCTGTACTTCACGGTAAGGCGCGATTTCCCGCAGATCCCCATAGTCATCCCAAAGGTTCTCGATGGAGGAACCCGTGCCCGCATCATAGGTAACAGACTGCCCATTGGCACAGATCACACTGATGCTCCGGATGCCCCTGACGGATTTCTCCGCCTGCTGCAGCCGGTTGTAAATGGCATGGAAAGCCACCTCCCTGCCCTCCCCATTCCCGTTGAGCAGGGTGTTGACATTTTCAATAATTTTATCATCCACATATATCTGATAAACCAGGTTTGAGTATATATCCATGGTCAGGTCCACGCGCTCCGACAGCTGGGTCAGGTTGTCTACCATCAGCGTGTCAATCTTGCGTTTCAGGGAATTGGAATTCATGTTGTAGCCAATGAACTGAATGGTTAAAATAGGCACGATGGACGCCATGACAAACGCGGACATGATCTTCCTGCCTATCTTCATATTGTTGAAATGGTCCAGCAAGCGCAATTTACCTTTCATGGGCACTACTCCTGTACTTTTGTCACTCAGCGTCCCTTATTCCCCAAGGCGTGTTTGGCAGGCCATGATTTCGGTCAGCAGTGCGTACGCCACCTCTTCCTTGCCCATCATGGGAAGTTCCTTCTCCCCGTGCCTGGTAATGATGGTCACCACGTTGGTGTCCGTTCCGAAACCGGCGCCCTCCACCTTCAGGTTGTTGGCCACAATCATGTCAATGTTCTTCCGCTCAAGCTTTGCCCTGGAATTCTCCAGCATGTTCTGGGTCTCCATGGAAAAACCGCACAGGAACTGTCCGGCCTCCCGATGACTGCCCAGCCAGCCAAGGATATCATCCGTACGTTCCAAGGCAATGGAAAGGTCACTGTCAGACTTTTTAATCTTCTCAGCACCAACAAAAGCCGGGCGGTAATCAGCCACAGCCGCAGCCTTTATAATCACGTCCTGCCCATGGCTGCGCCCTGTTACAGCCTCATACATCTGTCTGGCGCTCTCCACCGGAACCACATCCACAAACAGGGGCGGTTCAAGATCCACGGGTCCGCTGACCAGCGTGACATCCGCGCCGCGGTATGCTGCTATCCTGGCAATGGCATACCCCATCTTTCCGGTGGAATGGTTGGTAATGAAACGTACCGGATCAATGGCTTCCCTGGTAGGCCCTGCGGTTACAAGGATCTTCTTTCCTGCCAGGTCCTTGGGATATCCGGCCTCCCTCAGTATATACCGGTACAGCACTTCGGGCTCCGGCATCTTGCCGGCCCCCGTATCCCCGCAGGCCAGATAACCGCAGGCCGGCGCAATGACCTCCATGCCGTACCGGCGGCAGATCTCCAGATTATCCTGAAGGATTGGGTTCTCATACATATTGGTGTTCATGGCCGGGGCAATGATTTTCCTGCACCTGCACGCCATGATGGTGGTGGTCAGCATGTCGTCCGCAATGCCATGGGCAATCTTGCCGATCACATTGGCCGAGGCAGGGGCCACCATCACAACATCCGCCTGCTTTGCAAGGGCCACATGCTCCACGCTGAACTCAAAGTTCCTGTCAAATGTATCCACCAGACACTTATTGCCGGTCAGGCTTTCAAATGTTATGGGGTTGATGAAGTTGGCTGCATTCCTTGTCATCAGCACATGCACTTTTACCCCCTGCTTGACCAGCATGCTGGCAAGAATGGCAATCTTATATGCGGCAATACTGCCTGTTACTCCCAGAAGTACGGTCTTTCCTTTTAGCATAGCTTCCTCCCTTGGGATTGTGACTGTTGTTTTTCAAGTCTTTCTATGGTACAATCCATGATAAAGTATATCATATATTTTTTCCAATGGAAAGGAGTTCCCCTGCATGATTTTAGCGATTGACATGGGCAATACCAACACGGTAATCGGAGGTATTGATGAAGAAAGAACCTATTTTATAGAGCGGGTCACCACGGACCAGGGCCGCACGGACACGGAATACGCGGTGAGTTTTAAGAACATCCTGGAGATGAACCAGATTGATGTTTCCTCCATTGAAGGCGCCATCCTGTCTTCCGTGGTCCCTCCCCTTAACTCCACCATCATGAGCGCCGTTAAAAAGGTCACCGGCATATCCCCCCTGCTGGTGGGTTCCGGCATGAAGACCGGCATGAACATCATCATGGACAACCCCAAGACCGTTGGAAGCGACCAGATCGTGGACGCGGTGGCTGCCAGCCATGAGCATCCCCTGCCCCTTGTTGTCATTGACATGGGCACTGCCACAACCCTTTGCACGGTGGACAAGAAGGGGAATTATATCGGGGGCGTCATCCTGCCCGGACTCAAGGTTTCCCTCAATTCCCTGAGCAGCAAGACAGCCCAGCTTCCCTACATCAGCCTGGAGGTCCCAAGCCATGTCATCGGCAAGAATACCATTGACTGCATGAGGTCCGGCATCATCTACGGCAATGTGGATATGATAGACGGCATCCTGGACCGCATGGCGCTGGAGCTGGGCGAGGTCCCAACGATTATCGCCACAGGCGGCCTGTCCAGGTTCATCGCGCCGCTGTGCCGCCACAATATCATAGTGGATGACGCGCTTCTGTTAAAAGGATTATTAATCCTGTACCGGAAGAATACCCAGTAAGACAGCACAAAAAACAGCGCCCAGGGGTTCAAATCCCGGCGCTGTTTCTTTGTTTGCCGTGTGAGGGTCCGTGTGCATGGACCATCCTCCGTGTCACGAGTCTGTCCCTGAAAAAGGCAGGAGGAATTCCGTTATTCCGGTGGAATAAGGTGCAATGTCATACTGCTGGTAATACACCACAATGCCCTGAGGCGTAAGGTAGAAATTCCCGGCCTGGAATGTGCTTCGCAGCAATTCAGGATAATCCTCAAAATACGTGGAAGGTTCTGATTTAAGCCTTCCGGCAATCTCGTACTCAATCCAGCTTTGGATATCCTTGATATAGTCTGGATAATCCGGATAAAAACTGCCTAACCCAAGCTGGCGTCCGGTTTCAAAATCCCAGGTCTGGGACGTGCGTCTGGTCGAGCCGTGGGCGCCTCCCGTAAATTCATACTGGTCAAAATACAGGCTGACAAAACAACCATCATTATATGTCACCGTATAACCTATATCAAATTCATAGGGGAAAAAGGGGAAATTGCCGGTACGGCTGTATTCAAATGCGCTGACCGCCTCCGGATACAGGCTGCTGCGGCAGTATGCCCCCTTTTCCTCTGCCATGGAACGGTAGAACTCATTGACCTGCCATGAGCTGTCCTGACCGCAGGTACTGGAAAACTGGGGATATCGGATCTGGCAGTTCAGGACCGGCATTCCCTGGTACTCCATCTGGTCCGTCAACGTGTACTGTGTTATGGTCTGCATGGATACCTCATATATGTTTTTTACATATATATGATTGGCGGCCCTTCATTATTACGTCCAAAATCCTTCAAAGGACGGCGGCGGCGCTGATAAATGAATCAGCACCGCCGCCGTCCTCTCCCTTTACATCTTCGAAATACAAAAAATGGAAATCTTTTTCTACCCCCAAATCGTATAAAACCATCCGAATCCGTACATCATTTCGTTATAGCAGATTCATCCAGTGCAGTCCTGCCATTTTTTTATGTCAGGATGTATGGCAATATAACGGAGGTAAGGATTATGTCGGGCTACAAAGTTGAGATTTGCGGAGTCAATACCGCCAAGCTGCCTTTACTGAGTAATGAAGAAAAAGAGGAACTATTCAAGAGGATACTGAACGGAGATAAAAACGCCAGGGAGCAGTACATTAAAGGGAACCTGCGCCTGGTACTAAGCGTAATACAGCGGTTTTCAAACAGCCAGGAGAACATAGATGACCTGTTTCAGATTGGCTGCATCGGCCTGATTAAAGCCATTGATAATTTTGACATCACCCAGAATGTTAAATTCTCTACCTATGCGGTTCCCATGATACTGGGCGAGGTCCGCAGATACCTGCGCGACAACAATTCCATACGCGTAAGCCGTTCCCTCAGGGATACGGCCTATAAAGCCCTCTATGCAAGGGAACAGCTGACAAGGGTCAATTCCAAAGAACCCACCCTCATGGAAATAGCCCAGGAAATCGGTGTGTCCAAAGAAGATATCACTTATGCACTGGATGCCATACAGACACCCGTCAGTCTTTACGAGCCCGTGTACACGGACGGCGGCGACCCGCTTTATGTAATGGACCAGATCAGCGACAAGAAAAACCTGGAGGAAAACTGGGTGGAGGACCTGTCACTGGTGGAAGCCATGAAACGTCTGCCGGAGCGGGAACGCCATATTATCGATATGCGGTTCTTTGAAGGAAAGACCCAGACCGAGGTGGCCGAGGAAATCCACATCAGCCAGGCACAGGTCAGCCGTCTGGAAAAAAATGCTTTAAAGAGCATGAAGACCTATTTAAGCTGACATACGTGCAGAAAATTATACGATTGTGCATGTTTGTCGCTCACTTTTTCTTGAAGCCCCTCCTGTGATATGTTACACTGGATATAGTAAGAAATAAAATAAGAAAGTGAACATATCTATGGAACAATGTGAAAGAAGATTTGCAGTATTAATTGATGCGGACAACGTATCGCCTAAGTATATCAAGTATATCCTGGACGAGGTCTCAGACCAGGGAATCGCCACCTATAAGCGGATATACGGGGACTGGACGGACAATGAGAAACGCAGCTGGAAGAACGTATTACTGGACTGGTCCGTGAACCCCATCCAGCAGTACAGCTACACCACCGGAAAGAATGCCACGGATTCCGCCATGATCATCGATGCCATGGACATCCTCTATTCCGGCAATGTGGACGGTTTCTGCCTGGTATCCAGTGATTCTGACTTTACCAAGCTTGCCCAGCGCCTCAGGGAGGCCGGGATGTTTGTAATGGGAATCGGCGAGCAGAAAACCCCCAAGCCATTCAGGGCTGCCTGTGATACCTTCAAGCTGCTGGAGATCATTTCTTCCGATGACGCGCCTGAAGCCACTGTGATTGAGAACCAGAAGACCATCACAAGCATTGATGAGATCCAGAAGGCCATTGCCAAGCTGCTGATTGAGAACAACAGCCAGAACCAGCCCATCATCCTGGCCCGCGTGGGCAATTTCCTGACCAAACGTTTCTCGGATTTTGATGTGAGGAACTACGGTTATTCCAAACTCTCCACCTTCCTTGAAAGCATGGACAACAATGATTTCCAGGTGGTGAAGCTGCATGGCGGTTACTTTGTACAGGAGAAAAGCGCCAGCATTTCCAAGGCTGAGATTGAAAAGGAAATCATCCGTATGATACGGGAGAATAAAGGACATGTGGACAACCTGAGCATTGTCCATGAAGAGCTGAAAAAGGCATTCCCCTCCTTTGATGTGAAGCAATATGGGTTCAGCCGTATTTCCAGCTTTATCCGCAGCTTTGGGACATTCAAGATTAAGGATAATATGATACAGATGAGATAAGACAAAAGCGCCCGCAGGCAGGAAATCCAACCCGGTTCCCTGGCCTGCGGGCGCTGTCAGCCGCCTATTGCCGTATCACCTCAAAGCCGTCCCCAAACGCAGCAATATCCCACATGCCGATGAACTCCCGGGGCACCGGCATCCTGGTCATATGGCTGGCCAGCGCTTCCCACTTCTCTATCTGGAATACCACATCCATATCCTCCCAGATAGCCGATGCCTCCTCCATTGACAGGTCCATATACTGCAGCAGCTCCTCCGGAAACTTCTGCTCCGCGCCATAACACTGGAACTCCTGCTCCAGTATGTCTTTATGAAAGGACGTGGCCCTTTGGCAGGAATGCTTCTGGTCCTTGCTGCAATATGCCACCATCAGCAGGTCCCCGTCAAATTCATCATACAGGATCACATCTGCCTGGAAGATTTCCGATACCTTCCTGGCGTTCGGCTCATAACAGTTCTGCTGCAGGCTTGGGCTGTCTATTCCCAGCCAGCGGCTGTCCTTGCTCCGGACAGCCAGTGCCTGTCCCTGCCTTGAACCAATAAATCCCTTATCTATCTTTTTCACCTTGTCCAGGCATTCCCTGATATCCTCATCCCCCATCTCCTCTTCCAAAAGTACCAGACAGCTGGTCATCACTATATTCCTTCCATAATAGCCGCGGAACACCGCGTCCTCCATCTGCCTGCAGATTCCTGTGGAAATGTCCAATAGACGGAAGGAATCAAGGACTGCCCTGGCCTTCCCGATATTCTCCGGTGTCTCCTCCTCCAGCCAGATAGATACCGTGTAGGTATACTCCGGAGCCATCAGGCTTAAATCCAGGCTATATTTCCCATCCCCCTCCGTACTGCGGATTTCCTTCCTAATAAGAATACAGCCATCCTTTTCCTGGTACGTATACCCTGCCACCTGGGGAATGGGGACCTGACGCTTAAGCAGTTTTTCATTTTCCGCCATATTGGCTTTCATCTGCTTCATGTATTCGTCCTTTGTCTTTGGGATGCCTGTACCCGTCATCGGGCGCGGTCTTCCCTCGGTGCGATAGCCTCGGACCACGACATGTGCCCAGGATGAGGCCAGATGGTCATCGTCCCTTGACAGGCTGAGGTCTTCCCACTCTCCCGGCGGAAGCTGGATGGTAAAATATTGTTTGGATGACACATAGGTCCCATCCTTTCCCACCTGGTCAACTACCGTGTCATCCGGCACGGTTACCATATACTGCGCCTTCCAGGCATCATCCGCCCCACCCCTGTCCTGTTCTTCCTCATCCACCTGTAATAATTCAGCCCTTACACGCGCTGCCTCCGCAGACATGTCGTCTATCATATGGAAATATCCGGCGCCGCTTAAAAATACTCCGGGATGATAGAAATAATCCAGATGGCCGCCGGTCCTGAGACTTTTGCCCAGGCTTCGTCCCCAGATGGCAATGGCCACTGTAATGAGGGCTGTCATCCCAATCAGCATGTATCCGCTGACCGGATGGCCCATGCCTCCTGAACCCTTCTGTTTATTCCGCTTTTTCTGGCACTTCCACCAACGCCGGCCGGATAGTTCCTCTTTCCTTTTTCTATATTCTGAGAACCAGCCCGCGCCGGATTTCCCATGCTTTCTGTATGGGTTCATCACAGTCAGTCTGTCCGGATCCAGCCGGGAACGTATCCATACACGCCGCTTAGACCGTTCCTGCGTCTTTGGGGTGTCAAGCTTAACAGGATTCAGTCCGGGAAGCCCCGGCGGCCTCCGGCCATTACACACCGCCAGGAACCGGCTTATACACAAAGGCGGCTCTGGTTCTCCCTGGTTTTCCAACCGCTCCTGCCCCGGTTCCCCCATACCGTCCAAACAATCCACGGGCAGCATGATTTCTTCCCCATCCCCTTTTATCAAATACAGGCAGTCCCGGGTATGAACCGCGGATTTTAAATCCCCATACAGATGCCGTGCCATGGAGCGCTCCCCATATTCATAGATTCCGTCCGGCTCCAGCGTAAGCGCCTGGACGCCTGCATAGCGGTAGGGAAATACCGCCAGGTTCCTCAGGTTCTGCAGTTCCTTTTCTTTCCTGCCAAGACCCATGTATGCTTCCATAACCTGGTCCACTGTCCTGGTAAAATAAAAGCAGCGGCTCCCATTCCTGCGGCACCGTTCCCTTACCGCCTCAAAATCC
>Ga0192240_10594_pt1 | contig 13679 bp, 20 predicted proteins | sample Koala_Koa27_H3_FD_131237 | JGI IMG/M metagenome (GOLD analysis project Ga0192240, IMG submission 131237) | Enriched cells from koala feces incubated with labeled cellulose particles, San Francisco Zoo, California, United States - Koala_Koa2-7_H3 ...
GCCATAATAAAAACCTCCTGTCGTCTCCATCCCGGCAAAACGTAAGCTGCCGGATTTCATTCAACTGCCATCAAAAGAAAGACATCCGTCATTTAATATCCTGAAACTTATCCTATATCAAAGCATTTCCCTTATATCTCTCAGGCAGCGCTTCTTGCCGCCCCGATAAATACTCTGACATTCTTCTGCCTGATCCAGCGGATCAAAAGCATCACCACATGAAACAGCATCATATATCCTTTTGCATAAAAATTGCCGCTGAAATAGGTTTGTTCCGTTTCAAAATCGGGCACGACGCGCAGATCTGTCTGATAAAAAAGAGGAATCAGCGCAAGGCCTCCCACAATCTTTCCTGTCGCGGACGGATCTGAAAATCCAAACTCCAGAGTCCCTCTCACCCGGCGGGGACGTATCCGGAACAAAAAAATCTGCAGTCCCGGCCAGATTGCATCCGAAATATCATACTCCAGCGCCCGCCCGGCGGTGCGCGTCACGGTGCGCAGCACGCCAAACACCTTTTGGAGCAATCCTTTTTCTGCCTCCTGCTCCGGTTCTTCTTTTGTGTGCTTTTTTTTCTTTTTCCGCTTTTCTGCTTTTACCGCCTTTTTCTCTTTCCTTTTCTGACGCTTTTCCTGATCAAGAAAATCCAGTTGAAAAAAAAGCACCTGCAGAATCAGTTCTGCCTTTTCCCCGTAAAAAAAACGAAAACGAACCAGGCGAAACAGCCAGTGTACCCGTACCAGATACCTCTGATGATCTATATCCGCGTCAATCTCATAGGAGACCGGGAGAAAAAGCAGTGCGGCAAGCAATGCCAGAACCGCCAGAACCACAATCCCTATGATTTTACACACTGATAATACAATAATCATGCTTATCTCTCACTTATTTTGATCCTTGTGTCATCATCATATAGGCTTCCACGTCCGCATTGCCGCAGTCTTTGAAAGCACCGGCTATGATCTGCTCCGCCAGAGAAAAAGCCTCACCCCGGGTAGCGGCCATACCGACAACCCGGAGATTCTCATCCGGATAATTCTTCTGAAGCAGAAGCAGGCTGGGAATAATTTCCAGAACCGCATGTTCACTCTGCGGAAGGACAAGCAGAAAGACGCCCGGGTGTGCCAGTCCGTTTGAAATCCGGTACTGCAGCATTTTAGATCTGCCCCGGCATCTCTTCCCGATCCACATGTGTTCGTCCCAAATCATCTCTCGCCCTCATTGTTTCACATAGTATGCCCTGTATGCCGATGAAGTATTCAGAAATATTTCCTGCTTCCCCAGAGATTGCTTCTCTTCAGATCCTGGTATTCGCGGTAGGCCTTTTCCAGAATCTGCTTCTCATTGGAAAACCGCAGCAAATGATAGGCCTCGTGGTATTTATAATACCCGGAATCCATAAAATACTCCTCTCTCTGCGGTTTACTGTAATAGCTGTCAGCCATCATAAGATACCAGTGCACTTTCTTGTTCACCGTGTCATCAGGTACGGAAAACGAATACTCGCTCGTTCCGATATATTTGATAATCGCGGCATCCGCGCCTGTCTCTTCTTTTACTTCTCTTGCGGCAGTATCTTTATACCCCTCTCCGGGCTCTACCGTTCCTTTCGGAAGAACCCATCCTTCGTATTTGTTGCGATAATTCTTGTACAACAGCAGAATCTTTCCGCGGAATATAACCACACCGCCACAGCTGGTCGCTTCAATCATTGCATTCCCTCCGATGTGGTCCTCTCATGCGCTCTTTTATCGTCCCTGCGGGAAGAGCAGCGCCTCAAACTATATCCAGTATACGCTTTTCACGAAAAACATGCAAGACAAAAACCGTCTGTTCTCTCTTCTCTCTTCTATCAGTTCTATTTCGTCTGCACTTCTCTATTCGTGATCTGTCTGTCAGTTCCCTCTGCTCTCCAGGTCCAGCTGCATCGGTTCCAGATAAGGAACCATCAGTCCGCCATGCATGGAAAAGAAAAACCGCTCGTCCAGCTCCTCCCTGCGGAAACTCTTTCGTCCGCCGGAATTACTTCTCTCCCAGAACGTCCGGAGTTCCTCATATCTGAGGTAATAAAACTCATCGCGGTGCGCAAAAAACAAAATCAGAAAAGCCACTCCGCCCTGGCGCTCAAACTCGCGCATAAAATTCACCTGATGCTCATGGATGTTCTGCAGAGGAAATGTATCCGTCTGACACTCTTTCGCGTCAAAACAGACCGGTATCCCCTGCACCGCGCCGATGTAGTCCACCGTACTTTTCTGGTCGAAATACGCCAGCGTGATATGACGACTCTCCTTATCAATCTGAATGGGCGTGATCGGCGTCGGAATCTTCTGGATTAAAGCCAGCCCATGTTCCAGATACTTTTCATTTGTCCGGTTGATAAACTCCTCCAGCGTAGATCCCCTGAGGCCCCTTGAATTCCATGTCGCCATGCCTATAAAATCCCCCGATGCATCAATTCTTCCGATTCATAGTACAGAATGTTTTCCTGAACGGATGTAAATGTACCATTTTTCAACTCTATCTTGTTAATGCTGCAATTCGGCTGGCGGATTTTCCAGAAGCCCTCCAGGTCAATGCTGTTGATCCTGCTTAAAAATGCACGGATTACTGTTCCGTGACAGAGCACCAACACGTTTTTTAGCTCCGGATTCTGCTCCAGCGGCAAAAGTTCCCGCTCCATAAAATCATCAATGCGCGCATAGACTTCGTCATAGGTCTCACCGGTCTCATCAGCTATGTACAGATCAGGATGGGCAAAACAGTTGACAATGTTCTCATCATGATTTCGGAGTTCTTTCAGTTTCAGCCCTTCGTATTTTCCAAAACACATCTCCCGGATGCGCGAGTCAATCCGAAAGTCCGCTTCTGTCTGCCCATCTTTTCCCGCATCATTCGACACTTTTTTATAGCTCTTCAGATTTTTTTCCGCAATCAATTCTGCGGTCCGGATTGCCCGGGTCAGGGGGCTGGTGTATATGCGGTCAAAGCAGATTCCGTCCCTGAAAAATCCATCCGCAGAAAGTTTTGCCAGCTCGACTCCGAATTCCGTCAGTTCGATATCCGACGATCCCTGAATCTTCCCGTCTTTATTCCAGTAAGTTTCCCCGTGTCTCATAATGTAAATATACATAGTACCTTTTACCCGTTTTTTCTATTCTTGCCTGCTGTATGACTAGATCATGTACAAAAACAGCACATAATTGCATTTCGCCGTTCGTCAATCATGCAAAGCTGTTCATTTCATCTATATGGGATTTTGAAACCAAGCGCAGCCAGTTCTCCGCCCGGCAAAAATCCTCCGGATCATCGGCCGCTATCACTCTCCCATCCGCCAGCTCGACGCGACAGGCGTGAAGCAGCTGCCGCTTTATCCCCGTTTTCTCCCTGAGTGTCCGGTTCCGGGCAGGGTCGCCGTATTTCGGATCGCCCAGGATGGGATGCCCTACAGAAGCCAGGTGCGCCCGGATCTGGTGCGATTTTCCGGTAATCAGATGAATCTCCAGAAGCGTCGCACCTCCGAAATGAGCCAGCGGCCGGTAAGCCGTCTCGATCCGGGATTCCCCGAAGTAAGAGGTCTGTACTTCCCTGTCCGTATAAATCCGACCGGTATTTCCTTTATTTCCTTTCGCCGGATTCCATGCTGAACCTTGCGTTCCGAGCCCGTACTCTTTCGATTTTTCGGGAAATATCTGCACTCGGTTATTTCCGTGATCTTTCACCAAATAGCCGCTCAGATGCTGCGGTTCTGTCATCTTCCCCCATACCAACGCGTGATAATATTTTTTTACAGTCCTGGATTTCAGCTGCGCTGCCATATCCTGCAGGCCGCGCATGGTCTTCCCCGCAATCAAGAGCCCAGAAGTATTGCGGTCCAACCGGTTGCAGATGGAAGGATGAAACGTGCGCAATTCCTCTTTGGTCAACTGTCCGCTTTCCAGCAGATACGCCAGAATACGGTCGTTCGCAGAATCATCCCCCGCTTTGGCCTTCTGAGAGAGCAAACCGGCCGGTTTATCAATCACCAGAATGTCGTCGTCCTCATAAACTACGGTAATTTCCGCCTGAGCGACGGTATATTCCGGATCCAGGCTGCCGCGTTTCATTTTCGCAGAAGAAAACTTCGCAAACGTCTCGTCCGACAGAAAAAATCTAACACAATCCTGCGCCTGCAAAATTTCCTTTCCGGTTGCTTTCTTCCCATTCAGGGTTATGTTTTTTTCCGCAGCATTTTATAGACAAAACTGCACGGCGCTTGATTCAGCACCTTGAACAGATACTTGTCCATACGCTGTCCGGCTTCCCTGGATGAAATCGTAAATTCCTTCATGATACGGTATTACCTCATTGTTTGTTGAATAAATCTCTGCTCTCAGTTTTGTATTTGGGCGGCCAGTTCCCTGAAATCCTCTATGTAATAATCCGCCAGCTCCCGCTTCTCTTCACGCTGCCCGGCCGAATAGTCATCCTCCACAGCGCAGACGCACATGCCGGCATTTTTACCCGCGCGGATCCCCATGGGAATATCCTCAAAAACCAGACAGCGCTCCGGCGCGACATTCAGCTTTTGTGCTGTCACCAGATAAACGTCCGGCGCGGGTTTCCCTCTGCTGACATCGCAGACGGTGGTCACCGCGTCAATCCGGGAGGCGATTCCGCGTGATGTCAGAAACGTATCCACCAGAAGCTGTGAATTGCTGGTGGCAATCCCCGTCTTTATCTTCTTTTTCCTCAGTTCCGTAAGAAAATCATCTGCGCCGGGTTTTAAAGGCACTTTCATCCTGTATTTTTCAAGCGCCATGTCGTTCCACAGCTGCTTAATCTCCTCCACCGACTCTTTCAGCGGGAAATGATCCACAAAAAACTGAGCGGTCTCCGTAAAGCCAAGCCCCTCAATCTCGCGGTTTAAAGATTCCGGAAAATCAATCTCATGTTCCCGGAAAAAATCCTGATCAATCTCTGACCAGACCCACATGGAGTCCGCCAGTGTGCCGTCCAGGTCAAAGATAACGGCATCTACCTCATTTATCATTGAAAAAAAACAATTTTTGTCCATATGTAATTCCATTTTATCCTGAATCTGAGATTCCTGATCACAATTCGCCCCTCATTCAATCGCAAATTCATCAAAATCATAATTCACTGCTCACACTCATTTCATCACAAGCCTCATCTTGCTCGTTCAAGACCGATTGACTCTATGCAATCCCGGATTTCAGCGCCTTCAACAGCTCCGCTTCCTCCGGCGTCAGTTCCCTGCACTCCCCCGGCTTCAGCGTCTCATCCAGAACCAGGCTTCCCATCGACAGGCGTTTCAGATAAAGCACCTCCGAACCAACCGCATGAAACATCCTCTTCACCTGATGATATTTCCCCTCCGTGACAGTCACTTCCACCTCAGACTTCTCTCCTACAGACAGAATCTTCAGTTTCGCCGGCGCGGTAAGCTTTTTTTCACCGATCTCAATCCCCACTGCAAATTGCTGCGCCATCTCCGCAGTCGCCTCTCCGGAAATGATTGCATAATACGTCTTTTCCACATGCTTTCCCGGCGTCAGGAGACTGTGACCCAGCGCACCGTCATCGGTGATGATCAAAAGCCCCTCCGTATCCTTGTCGAGCCGCCCCACCGGCGCGAGATTCCGGTGCCGCTTTTTGGGCAGGAAATCCATCACCGTCCGATTCACCGCATCCGTTGTCGCCGTCACACATCCCGCCGGTTTATACAGCATAAAATATTGGAACTGTTCATACCGCAGCGGCCGCCCATCCATGTACAGGGTCTCAATTTGCGGGTCAAATTTCTCCGCACCGCTCATCACCCGGCGGTTATCGAGAAAAACACGTCCGTCGCGAATCAGTTTTTTCGACTCAGACCTGGCTGCAACCTGCAGCTGAGAAAGAGCCTTATCCACGCGAAGCAGCATATGATATTCCTCTGCTTTCATAATATAATGAACAAAATGTCATTACCACATAGCATCAGCTACCCGGATTCGAATACACCGCCAGAATCCGCGATTCCCGAATTGCCTCCAGCCAGGGCCAGGGATCCACGGCCCTATCCTCACCGTTTTTATCCGGGACATAAATTCCCACATGCAGGTGCGTCACAAACTGCCCGACCGTCCCCTCATCGCCATAGCCGCTGTCCCCGACAAATCCCAGGAACTCCCCGGCGGATACCTCCTGCCCTTCGGAAAGTCCCTCAGCGTAGGACTCCAGATGCGCATAGTAATAATATACACCGCTGTCAGAACGGATGCCGATCCGGTAACCGCCCAGTGTCAGCCATCCCATCTGCTCCACCACGCCATCGGTCATGCTGACCACCGGATAAATGCCCCGCCGGTCCTCCGATGTGATAATATCACATCCCTCATGGCCTCGCTCTCCGCCATAGCTTCGTTCCTCCATCCAGGTATCTGTAAAATCAAAATCCAGACCGCTCTCTCCGCAGAAAGCGATCGGAAAACACCTGATTTCCCGGCGTATCGTCTGTTCCGTCGTCTGCAATCCGCTGCTCACCGACGACTCATACCGGCGGAGATGAGCAATCAGAATCCCGTCAATGAGGACAACCACCGACAGGCTGAGCAGATAAAAACGAAAGGACTTCCATCTCTTTTTCATATCTTTTCCATAAAAACTGAATTATTTATACTTATGAAAAATAAAATGCACTATGAGACATAAAATTCTTCCGATCCTCTTAGCCTGTATGATCCTTTACTGCCTGGCTTTCCCGCAGCGTATGGCGGAATCCGTCGCAGGCGGCTTACTCCTGTGGTACCGCTCCATCCTGCCCACCCTGCTGCCATTCTGCATCTTTTCCTCTGTGATCGTGCGATCCGGCATATATGACCGGTTCTTTGAGCGTCTATATCCGGTATTTCGGGTTCTCTACCCGGTCCGCAGCCCTCTCATCTACCCGCTTGTTGCAGGGTTCCTCTTCGGATTCCCGCTCGGCAGTAAAATCTGTGCCGACCTGTATCACGCAGGAAAAATATCCTCCGATGAAGCGGAAGCTGTCAGCTGCATCAGCAACCAATTCGGTCCGGCTTTCCTCTGTAATTATCTGTACCGGAATCTCTTTCAGAACGAGCTTCCTGCGTTCGCCGTCCTCGCAGCCTGCTATCTGCCGCCGCTGCTTCTCGGACGCATCCGGCTGCACCGACTTTACCGCAGATCCGGCAGTACAGGGCTGCATCACCTTTACCACGAACACAGCAACAGCAGCGCAGGGCTGCACCGGCTTTACCACGGCCATAACAGCATAAACAACAGAGATAATTTCCCGACAGGAGAAACAAAAAAACCGACACCAGAATCTCCTCTAAACATAAAGATCCTGGATGCCGGTATCTCAGACAGTTTCACAACCATGATAATGCTGGCCGGATATATCATCCTGTCCGCCCTGCTGGCAGACATTATCCTGCAGATTCCGCTGAATAATCCGCTTATAAAAAGCCTCTGCATCGGCATCATGGAAATCACCAACGGACTCTCCCGGATCCGTATGCTGACAGCCAAAACCGCAATAAAATCAATGCTCGCCATCGGCATCGTCAACCTGGGCGGAATCAGCGGCCTCTGTCAGACCTGGTCTGTGATGAAAGGCACCGGGTTTCATATCCATCGATATCTGGTTTTCCGTATGCTGTGCAGTCTCATCGGAATGCTGCTGATCCGGTGCGCTTTAAAGCTGTGCTAAAATCAGATTATTAAATCAGATTGATCTCGTCTGATTTGCTATCCTCCGTCAAAGCTTCGACTGCAACTCCCTCATTGTCGGTATCTCCGGAACCGGTAAGCTCTCCGCGGTTAGCCTTTACAATGTCATAGCACTCCTGAAGAGAAGACAGCAAGCTGTCATATTTCGCCTTGGAAGTATCGATAGCGTGCACCGTAATATTCTCCAGATTGCTCAGCAGATTATCCGTATACTCGATGGAAGCCGTGCGGATCGCATTGGCGTCCTCCGTAGCCTTGTCCAGGATCTCCTGCGCCTGGTTCGTCGCAATAGAAACCACTTCATTCGCCTGTGCATAAGCCTGCTGCATGATCTGATGCTCACTGACCAGCTCATTGGTCTGAATCTCTGCCTGAGCCAGAATCTCATCGGCTTTCGCCTGCGCGTCAGACAGAATCGCATCCCGGTTGGCAATGATCTTCTGGTAACGCTTGATCTCATCCGGCGTCTTTAAGCGAAGCTCTGTCAGAAGCTCCGTGATTTCATCCTTGTCTACGATAATCTTACCCTTAGAGAGAGGCTGAGCCTTACAGCTGTCAATATATTCCTCAATTTCCGCTATGATCTGCTCTAATCGACTATTCATATGAGATTCTCCTTTATCTGTTTTGGTTCGGAATATTGTATTTGCCGCATACTTTTTCTATAATCTGTTCCGGCACAAACCTGGAAATATCTCCGCCATAAGACGCCACCTCTTTCACAATGGTAGAACTCAGGTAAGAATACTTCAGATTCGTCGTCAGAAAGATCGTGTCAATCTGATCGTTGATTGCATGGTTCGTCTGTGCTATCTGCAGCTCATATTCAAAATCAGTGACTGCGCGCAGTCCTCTCACCACGATATTCGCACCCACTCTCGCCGCATAATCAGCGGTCAGGCCATCAAAGGAAGAGACCGTCACATTTGATAAATGACTGGTCAGCTCCTTTATCATACTAACACGTTCTTCCGCAGAAAACAACGGATTTTTTGCATTGTTTTTTAAAACTGCCACGTTCAGCTCGTCCACCATCTTCGCAGAGCGCTCGATAATATCCAGATGTCCGAATGTCGGCGGGTCAAAGCTGCCCGGGTAAATTGCCTTTCTCATGGTATTCTCTGGCGGTGTTCGTCAGAATCCTCCTCTTTTTATTAATTGCGAAACTGCAAATGATGTCGTTTTCAACGGTTTCGCAATTTCATTTTCAGGAAAATATGCTGGTTTGTCTTGTATCTCTTGACACGATATACTTCAAATCCCGTTTCTTCCAGTTCATAAGGCTCAAAATCAAGAGATTCTTCCACGATAAGCATCGTATCCTCCCTGCATAGTGAAGAGTCAGACAGCGCTTTCAGCGCCTCCTTAGCCATTTCTTTTCCATAGGGGGGATCCAGAAAAACAATATCAAACACAAAGCGGCCTTCCATGCTGCGCAATGCGGCAAGGTAATCCATCTTTTTCACTTCACATACGGAGCGAAATTTTGCGGCTGAAATATTATCCTCAATGCACGCTGCAGCCTGTCGGTTGTTATCCACAAACACTGCGTACTTTGCGCCGCGGCTCAGCGCCTCCAGTCCGATCGCTCCGCTCCCGGCGAACAGATCCAGGAATACAGCTCCCGGGACATCTATCTGAATCATGTTAAACAGAGTCTCCCGGATGCGGTCTGTCGTCGGACGCGTATTCGTCCCTTTCACGGTCTTCAACGGTATGCTGCGGGCCGTTCCTGCGATAATTCTCATTTTATTTTAGTCCTGCTCCTTCAGCACACCTTTATTTTTCATCAGATAGTCCACCAGAGATATAATGGTCAGAATCAGCGCCACATACAGGACAATCTGACCCAGCAGATAAATCACATCCACACTCCCGACGGGAAGCGACCAGGCGCAATTCAAAATCAGCAGAATAATCGCCGCCATCTGAAAGGTAGTCTTAAACTTGCCCCACATACTCGCCGCGATCACGATCTGATGCTCCGCCGCAATCAGACGGAAGCCGCTGATAATAAACTCTCTGGCAATGATAATGATCACAATCCATGACGCCGCTTTCTCCAGTTCGATCAGGCAGATCAGCGCTGAACATACCAACAGCTTATCCGCCAGCGGATCCATAAATTTTCCAAAATTTGTGACCAGGTTATATTTCCGGGCAATTTTTCCGTCCAACATGTCCGTCAGGCTTGCCACGATAAAAATGACGAGTGCCAGAACCGGGGCAACTGCCCCCAGCCCGATATCCGTCAGAAGAAAAAATACAAAAAACGGAATCAATATCACGCGAAACATGGTCAGTTTATTCGGCAGATTCATACCAGCTCATTCCTTTCCTATTCCTTTTGACCCTGGTATCATCATTTCATGATAAGCTCCCCAATCAGGTCATATTCGTAAGCCCCGGTGATCTTCACTCTCGCGAAATCGCCGGAGACAAGCTCCTCGTCTGTATGGATAAACACATAACCGTCGATATCCGGCGCGTCGCGGTAGCTCCTGCCCACATAAGCATCCTCATCCGCCACTTTCCCCTCGATCATAATGTCGAGCTCGCGGCCGATCATATCGCCGTTTTTATCGAGGATAACTTCCTCCTGAAGCTCCATCACCTCAGCCTGCCATTCTTCTTTCTTCTCTTCCGCAATCTGATCCGGTAACGCGGCGGCCGGCGTATTCTCCTCCTGAGAGTAGGTAAACGCACCAAGGCGGTCGAACTCCGTCTCATTGACAAACTCCATCAGTTCCTCGTGCTGCTCTGCCGTCTCCCCCGGAAATCCGCAGATCAGGGTGGTACGCAGCGCAATATCAGGAATCGCCGTGCGCAGGGCGGAAATCTTTTCCATCAGTGCCTCCCGGTCTGTACAACGTCCCATTCTTTTTAACACAGGTGTACTGATGTGTTGAATCGGCATATCAATATAATGACAAACTTTTTCGTTATCACGGATTGCGTCGATCAGCTCATCATAAATTTCTTCCGGATAGCAGTACATCAGACGAATCCAGTAAAGCCCAGGAATTTTATTTAATTCATTCAGCAAAAGGTGCAGCGACTTTTTCCCATACAGATCAACGCCGTAAAGAGTCGTCTCCTGCGCCACGAGGATCAGTTCCCTCACCCCCTGCTCCGCCAGAGACCGGGCTTCAGCGACAAGTTCTTCCATCGGCACGCTGCGGTACGGTCCGCGTATAGATGGAATGATACAATAAGTGCAGCACTTATCGCAGCCCTCCGCAATCTTTAAGTGTGCATAATGTCCGCCAGTCGACACACTGCGGGGGATCAGGTGCTTTTCCAAATGCGCGAGGGGTTCAAACGCCTGATATTTTGTCCCGGACAAAACCTTTTCCACGGCAAGCAGAATATGCTCCGTAGAATTCGTGCCGATCACCGCGTCCACCTCCGGAATCTCAGTGAGAATCTCCTGACGGTAACGCTCTGCGAGGCAGCCGCAGACAATCAGCGCCATGCAGGAGCCCGACGTGCGCCAGGCTGCCATTTCCAGAATCGTCTGAATGCTTTCCTCTTTCGCATCATTGATAAAACAGCAGGTGTTGATCACGATCACATCTGCCTCCGCTTCATCATCCGTCATCTCAAACTGATGGCTAGAAAGCTTTCCGACCATATACTCGGAGTCCACACGGTTCTTATCGCAGCCGAGAGAGATAAATAATACTTTCATACTCACTGTGATGCTACACCTCTTCCTCGATGTCATCCTCCCCGAGAATCTTCACATCCTGATTATATAGCTCCTCCACTGCAATGGAGAGCGGCTTTTTATTCTCCGCATTTGCCACAAACGGCTCCGCTCCCGCGATAATCTGCCGGGCACGCTTTGCCGAAGCAATCACGATCGAGTAACGACTGTTGACTACCGGCATCTCACCGATATTATCCGAATCCTCATTCACTACCTGCATCAATTCCACATAAGACGGGTGTATCATAGCTGTTCTCCCTTCACTAATTGCTTTAAATCATGTTTGATCGTTTCTATTTCACTCAGGCGATGCCGCATACGATTCCGTTCGCTTAAGATAATCCGATGTACTTCCTCCACACAGACATCCAGATCATCATTGATAATCAGGTAATCATATGCCTCGCAACCGTCCGCCTCCTCAATGGCGCGGGACAGGCGGGAATGCACCACTTCAGGCGTCTCCGTCCCCCGTCCGACCAGCCGGTCTCTTAAAACCGCCGCAGAAGGAGGCGTTACAAACAAAAGAAGTGTGTCAGGAAACTTTTCCTTAATCAGAAGCGCTCCCTGTATCTCAATCTCCAGGATCACATTCCGACTGCTTAGCAGCTGCTCCTCCACATAGGCGCGCGGAGTGCCGTAATAATTATCTACATAGCGGGCATACTCAAGCAGAGCATCCTCCGCAATCATTTGTTCAAACTCTTCCGTCGTTTTAAAAAAATACTCTCTGCCCTCCGCTTCACCGGGACGAGACTTCCTCGTCGTAGCAGAAACCGATAATGCGTATTCCTCCGGATAGCGTGCCAGAAGTTCTTTCATAATGGTACCCTTGCCCGATCCGGCAAAACCGGAGAGGACGACAAGAAATCCTGTGCTTTTCATACATCCGCCTCTCTTCCCGCCTCGCGGCCCTGACATCTCCCCGCAAGCGTCTCCGGCTGCAGTGCAGATAAAATAATATACTGCGTATCCGTGGCAATCACGCTTTTTGTCCTGCGCCCCTGCGTGGCATCGATCAGGATCTCTTTCTCCTTTGCACGCTGAACCAGCCGCTTCGCGGGCGCGGAATCCGGATTGATGATGGAAACAATCTTGTCTGTGTTAATGACATTTCCAAAACCGATGTTGATGAATTTTGACATTGTAACCTCACTCGATGTTTTGTATCTGCTCCCTGATTTTTTCAATCTCCGTCTTCAGCTCGATGGCGATATCGGAAGTCTCCAGATCATTTGCTTTCGAGAGAATCGTGTTGGCCTCGCGGTTCATTTCCTGCGCAATAAAGTCCAGCTTGCGCCCGATGCCGCCGCTGCTCTCCAGCGTATCCATCATAGAATGGATGTGCGCTTTTAGCCGGACTGTCTCTTCGTCTGTGCAGATCTTATCCGCAAATATAACCATCTCGGCAGAAAGGCGGGATTCCTCAATCTGAACGTCACCCAGAAGTTCCTGCACTTTCATCTGCAGCTTCCTGCGGTACTCCGCCTGGATCTCCGGCGCACGCGCTTCAATCTTTCCTACATTGTCCAGCATATGGTTCAGCTTGCTTTCCAGATCTTCTTTCAGCTGCTCACCCTCCCGGGTGCGCACGGCAACCATCTGTTCTAAAGCTCCGCAAAGTGCCTGATCCAGCAGGGAGCGGATTTCACTCTCATCCGTCGGCTGCTCCTCCATCGTCAGCACTTCCGGGTAGCGGGACAAGGTGCTGACACGAATATCATCATCCAGGCCAAACTCATCCGCCATCTCTCTCAGATAAGACAGATATTCACTGGCAATCTCACGGTTGTATCTCACTGCCACATCATGCTCCGACAGATCCTCGTATGTAATGAACACATCCACCTTGCCGCGCTCCATATACGATTTGAGCTGAGCACGGATGGCGGCATCAAAATAATTCAGCTTTTTCGGCATCTTGATGCTGACATCAAAATAGCGGTGGTTCACAGATTTCAGTTCCACCGTAATCCTGTGGTAAGAGTCGGCATATTCACAACGCCCGAATCCCGTCATACTTCTGATCATGGCTGCCTCCTGATTGCAGATATCCTTACAAGTCAATCTATTATACGTTTTTTTTTCAGTGAAGTCAAACTATTTTAAAAGTAATGTTGCATTCGAGCGGGCACACATGAGCAAACCTCCTCTCAAAATTGCCCGAACAAGTGTTCTGATTACTTTTTTGATTACCTTTGGATTTTTGACGATTTTTCGAATCGGATTT
>Ga0192240_10513_pt2 | contig 13661 bp, 7 predicted proteins | sample Koala_Koa27_H3_FD_131237 | JGI IMG/M metagenome (GOLD analysis project Ga0192240, IMG submission 131237) | Enriched cells from koala feces incubated with labeled cellulose particles, San Francisco Zoo, California, United States - Koala_Koa2-7_H3 ...
AGGTAAGTTTAAGCCATTAATTCCATGAAAGAAGAACACGAAGAAGATGCTATAAGGCAAAAATAAATTCCCAAACCAACATAATTACTCCAAACCACCAATATTTAGTAAGGATTGCGACTATTTGCATTAAATTACGTTATTATATAAAAGCTAAGTTTTTTATTATTACTTTTAGGCAATCTAAGTAGTGAGGAATAGTTCTTACTTTTACCACTGTGTTGCTATAAACGGAAAGTAATGAAAAAATAGTACCTCCTAAGGTATTTGAAAAAACTCTAAGATTTTAATAATACGCATAAATGCCAGGATAAATATGCTGAAATTATAAATAAAAAAGTAATAAACCGATACTTCCCTATTTCAAATACTTTTTAAATAGAAGGATTTTACTGTCTTAACCAGCAATTTGTCGCAGGATAAAAGAAAATAGAACAATCAAAAAGAGTCGGAATAGGCATAGGAATTTGATGATAAGTGTATAAGAAGTGTGTAGCAACCTATGCCCGCAAAAAAGTTATGGGCATAACCTTTTATTCCGACCTTTTTCATTTATTCAATAGATTCGTACTTTCTGTTTTCTTTTCCATAGTATAAATACCACCAAAGCACCCAATGTACAAATGCCACCAACTGAATAGCCCATCATTAAAGGAAGTTGCAAACCTTCGGGCGCAACCACAATATAAACCGATACTACCATAGTCATAAAGATAGCAGGTAGCAGGCTTATCCAATAAAACTTATTTTGTTGGACTAAATAAACGGTAATAATCCACAACGTAGCAGCAGCTAACGTTTGATTAGACCAGGCAAAGTAGCGCCAGATGACATCAAAATTTACTTGCAGTATAATAAACCCTACCACAAAAAGGGGAATGGAAACGATTAACCGGTTCTTAATTGATTTCTGACTAAATCCGATAAAATCGGATACAATAAGCCTTGCCGAACGAAAGGCCGTATCACCTGAAGTAATAGGAGCAGCAATTACACCCAAAATAGCCAGTAAACCACCTACTTTACCCAACCAGGTATGAGCAATTTTATCCACCACTACCGCTGCGTTATTACCATTTTCTGCCAGGAAAGTTTGTAACCCGCCAACAGAATCAAAGAAACTCATGGCCGCGGCCGCCCATACAAGGGCCACCATTCCTTCGGTTATCATGGCTCCGTAGAATACCTTTCTCCCGTTTGCTTCATTTTTAAGGCATCTTGCCATCAATGGAGATTGAGTGGCATGGAAACCGGAAATAGCGCCACAGGCAATGGAAATAAAAAGCATCGGAAAAAGCGGATATCTGTCCGGATCAGGATTCATATTATAAAGGTTTGCCGGAATTGCTTCGGGTATAGGTGCATGGTTCCATACCAACGCAAACCCAATCCCTACCGCCATAAATAACAAACAGAATCCAAAAACGGGATAAATTTTACCAATCAGTTTATCAATAGGCAATAAGGTTGCAAACATGTAATAAATAAAAATAACTACACACCAGAATGTGAAATCTAATGTTAGGGGTGTCATATTGGCCAACAAAGTAGCCGGACCTGCAATGAAAACAGCCCCTACCAGTAACATCAGGAACAGCGTAAATACACGCATAAACTGTTTAAATCCCACACCCATGTATTTACCTCCGATTTCAGGAAGACTCATTCCTTTATTACGTAGGGAAAGCATTCCGGATAAGTAATCGTGAACCGCACCGCCAAAAATGCTACCCAACACAATCCAGAGAAATGCAGCCGGACCATACACAGCCCCCATAATGGCACCAAATACGGGTCCCAGGCCTGCGATGTTCAAAAACTGTATTAAAAAGATTTTCCCCCATCCCATAGGGACATAGTCCACACCGTCCTGAAGTGTATATGCAGGTGTTTTTTTAGTTTTATCAATTCCAAAAATACGCTCTACAAAAGAACCGTATATGAAATATCCGCCAATGAGTAATACAACTGATAGTAAAAAAGTAATCATGGTAATAGGTAAAGATTAACTCTTATTTTTTTCAAAGTTAGGAAAATAATAATTGTAAATCAAAGGTATAGAATAACTTTCCAGGCTCTGGTTTCCAATTTATACGTAAGAATGTACTTTTTTATTTAAACTACCGGAAAAGGAAAATTATTGTCTCACACGTAAGAAAGTTTCCATTCTATAGTCATAGGTAATAGTCTGGAGAAGATATTTTTCATTCAAGAATCCATCTAAATAAATGGAAAATGAAACATTTCTAATTCCTGCCAGTTTTGCGGCGTCTACCCAATAGAGTGTTATTAATTTTACAGACTCCGGAAAATAAATAAAATTCCGGAAAGAATTAAGAAAACATTTCAAAACTCTACTATTTACAGGGCAAATAGCATCAAAGCCATCGTATTTATGGGTACCCGGGTCTGGCTTTTCATCACGCAGTTATTCCAGTTGGTCAAAAATAATTGCCACTCCTACGCTTCCGGCATCAATGGTCACCCTTTTTATTTTTCACCCTAGTCTCTACCACCGGAAATCCGTACATCCATGTAAGGTTGGAGCCGGCATCAATCATACGTTAAATTATTAGTATAAAAAAGAAAGTATCAGAAAAAGATAAAAACCGGCTGTACTATTTGCACCTATGCCTTTAAAAATTTTCTTCTGTTTAAACTCCTATAGATATGCCATTGGACTTTTATTATTAATCTGATCTATACAATACCAGGTTATTGTTGTGAAAGAAAGAAGTTATCGTTCCGGTTAACCAAAGTCATGGATGCAGTTTAGATAAGTTGTCTTTCCACCTAGGTGAAGTTCTCGTTCCACGAAGGTGAAACGCTCGTCCAACCTCCGTGGAACGAGCGCTTCACGGAGGTGGAACACTCGTTTCACCTAGGTGGAACGAGAACTTTCATTAACCGCACTAACAACTTTCCTTTACCAGGCATACGACTTCACTCTTCCGCAATGATAAGTTTTATACCCATCTCCCTACTTTTTATCATCTTTTTAAAGATAAAGCGATCTCTTGTACCAGTTATTTTTATTAGATACGTACCTGAGATGGTAAAAAGGTAGTAGAAATGATAAATGCTACACATGCCTAACCATAGTTTAATTCCGTAGGGCAAGATTAATGGAAGAGCCAGGAAAAGCAAATATTCCTTTGATACCTTTTTATCATCTTATCATAAAGTACCAATAAAATATCAACCGGGGTTATTGTAATATTGAAGGGGTGGACTTTTTATCTAATGATATGCCCCTCTTTCCGAAAGAACCGGGTTAACCTCCTTCCTAATAAAAAAACTACTTTACGATGCTATTTTCATTTATTTATTATCTTTGTGTTTATAATCTACATCTATACGAATGAAATTATGATGAGTAAAACCCTTTTACTACTGTTAACCTTTATTTCTACCACACTATCCGGACACAATTTGGATTCCCTGTTAAATATGCTGGACCAAAATATTCATGCTCAGGCGATTTATACCCGGGAGCGGGAAGAACGGCTTACTAACCTGAAAAGAAAAAAGCTGCAATATGAGCACAATCCCGAACAGCTTTATCAATTAAATAAGCAGTTGTATGAAGAGTATAAAACCTTTGTCTGTGACTCGGCCATACACTATCTGAATAAAAATATTGATTTGGCGGAAGCCGTAAATAACTCCTATTGGGAAAAAGAATCTATTTTACTCCTTTCTCATTTACTCTCTTCTTCCGGCATGTACCTGGAATCTTACAACTGGTTAATGAAAGTGCCCCGCGCCGGACTCGAAACAAATCTGCTGCCATTTTATTATAGTTGCTATGAACATCTCTACAATGAGTTATCTTTAAACACACACGACCGTAAGAATGAGTCGCAATACCGGGAAACCACATTAGCTTATAAAGATTCCCTATTAACCATCCTGAATCCTGAATCGGATGAATTCCTGGTATTACAGGAAATTATTTACCTGGACGGAAAAGAATTTGAAAAAGCGATTGCCCTGAATGACAAACGCCTTTCCCGTGTTACGTTTGGAACACCCGAATATGCAGGGGTAGCTTTCTGGCGGGCTTTAATTTATCGGGAAACCAAAAATATGGAAGATTACCAGATATGGCTGGCACTCTCTTCCATCTCCGATATCCAGTCGGCTATTAAAGATAACGCTTCCCTATGTATGTTAGCCGACTATCTGTACGAAACAGGAAATATAGACCGGGCACATAATTACATACGACAAACCCTTGAAGACGCGAACTTTTACAATGCCCGTTTAAGAAGTTTCCAGATAGCACACATTCAATCCATTATTGATAAAACCTATCAGGCAAAAAGCGAACTACAGAAAAACCAGCTAAGGGCATACCTGAGAATGATTAGCGTGCTTACCATCCTTTTATTGGCAGCTTTGGGATATATCTTCAGGCAGATGAAGAAATTAACCATCGCACGAAATAATTTGCAGGATGCCAACAGGCAATTACACGACCTTAATAAGGAACTGAATGAGATGAATACGCAACTTCAGAAAATTAATATGGAACTCTCCGAGTCCAACCATATCAAAGAAGAATACATCGGGCACTTCCTGAGCCAGTGTTCCACCTATATAGATAAACTGGAAAGCTATCGCAGAATGGTAACCCGGCAAATATCTGCCGGCAAAATAGCCGAGTTATTAAAAGCAACCAAATCTTCCGACCTGATGGAAAAAGAACTGGAAGAACTTTACACCAACTTTGATAATACCTTTCTTCACCTCTATCCCACCTTTGTGGAAGAGTTTAATGATTTATTGGTAGATAACGAAAGGATAGTCCTTAAGAAAGGAGAATTAATGAATACAGAGTTGCGGATTTTTGCATTAATCCGGTTAGGAATTGAAGATAGTTCCAGAATTGCGGAATTCTTAAGGTATTCCGTAAATACCATTTATAATTACAGGGCAAAAGTTAAGAATAAAGCCAAAGTGTCCCGTGATGATTTTGAAAACCGGGTAAGAAAGATAGGGAGCTTTTCCGATTAAATCCTTCGCTGTATTCCGGGGAGTTTGTTAGCCGTTCCTACCCTGTAAAGGCTTAATAAGCTCTGTATAGTATCCACTTTTTTAAAGAAAGAGATAAATTATACAATCTTGATTATTAATAAATTGCGAACTTAACCAACCTTTATTTTTCCACCATTTTACCCCCTCGTTTAGGATTACATATTCTATCCCTCTACTTTTGCTTTCGATCAATTAATGGTCAGAACCTTTGTAAATATTAACTTTTAATTTGATAAGTATGAAAAACAGCAGTCGAAGAAATCGTCTGAAATATGGAAAACGCCTTTGTTTTCTATTCGGGTTATTTTTATCAATGAATGCCTTTTCACAGAAAATCACAGTAACCGGAGTAGTTTCTGACGGAACCGACGAGCCGGTTATCGGAGCCAGTATTCTGGAAAAAGGAACAACCAACGGAACCATTACGGATTTTGACGGGAACTTTAATTTGAGTGTGCAGGATGATGCCGTTTTAGTCGTCTCTTATGTAGGATATGTTTCCCAGGAAGTAGAAGTAAAAGGCAGAACCACGCTCTCCATTACATTAAGGGAGGATACGGAATTACTGGATGAAGTTGTCGTAATCGGATACGGCTCTGTAAAACGAAAAGACGTAACCACCTCCATTTCCACTGTATCTACCAAAGACCTTGACCAACGCCCCATTGTTACAGCCGGACAAGCTATCCAGGGTAAAGCAGCAGGGGTTTCTGTGGTTTCCCCCAGTGGACAACCGGGAGGAGAACTATCTATCCGTGTTCGCGGTACTACCTCTTTCAATGGTAGTAATGACCCGCTGTATGTAGTAGACGGTGTACCAATGACCGATATTAATTTCCTTTCAGCCAACGACATTGAGAGCATGCAGATTTTAAAAGATGCCTCTTCCGCCGCTATTTACGGGTCACGTGCTGCCAACGGTGTTATTATGATTACCACGAAATCAGGAGTGCAGGGAAATTCAAAAGTAGCTTTCAGCTCACATGTGGGTATTAATAAAGTAGCCAATAAAATAAAGGCGTTGAATGTAGCCCAGTATAAAGAGTTGATGGATGAAATTGGTGTAGTAAATGTTCCGGAAGGACTGAAAGACGAAACCAACTGGTTTGATGAAACCTACCGCACGGGTATTAGCCAGAATTATCAGGTTTCCGTATCTAACGCGACGGACAAACTGAGCTATTTCCTTTCAGGAGGATATACCGGAGAAGACGGAGTGATTAAATCTTCTTTTTACAGACGCTATAATTTCAGGGCAAACATTGATAATCAAATCCGTAACTGGCTGAACATCGGAGCAAATATCTCTTATTCGGATTATTCAAAAAACGGAATTATATCGGGACATGGAGCTAACCGCGGAGGTGTGATTCTTTCTGTAATTAATACGCCTACGTATGGAAAAATATGGGATGAGTATAATCCGGGACAATATTATAATAATTTCTATGGATTAAATATCACACATCCCTTGGAGAATATTGCAAGACAGGAAGACAACAAAAATACCAGTAACCGTTTGATTGCTACCGGAAAAGCAGAAATCACATTTATGCCGGAGTTGAAATTAAAATCAACGTTTACACTGGACAGGGACCAGAATCACGAAACAAATTTTCTTGACCCTATCAAAACCACAGAAGGACGCAACAGCGGAGGAACAGGAAAAGACCAGCGTTCAATAGGTACTGTGCTTGTTTTTGATAACATTCTTACTTATACAAAGAGTTTTGATAAACACGGGCTTGACATCATGGGAGGTTCTTCATGGACCAGTTCTTCATGGACTCAAAGCTATATAAACGGTTCTAACTATGCCAATGGCGATATACATACTTTAAATGCTGCCAATAAAATAGCATGGAACAACACCGGCAGCACAGCAGCCGAATGGGCCATTATGTCTTACGTAGCCCGTATAGCTTATAACTACGACAGCAAATACCTGATTACAGCCAATATGCGCGCAGACGGTTCTTCCAAATTACATCCGGACCACCGCTGGGGTTACTTTCCATCTATCTCGGCTGCCTGGCGTATCTCTTCCGAGAAATTTATGGAAGATGTTTCCTGGATTAATGACCTGAAACTTCGCGGAGGTTGGGGACAAACAGGTAACCAATCCGGCCTGGGAGATTATGCCTACCTGATGCGTTACAACATAAACCGGGTAGAATGGTGGTTGGAAGGCAACGAAAACGCTGTTCCTACACTTTCACAGGCCAATTTAAGAACAAAAGACCTGAAGTGGGAAACAACTTCCCAAACTAACATCGGAGTAGACTTTACCGTACTCGACAACCGGTTAACGCTTTACCTGGACTATTACTACAAGAAAACTACCGATATGTTGATGAAAGTAACCATTCCTTCGGGAGCTGCCGCTGCTGACGAGATTTCACGTAATGAAGGAGAAATGGTAAATAAAGGATTTGAAGTAACACTCAGTTCAAGAAACCTGACCGGCGTATTTGAATGGAATACGGATTTCAACATCTCCTTTAACCGCAATAAACTTACAAAACTGGAACTGACCAAAATTTACTACGATGCCAAAACATCCGACCAGGTAAATGACTATGTAGTCCGTAATGAAGAAGGAAGAGCATTAGGAGGATTCTACGGATATATCAGTGACGGAGTTGACCCGGAAACAGGTAACCTGATTTACCGGGATTTAAATGATGACGGCGTAATTACCCCTTCAGACCGTACCTACATCGGCGACCCGAATCCGGACTTTATCTTTGGCTTGACCAATACATTTTCTTATAAAAACTTCAACTTAAGCATATTCCTGCAAGGTTCTTACGGAAATGATATCTACAATGCTTCCCGCATGGAAATGGAAGGGATGTATGACGGTAAAAACCAATCGACCAGCGTGCTGAAACGCTGGAGAATACCGGGACAGATTACCAATGTACCCAAAGCCGGATTTAACCTAAAAAACTCCAGCTACTTTGTGGAAGACGGAAGCTATTTACGTGTAAAAGACATTACGCTTTCCTATAATTTTAAAGGACCTCTTTTGAGGAAATGGGGCGTTACCCGCCTGCAACCTTATTGCACAGCTACCAATTTACTTACCTGGACCAGCTATAGCGGAATGGACCCGGAAGTGAATCAATATGGAAATGACGGGGCTGTACAAGGAATAGACTGGGGTACCTATCCACATAGCAAATCATTTATATTCGGATTAAATGTTGAATTTTAATAAGAGTTTAGCCATATGAAAAATAAATATATCAAAATAAGCGTAGCTGCATGCCTTATAGCTATGACAGCCTGCACACTGGATTATGACCCATTATCAGAATATTCGGATGTAACCGTAGGTTCTTCCGACGATGGAATTGAGTTTAAAGACCGGGCGGAAATGCTTTCCCAATATGAAGGCATGTACAGGCGGATGAATGAAAACCAGGAACATTGGTATCTTGACTATTTACTTATCAACGAATCTTATTCCGACAACGCCTATGGAGGAACTACAGATTCCCAGACACTTCCCTTTGAGAATAACGCGGTAGATGCCAGCAGCCAGGTACTCGAAAGAGACTGGAACAGATACCTGGCAGATATTGCAGTAGCCAACCGGATTATATGTAATATAGATGATGTGCCTGACCCGGGATTCAGTACTGCGGAACGTGAACAATGGAAAGCGGAAGCAAAAATATACCGTGCCATGATTATGTTTGAAATGGCGCGCTTCTGGGGAAACTTTCCGGTCATTACTACCGTAGCTCCCGATATTACTTCCGAAAATATTCATGAAGTTTATCCACTCTATTATCCTGAACAAAACACAGTGGAAGAAGCATACGCACAGATTGAGAAAGACCTCACCGAAGCCCTGGTATATGCACCCGCAGTAGACCGGGGTAATAAAACCCTGCTTACAAAAGCAGTAGCCAATACATTACTGGCCAAAGTATATGCAGAAAAAGTATTACGGGACTATGACAAAGTTATTCATTATTGTGATGAAGTAATTAATGACGGTTTTTCATTGGTGACCGACTATGCTGACCTGTTCGGTATGAACTCCAATAATTCGGACATGAGAATGCGCAACACCCCGGAAAGTATTCTGGAAATACAATATTCGGCAGGAAACGGGAACTGGGTAACCTGGATGTTCGGACGTAACCTCACCAACTGGAACGAAAGTTTTACGTGGGCTAAATGGGTAACTCCTTCCCGTAACCTGATTAAAGCATTTGAAGATGAAAAAGATGAAATCCGCCTGAATGAAAGTGTAGTCTACTATTCCTGTAACTGGAGTATTTACTATCCCTCTAAAAACTATGCATTCATGTATAAATGCCGTTCAGCGGTGAGCAGCATCATTAAACTTCGCCTGGCAGATGTGATACTTTTAAAAGCCGAAGCATTGATTATGAAAGAGTCTGCTGACCTGAATGGGGCAGCCGAACTTATCAACCAGGTTCGCAGCCGTGTAAACCTGAGTCCATTGACCAATGAAGATAAAGCGTCTAAAGAAGCGATGATTGAAGCACTGTTAAAAGAACGTCGCCTGGAACTGGCTTTCGAAGGTCAACGTTGGTTTGACCTCGTGCGTTTTGAAAAAGTAGAAGAAGTGATGAACGCTGTCTTTGCAAAAGACAAAGGACGCAAACCACAGGTACATCCATTTACCCGTAATTCTTACCTTCTACCTATACCGCAGAATGTATTGGATCAAAACAGGAACCTTAAACAAAATCCGGGGCATTAACAAAAGGTGTAGTTGGTTGCTTACGCTAGCCAGGAGGTAACCGGAAAAACTACTTACCGGTTGCTGTATTAAATTAAAATGTAGAACCCTAAAAAACAACGATATGAATATAAAATTAATTATATTTTCCCTGTCACTTATCACTTCCTCGGTTTTTATTGCGTGTGATAATGATACGCCCGATCCAGGTAACTCCGGCAATGGAAATGAAGAAATAGAAAATAAAGATGTAACTATTTATGTAACCACTAATACACGTGGTGAAGACTTTAGCAGGAAAGGAGTAGATTTCAGTGATAAATCAAACATGGCTCCTACTGCCATTACCCTCGATCCTTCCGAACGTTATCAGGAAATGGATGGTTTTGGGGCAGCCATCACAGGTGCCACCTGCTTTAACCTGTTGCAGATGACACCGGAGAACCGCACGCAATTCCTGAAAGAAACCTTTTCTGATAAGGAAGGAATGGGATACAGCTATATCCGTATTGCTATCGGTTGCTCCGACTTTTCCTTAAGCGAATATACCTGTTGTGATGTGAAAGGAATTGAAAATTTTGCCCTGCAGGAAGAAGAAACCGATTTTATCATTCCGGTTATAAAAGAGATTCTTGCCATTAATCCTAATATAAAGATTATAGGTTCTCCGTGGACTTGTCCGCTGTAGATGAAAGTAAATAATTTAACCGATAAGCAACCTTACAATTCATGGACCAGCGGTCAACTCAATCCGGATTATTATCAGGACTATGCCACCTATTTTGTAAAATGGGTAGAAGCATTTAAAAAAGAAGGAATAAATATTTATGCTATTACTCCACAAAACGAACCCCTTAACCGTGGAAACTCTGCTTCCCTTTACATGGGCTGGGAAGAACAACGCAATTTTGTAAAAACAGCCCTGGGACCTCAATTTGCGCAAGCCGGACTAAGTACGAAGATATATGCTTACGACCACAATTATGATTACGATAACATAGATAGCCAGAAAAACTATCCGGTTAAAATATATGAGGATGAAGTGGCTGCTTCTTACCTGGCCGGTGCTGCCTATCATAACTATGGCGGAGATCGCTCTGAACTGCTGGAAGTACACAACAGCCGTCCCGATAAAGAACTGATTTTTACGGAAACTTCTATCGGAGAGTGGAACAGCGGACGCAATCTGGAAGAGAGGTTACTGGAAGATATGGCTTCCATTGCTTTGGGTACTGTTAACAACTGGTGTAAAGCAGTTATGGTATGGAACCTTATGTTAGATAATGATTTAGGTCCCAACCGCCCCGGAGGATGTACCACTTGTTACGGTGCTGTAGATATTGGCTATGACTATAAAACAATCAGGCGCAACTCACACTATTACATTATCGGGCACCTGGCTTCTGTAGTAAAACCCGGAGCAGTACGCATCGGAGCCAAAGGTTATAACGGGGAAGGTATTACCTATACGGCATTCGAAAACACAGACGGAACCTATGCACTGGTATTACTAAACAATAGTGATGTGAAAACAAAAATCACCATCAGCGATGAAAACAATCATTTCGCTTATGATGTACCGGCAAATGCAGTGGTGTCTTACCGTTGGAAAAAATAAAAATTATAAACAGTAAAAGAAAAAAGTTATGAAACGATATACCTATTTGATTTGTGCCTTGTTTCTGGCCACTTGCCTGAGTTCCTGCGGAGACGATGATCCGGCAGTGGGTTATCCGGTAGTAGACATAAAAACAAATTTTGAAGCAGCCTTGTTTGGAGACAGCCTGAGTTTCACCTTCCATGCCTCCGATGAAGAAGTCCCGCTTTCTACCTTAAAAGCAGAGTTATATTATGGAGATGAGTTAGTATCGGAAACTGTAATCAGAACCCGGACAAACTCCGATTATACGGGTAAAATCTACATACCTTATTTTCCAAATGTAGCCAATGGAACGGCTACCCTGAAATTTATTCTTCAAAACATTAATTTTACAAAATCAGAAAAAGAGTATAACCTGCCTTTAAGCCGCCCTGATTTTCCTTACCTTACTTTGGTAACCCGTGAAAACGAGTACCGCATGGAACGCACAGGACTTTATGAATATGCGGTGACCGATGCTTTTCCACAGAACCTGTCTGCTTACATAAAAGCACCTGCTGTTGGACCGCAAGGAAATGAAATCCTTTTCGGGTGGGGCGATGAAAGAAGTATTACAGAGAATGAGAACGGATATATTCCATTTTCCGGAGTAGGAAGTGAATATACCGTTACTTTTAATACCCTTACCTATGAAGCATCGCCATTCACCAGCCTTTCATTTAACGGTGAAGAAATGGAGATGATAGATGAAAATACTTATCAGATTGAAAAAACACTATCCCAGGGAAGTATAATTTCTATAACAGGCATTGAAGGGTTTGATAGTTGGTGGATTAATCCGGACTATTTTACCCGTAACAGTAATGGCACCTTAACGCTTGTTCCGGTAGATGCCCGCTATCGTATTACATTAGACCTCGCTACCAGATACCTGAAAGCAGAAGTATTAAATGGAACAGAACAGGCATCGCTCAATAACCAGGGACATGGCGCTTTGTGGTTAATGGGCTGGGGAGTTGGTAAACCTTCGCTCGATTACCAGTTCGGATGGGAACCCGGATTTGCCTATTGTGTGCCCGAGGCATCTTCCCAGGTTTACCGGGTAGTATTAGTTGGAGGTCCGGAAAATGGTTCCGTATTCGGACAAACCATCCGGGTAGATTATATAAGTTGTAAATTCTTCCACCAGAACGACTGGGGTGGAGAAATTAATTCCGCCGAATTGACGCCCGGCACAGAAGCTTACCTGATTATAAACGGAGATGGTAACCTGGAACTGGCAGAAGGAGTTACACTGGAAGAAAATGCGACCTATATACTAACTGTAGACCTCACCAATGGAAATCAGAATGCAGTTATAAGTTTTGTAAAAGAATAAGATTAAATGAAGTTAAGGTATAAATAGTTAAAGAAGTAGAGTAGAACGGATAAGCCTGAAAGAAAGTCCGGCAAATAAATAACCCGGAACTAAATTCTGATAAACAAAACCGCAATTATTTCTTTAACTATTTATGAACCCTGGTAATCCGGATATCTGAAATAATTTGTATTTTAGTATCAGTAAAAAAGTAAGAAAATAAAATCAAAGACAATATGAAAAAATTTATCATGGGGATAATATCCCTGACTTGCATCAGTTTGTATGCTCAAACCTCGCCTCCGGTTTATCTGGATGAGACCAAGCCGATGGAAGAACGCATTGAAGATGCACTCTCCCGTATGACAGTTGAAGAAAAAGTAGCCATGGTACATGCGCAATCCAAGTTCAGTTCACCCGGTGTACCCCGTCTGGGCATTCCCGAAAACTGGGCAACCGACGGTCCTCACGGGATTCGGGCAGAAGTTATGTGGGATGAATGGTATGGGGCAAACTGGACCAATGACTCCTGCATTGCCTTTCCTGCCCTCACTTGCCTGGCTGCTACGTGGAATCCCGAAATGTCTGCGCTGTATGGCAAAAGCATAGGAGAAGAAGCCCGCTACCGTAATAAAAACATCCTGTTAGGTCCCGGGGTAAATATCTACCGTACTCCTTTGAACGGACGTAATTTTGAATATATGGGCGAAGACCCTTACCTGGCTTCTATCATGGTTGTTCCGTATATTCAGGAAGTCCAGAAACAAGGTGTAGCTGCTTGTGTAAAACATTTTGCATTAAATAACCAGGAAATTGACCGTAACGAAGTAGATGTAATTTTAGATGATAGGGCATTGTATGAAATTTACCTGCCTGCTTTCAAAGCTTCCGTACACGAAGGAGGTACCTGGTCAATTATGGGCTCTTATAACAAATAT
>Ga0192240_10602_pt1 | contig 13514 bp, 11 predicted proteins | sample Koala_Koa27_H3_FD_131237 | JGI IMG/M metagenome (GOLD analysis project Ga0192240, IMG submission 131237) | Enriched cells from koala feces incubated with labeled cellulose particles, San Francisco Zoo, California, United States - Koala_Koa2-7_H3 ...
AAGGAGACTGATTGTATTATGACCGATTTACAGATAAAGTGTTTTCTGGAGGTTGCGACGCACCTGAGTTTTACGAAGGCGGCGAAGGGTCTGTTCATTTCCCAGTCGAATATCAGCAGGCAGATCGCTTCGCTGGAGGAGGAACTGAGCCTGCCTCTTTTTGACCGCAACACGAAGGGCGTGCGGCTGACGATTCAGGGTCAGATGCTCGCGGAGACGCTTTCACAGATGTCGACCGAGTGGCAGAATGCGCTGGCCCGCGCGAAGAACTCTGTGAAGAAGTTCAGCGGAGGCATATCGATCGGCTGCCAGGAGCATATCAAGTCTAACAGCTATATTTCGCAGGTTTTATCCGGCTTCCGGGAGGATCGCCCGGAGATTCAGATCATGAAGGAGAGATGTACGCAGCGGAAACTGGTTGAGGGACTGATGAATGATTATTATGACGCGATTCTGATTGCCGATCATGACGTGAAGATGGTGCAGGGCGTCGATAAGCTTACCTTATTTTATTCACGCGTCGGTATCGTGATTCACAAGAGTCATCCGCTGTTCCGAAAAAGGGATGTGAAGCTTTCCGACTTTAAGGACAGTCCGTTCCTGCAATACCTTCCGATGAAGCTGAAGCCTGAGGATGATTATCTTCACAATATCTGCGCGGCTTTCGATTTTGAGCCGAAGGTGGCTGCGGAGTTTGAGGATTTTGAAGAGCTTCTTCTCGCGATCGAGATGGGCGAGGGGGTTTCTCTGGTATTTGAGGAGGATGAGGTAACTTCGAATATGAACCTTCGGTTTATCCCCATTAAGGAGGATGTCCCGCAGAAATATCTTTCCATGCAGCTGGTTCGCAAGAATAAGAATAAAAACCCGGCATTAAATGATTTTTACATATATGCACAAAAGTACTCCAATCTTCATGCCAAGAGAGATTTCTGATAATCAAAAAAATTAAATCCGGAATTTTCCTCTTGACTGTATGGTGACAATACAGCTTACAATGCGTTATAGAAGGGGGCAGCTGTATTATTATGCAAACCTTTTCGGTAGCGAATAGTATCTGTGAGACTGCGCGATGCAGTGCATCCTCTACTCTGGCGCTGCAGCGGTTTTTACGGATACGATATTTATCACATATTTAAAAGGAGGTTTAGCCATGCAAGGCGAAATTCGTTTAACAAACTCCAGTACCGGCGGTCCGGTGTTCGTATATGTTAAGGATGGAAAGATCATCCGTATCACACCGATGGACTTTGACGAGACCGATCCGGAAGGCTGGACAATCCATGCGAGGGGCAGAGAGTTCAAGGCACCCCGGTATACGACGATCGCACCGTTTACGGCCGGCCAGAAATCCATGATTTATTCTGACCGCAGACTTCTGTATCCGATGAAGCGTGTGGACTTTGATCCGAACGGCGAGCGGAATATTCAGAACCGCGGTATTTCCGGTTATGAGAGAATCAGCTGGGATGAGGCGACCGACATTGTTGTAAACGAGATTAACAGAATCAAGAGAGAGGTTGGACCGGGCGGTATCATGTCCACACCTTCATCTCACCATTTATGGGGTAACGTTGGTTATCGTCACTCCACCTACTTCCGCTTCATGAACCTTATGGGATTCACTTATGCGGATCACAACCCGGACAGCTGGGAAGGCTGGCACTGGGGCGGCATGCATATGTGGGGCTTCTCCTGGAGACTTGGATGTCCGGAGCAGTATGACCTGTTAGAGGATGGTCTGAAGTATGCGGAGATGATCGTATTCTGGTCTTCTGATCCTGAGGTTAACAGCGGTATCTACGCTGCGTTTGAGTCACACATCAGACGTCGTTGGCTGGATGAGCTGGGCGTGAAGATGGTATTCATCGATCCTTTCTTCAACCATTCCGCTAATATGTGGGGTATTAAATGGTTTTCACCGAAGGTTGGTACAGACCATGCGATTTCTTTCGCAATTGCGTATACTTGGCTGACAGAGGGTACATATGACAAAGAGTACGTTGCGACACATGCTTACGGCTTCGAAGAGTGGGCTGAGTATGTATTGGGCAACGGCGATGACGGTATTCCGAAGACCTGCGAATGGGCAGAGAAAGAGTCCGGTATTCCGGCATGTGATATCCGTGCTCTGGCTCGTGAGTGGGCAAAGAAGAACACTTACCTTGCAGCCGGCGGTATGGGCGGCTGGGGCGGCGCCTGCCGTGCAACTCATGGTATTGAGTGGGCTCGTGGTATGATCGCTCTTGCTACCATGCAGGGTATGGGTAAGCCGGGTTCCAATATCTGGTCTACCACACAGGGTGTTCCGACTGACTATGAATTCTTCTTCCCCGGATATGCCGAGGGCGGTATTTCCGGTGACTGCTCGAACTCCGCGGCAGGCTTTAAGTTTGCATGGCGTATGTTCGACGGACGTACGACATTCCCGGCTCCTGTAAAGATGAACTGGGAGGCTGGTCAGCATATCCCGCGTCTGAAGATTCCGGAGTGCCTGATGAACGGCAAGTTCGAATGGTATGGCAAGGGATTCTGCGGACCTTCCATTGAGGCGCAGATGCATCCGTATCAGTATCCGGCTCCGGGTTACGGCAGCATCAAGATGTACTGGAAGTACGGCGGACCGCATATCGGTACCATGACTGCCACAAACCGTTATGCAAAGATGTATCGCTCCGATACACTTGAGTTTGTAGTAAGTCAGTCCATCTGGAACGAAGGCGAGGTTATGTTTGCTGACGTTATCCTTCCGGCCTGCACGAACTATGAGCGTTGGGATATCTCTGAGTTTGCAAACTGTTCCGGTTATATTCCGGATAACTTCCAGATGGCAAACAACCGAGTTATTTCTCTCCAGGCAAAATGCATTGAGCCGCTTGGTGAGTCCATGTCTGACTATGAGATTTATGCATTGATGTCAAAGAAACTTGGCATCTATGATATCTTTACCGAGGGTAAGGATGAGCTTGACTGGGTAAGACAGTATTACAATGCAACAGATTGCCCGAAACTTATGACATTTGATGAGTTCTTCAAGAAGGGATATCTGGTTGTCCCGGATAATCCGAATCGTAAGAAGACCGTTGCTCTCCGTTGGTTTGCTGAGGATCGTGTGCGCGATACACCGGATTGGGGTCCCGCGCCGAACCAGTCCGTTGCCATGAAGGGCTTACAGACCACGACAGGTAAGATTGAGTTTATTGCAACAAGCCTGAAGCGTTTCGAGGATCAGGGCTACATTGATGAATATCGTCCTGCTATGCATAAATATGTACCCGCGTGGGAGAGCTGGCATGCAGAGGTTGCGAAGAAATATCCTCTGGGTATGTTGTCTCCTCATCCCAGATTCTCCATGCATACCATGGGTGACGCGAAGGATTCCTTCATGAATGATATCAAGGATCACCGTGTATTGGTTGACGGCTGGTATTACTGGATCATCCGAATGAACACTGTTGACGCAGAGGCTCGCGGTATCAAGGATGGCGATCTGGTTCGCGCGTTCAATGACAGAGGGTCCGTTATCCTTTGTGCACAGGTTGGCGAGCGTGTACAGCCCGGTACAGTTCACTCCTACGAGTCCTGTGCTGAGTATGCTCCGCTTGGTAAGCCGGGATGCTCCGCAGACCGCGGCGGCTGCGTAAATATTCTTACGCCGGATCGCTACATGTCCAAGTATGCCTGCGGTATGGCACCGAACAGTGCTCAGGTTGAAGTTGAAAAATGGGACGGAGGTATCTACGAGATTTATTAATCCCGTGGGTGCGCCCGGAAAGGAGAATAAGAGATGAAACAGTGGTATTTAGTACAGGATATCAGATGGTGCCATGACTGTAACAACTGCTTTATGTCCTGTAAGGATGAGCATGTAGATAATGAGTGGCCGGGTTATACCGAGTCCCAGCCGCGTCACGGCCATCGCTGGATGAACATTCTGCGCAGAGAGCGCGGCAGATATGCGCGCAATGATTATATTTATCTCTCGATGCCCTGCCAGCATTGTGAGAAATGTCCTCTTGTAGAGGCCGGATATGCTACCAGAAGAGATGACGGTATCGTTCTGATTGACATGGATAAGGCAAGAGGCAAGAAGGAAGTTGCTTCCATGTGCCCTTACGGTGCGGTTTACTATAATGAGGAGAAAGAAGTTGCGCAGAAGTGTACGATGTGTGCGCATCTGCTCGATGATCCGGATTGGACGCCCGGCGTTCCGAGATGTGTTCATTCCTGCCCGACAAAAGCTCTGCAGGCATATCACATTGAGCCGCTTGAGATGGAGGCTATGATAGAGTCAGAAGGTCTTTCCGTTTACAGACCGGAGCTTGGCCTGAATCCTCATGTATACTATAAGAACCTTCACAAGTTCACAAAGAATTTCGTTGCAGCCGGCATTCGCAAAGATATGGATTGCTATGAGGGTGCTTCCGTTGAGATTAGAAAAGACGGAGAACTCATTGAGGCTCAGAAGACAAACTTCTTTGGTGATTTCAAGTTCGATGGCCTGGATGACGGAAAATATGTCATCTCCATTGATGTAGAAGGCGTGAAGAAGGATATTGATGTGGAGATTGCGGGTAAATCCCTGAATCTTGATTTTATCGATTTCTGAAAATGCTTTTAAGTTTGTGCCCATGCTGTCAGAGGCATGGGCACAATTTGTAAACAAAGTGTCGGGGAGGGGTGCATGTTTATTTGTATGCAGCCTTACTGACATTTGTTTGCGTTATAAAGGGATATTTACCGGGAACTGTTATTGCTGGCGGCACCCGGCATCCGGTTTATTCAATTTTTATGAAGGAGACAGCACATGAAAAAAGTAGTGATTTTTAACGGAAGTCCGCGGATGGACGGCAACACGGCCACGATTTTACAGATGATCGAGCGCGGTGCAAAAGAGCATCATGCGAACGTGAAGAGCTATACGTTGTTTAAAATGCGTTTTATGGCCTGTCAGGGCTGTTTTGCCTGTCGTATGCAGGATGATTGTCTGGTGAATGATGAGTTGAAGAAGGCTCTGGAGGATGTCAAGGATGCGGATGCCGTTGTGATCGGATCGCCGATCTACTTTATGCAGGTGAATGGAATGGTGAAGAACCTGTATGACCGTTTTTTCCCTCTGATCGGACAGGATGGGAGACCGAGATACGGACAGAAGAAGATCGTCACGGTCTACACTCAGGACAATGAGGATCCGAATATGTTTTCCATGTATTTTGATTATCTGGCTGCCATGTTTCCGGGATTCGGGTTTGTGGATGAGGAGAGGATTGTCTGTGTGAAAGGAAATGATCCTGAGTCCGCGGAGAATAATCGTGAATTAAAAAGATATGCTTATGATGTTGGCCGTTCGCTGACAAATGGAGAGTAGAGACAAATGAAAAATTATATCTTTGACCTGGATGAAGCGCTTGCATTGATGCTGGAACGCTGTAAATGTCTGGACACAGAGATGGTACCTGTAGATAAGGCGTCAGGCCGTGTCCTGGCTGCAGATGTGAAAGCACGTTATGATGTGCCGCTTTTTGACAAATCACCTTTGGACGGATATGCGTTCTATGCTTCTGATACACAGTCTGTATCCAGAGATAAACCGGTTCGATTGGCCGTCGCGGAAGAGATTCCGGCCGGGTCTGTATCTCATAAGACCTTAAAACACGGTTATGCTGTAAAAATATTGACCGGAGCGCCGATCCCGGAAGGTGCAGATGCCATCGTAAAATACGAGGATACCATTGCTTCGGACGGATATGTGACTATATTCGAGAGTTTCCGTACGGGAGATAATGTTGTACACAAAGGAGAGGATGTTCGGTTCGGTGAGGTGATCGCACCGAAGGGAACGGTTGTGGATGAAGCCATTCACGGCATGATTGCCTCGCAGGGGATTGCCGCAGTTGAGGTTTACAGGGTTCCTCTGATCGGCATAATCTCTCAGGGAAACGAGCTCCTGGATCCGGGCGAGACACTTCAATCAGGAAAAATTTATAATTCTAATCGCTATATGCTTCATTCAGCTTTGAAACGGGAGGGACTTCCCTCAATCTATCTCGGTATTGTGCCGGATCAGATGGAACGCATCGCAGAGTTTTTGCAGACTGCGGTCAGCATGTATGATGCTGTAATCATGACAGGGGGTGTCTCTGTCGGAACCTATGATTATACAAAGGATGCTCTGGAACGGGCGGGAGCGGAGATCCTTGTCGATAAGATTCGGATAAAACCGGGATCGTCCTGCTGTCTTGCAATATTAAAGGGGGTACCGGTTTTCGGATTGTCAGGTAATCCGTCTGCCGCCATGACGACATTCCATCTGGTTGCGGTTCCTGCTTTGCGCAAGATTTCAGGCAGAACAGACTATATGCTTCAGAAAATCCGTGTTTGTCTTGCGGAAACCTATAAAAAAAAGAGCCCGATTCTTCGCGTTTTAAAAGGCAGTCTGAGCCTGGAGGAGGGAAATGTGCTGTTTCATTTGAATCAGCATCAGCAAAACGGAAGTGTCAGCGCAATGAAAGGCGCGGATATTTTTGCAGTCATTCCTGCTGAAAGCGGGGCAGTAAAAGCCGGAACAATGCTGGACGCATACGTTATTTAGTGGTATAATACATATCATTGTTATTGCGTGCGGGTATATCCTGCGATGATTGTGCAGATGATATACCCGTGTTTTATTATATCATATATCGCAAAGCACGTAACTACCCTGACAGGAGAAACCATTACATGAGAGACAAATACGGAAGAGACATCACATATATGAGAATATCTATTACAGATGAGTGCAATCTGCGCTGTCTGTACTGTATGCCGGATAAGCGGACAGATTGTATTTCCTCTAATACGGATCTGATGAGCGCTGACGAGATCGTAGAGATTACGGAAGCGGCCGTGGCAGCGGGCATATCGAAGATTCGCGTAACCGGAGGGGAGCCGTTGATCCGGCCGGATGTGATTGATATTTGCCGGAGAATTTCCGCCATTCCCGGTGTGAAAGAACTCGCGCTGACAACCAATGGGATTATGCTGGCTGAGATGGCATATGCCTTGCGGGATGCCGGCGTCGCCCGCCTGAATATCAGCCTTGACACGCTTCAGACGGAGAAATATACCAGGATTACGAGACACGGAAAGTTTCCTGAAGTAATTGACGGTATCGACCGGGCCCGGGAGGCCGGGCTTGTTCCGATCAAGCTGAATACAGTGCTGATCGGAGGCTTTAATGATGATGAGATCGTGGATTTTGTGAATCTGGCGCGGGACGGAAATGTGGAAGTTCGCTTTATTGAACTGATGCCTATCGGTGCCTGTGCTTCATTTCCGAAGCATTCGTTTGTCAAGGGCGACATTGTGCTGGAAAAGGTTCCGGATCTGGTTCCGATTGATGATTCGGGCGTGGCGCGAATGTATTCGTTCCCGGACGGGAGAGGCAGAATCGGTATCATCAGTGCGGTAAACCAGCATTTCTGTTTATCCTGCAACCGGATCCGTCTGACCTGCGACGGAAAGATAAAACCCTGTCTTCACTCAAAGGATGAGATCGTGGTAAGGGGGCTCCACGGTGAAGATCTGGCGAGGGAGTTAAGGCGTGCTATTGTTGACAAACCGGCACAGCATGTGAAACTGACATATGGGAATGTGAGTGAGACAAATCGCTACATGAATCAGATTGGCGGATGAGATCTTGCGGGTTAGTATGATAGATGACAGGAGAAGTGAATATGAGTGATGGGATGACGAAGGAAACACAAGTATATAATCAGCTCAGGGAAGCGATTCTGCGCAATGAGTTCGAACCGGGTACGGTACTGGTAGAGCGGAAGCTTTCCGAGAAATATCATGTGAGCCGCTCACCGGTTCGTTATGCGCTGCGGCAGCTGGCACGCGAAGGATTGCTGACGGAGGAACCGGGGAAGGGGATAGTCGTTCCGGTATATACATTAGAGGATATTCTTGGCGTTTATGATCTGCTGGAAGTATTGCAGGTCTATGCGCTTCAGGTTTCCCTGAAAAATTATGACTCGAATTCCGATCGGACGCTGACTCAGATCATGGAAGAGACGGAGAAGGAGTCTGAAGTCGGTGATCTGATTGAGCGAATGGAATGGGATGTAAAATTTCACAGTTTTATTATTCATTCTGTACATAATCGCTGGCTGGATAAGATGTTTGATCTGTTGCTGAACCAGAAAAGGCGTTTTGATGTGACATCTTTTGAGGATATGGAACATGGCAAGGAGACGACGAAGCAGCATGAGAAGATATATGAGGCGATTATGGCCCGTGATCTGGACGGAGCGATTGCCGCGGAACGGGAACACAGTCAGTATATCAAACAGTATTACATTAATAAATTAGTAACCGGAAGGTATAATATATGGCAGTAAAGACATTGATTTTTGAACAGAATTATAATGTGGGAGAGCCGATGGAACCGATTACGTTTTCCCTTTTTCGGGAACAGGAGGGGGAAGAGGTATGTATGACCCTGGCTTACGAATTCCGGCAGTCCGGGACAGAATCGGTGACCTGTAAGCGATTTTTCTTTCCGGTGCAGGCCGAGTATGAGAACCCGCTGCTGAGCTGGTATAACCTGATCTGCTGCAGCAACAATTATGGACCGATTCCGGTTGTATCTTATATGAATACTTCTGTACAGAACGGGAAGAAACTGGCGGCGACGATTTATCCGGAGTCCGCGGAGATTTATATGCAGACTCTGGCGCAGGTTGGAGATGATTTTCGCTGTTTTCCTTATCATACGCTTGAGTATCAGTATATGCTGTATATCAGCAGGAAGGGGACTCTGGCGGATTATTTTGATCTTGACGAGATTCTGGGTATTTACGAATCCTGTGATGTACATCTCGACAGGGAGAAGATGGAGGATTATTTCAGCAGGGAACTGTCCTGGTTCGGCAATGAGGAGGTCTGTCCGATCCGGATTCATTTCTGTGAGGGAGACGAGGAATTTGCAGTGACCGGATTACTGTTCGGTTATCCGGTGGAGAGCACGGTCGCGGTGATCCGTAAGACGATAGATCTGTGCGAGTAAAATTCTGTAAATGAATATTTTGTAAAAAGTTACTGGCAGACAGTAACTTTTTCTGCTTTTTGAACAAAAGAAAACTTGTGGTATACCACAAATAAACCTCGATTCAAACCAAAAGTAAAACAAACGGAATTCATTTATTACATTTGCTCATAATAGGAATATTCTGTTGAATAACAGAAAATTTGAGCCGGTGGTATACTATTGCCATCAAAGATGGCAATTCGTATAAATAATGCCATTCATAAAGGAGGATATTTATGAAGAAAAGAATGACAAAAATTCTCTCCATCGCGGTAGTAGGCGCGATGGCACTGAGCCTGGCGGCCTGCGGCAGCACAAGCTCAGGCAGCACAGAGGACAGTTCTGCGGCGGATGAGACCAGCAGCACTGCCGAGACCACGACCGCGGATTCCGATATTTCCATCGGTATTGTCGTAAAGACGGCGACGAACGCCCACTTTCAGGATATCGCTTACGGCGCTGTTCTGGCTGGACAGGAGCTTGGTGTTGAGGTGAGGGTAGACAACACCACGACGGAGTCGGATGTAGACGGCCAGGTTACAAAGTGCGAGAATATGATCTCCGCAGGTGTGGATGCGCTGATTCTGACAGCAAACGATTCAGACGGTGTTTCCGGTGCGGTTGAGGCTGCGCATGACGCAGGTATCCCGTTTGTGACAGTTGATACTGAGATCACGAACGTATGGGGTGATGAGATTGATGATTATATGCCGAGCTATATCGGTGTAGACCATGAGGAGATGGCATATGAGCTGGCGAAGACCGTGATTGATGCGGCCGGCGGCGAGGGCAATGTCATTATCCTTCGCGGTGTGGACGCGGCAAGCTCTTCTATTGAGAGAACAGCCGGATTTGAGCGTGCGATTGCTGAGTATGATGGTATTACACTGGTTGATTCCCAGAGCGCAAGCTATGATCAGGATACAGCGACAACCACTATGTCCGATCTGATTCAGGCACACAGCGATATTGATATCGTTCTTTGCTGCAACGATCTGATGGCTGTAGGTGCGGTTACCGCTCTTGAGGAGAACGGTATTGAAGTTGGTGAGGACGGTGTCCTCGTAGCGGGTATCGACGGCAACCTTCTGGCTCTGCAGTCTATAGATGAAGGAAAGCTGTATGCTTCTGCATATGACTGGTCCATCCTTCAGGGCTATTATGCGGTATATCAGGCTTATGATCTGATTAACGGCACGGATTCCAGCGAGTGGGAGTATCAGGCTAATTTCGAAGACGATGTCTACAGCCTGTACACCTTCACACCGGATACCATTATCACCAGCGAGAACATTGATGAGTATCTGCCTCATGGCGAAGAACTGGCTGAGTGGACCATGGGTACGGAAGTAGAGTCTGTTTCCGACTACATGTGGGAGTTCATTGATAAGGGTAATGAGTTATTTGATGCTCTGTAAATTGTAATATTGTAATGAGCATGGACAGATCGGCCGGCACAACGTGTCGGCCGATGTTCAGAAAGGCTGGATTTGATGGGAAAAGAAATTTTAAAGATGGCGAACATTTGCAAATCCTTTGCCGGAACACAGGTGCTGCACGATGTGAATTTTGATCTTCGTGCGGGGGAAGTTCACGCATTAATGGGAGCGAACGGCGCCGGGAAATCCACGCTGATGAAGGTGCTGGCGGGTGTATATCTGCCGGACAGCGGAACGATTGCGCATAATGGCCGTGTCATTCCGCTGAAAGGAACGGTACATGACGCTCAGTTGGATGGTATCGCCATGGTGTTCCAGGAGTTGAATATTCTGCCGCACCTGAGCGTACTGGAGAATATTTTTATCGCGAATGAGATTGTTAATAAAGGAATTTATGACTGGAAGGCGATGCGTAAACGTGCCCGTGAAGTGATGGATGAGGTGGGCGTAGATTTTGATCTGGATGCCAGAGCCGGAGACTTGCCGGTGGCAACGCAGCAGATGATTGAGATCACGCGTGCGTTGAATCTGAATTCCAATGTCATTATTTTTGATGAGCCGACTTCCTCATTGACGATGCAGGAGACGGATATCCTGTTTGCCCTGATCGGCCACCTGAAGGAAAAAGGCGTCGGCATGGTTTACATCACGCACCGTATGTCTGAGGTATATCAGATTTGTGACCGTATTACATTGCTCCGGGACGGAAGACTGGTTTTCTCTGATGATATTGCGAATGTGGATAATCAGCGGCTGCTTGCCGGCATTGTCGGTTCCGAAAATACAAATCAGTTTCCTGAAAAGTATCACCATGAGGGAGAAGTGATCTTTGAAGCGAAAAATGTTACCAGCAAAGGTTTGTATGAAGATGTAAGTTTTCAGTTAAAAGATGGCGAGATTCTCGGCTTTGCCGGATTGGCAGGCGCGGGAAGAACCGAGATAGCGAAGACGATTTTTGGTTGTTATAACCTTGATGAGGGTGAGCTTTTATTTGAAGGTAAGAAACTGGATGTCAAGAACCCGGTGGACGCGGTGCGTCAGGGCATAGGTTATGTTAGCGAGGACCGTAAGGTCGAAGGTATCCTGGCGGTACGTCCGATTCGTGAGAATATGAGTCTGCCGAGTATGATGACTCTCGGAAAAGGACTTCACATTCGGAATAATCAGGAGAAAGATGGCGTAAATAAACTGATTGACAGTTTGAAAATAAAGACGACAGGTATGGAGCAGAAGATAGAGAATCTGAGCGGCGGTAACCAGCAGAAGGTTTGCCTTGCAAAATGGCTGATGACAAACTCGAAACTGTTGCTTCTGGATGAGCCGACCCGCGGTGTGGACGTCGGAGCCAGAGCCGATTTCTACCAGCTGATTCAGGATCTTGTGAAACAGCATATCGGAGTCATTGTAATCTCCTCGGAGGAGGATGAGCTGATCGGCCTGTGCAACCGGATTATAGTGATGCGCGAGGGCAAAAAGGTCGGCGAGTTTAACGAGGATGAAAAAAACCTGAAGGAAAAAATGTTGAAATTGATGCTGGATATATAGTGCTGCCGGTAATAGAATCGGTGAATCGACCGGTTTGCTTATCTCAGGTGTAGCGATAGAATCAGCGATAATAGGAGGATTTTATGAACAACGTATCAACAGGGAAAAAGATATACGACAAATTTGGCGTGTATATCATTTTAGTGGCTCTTGTCGTACTATTTTCTGTCACCGGGAACGGATTTTTCTCCCTGAGCAATCTGACCAGTCTCCTGCGTACGGGAGCTGTATATATTTTGTTTGGCTGCGGTATGACATTTGTCATGATCAGCGGAAAAATCGATCTTTCCATCGGCGCCATTGCGGCTCTGGTAGGCTGTTCTGCTTCAATTTGTATGCAGGCAGGCATGCGCCCGATACCGGCGTCTCTGATCGGCATAGTCATCGGGCTTGCATGCGGTTTTGCCAATGGTTTTTGTATTGCCAAGCTGAAAGTTCCGTTCTTCATTATGACGGCCGGCATGATGTATGCAGCCAGCGGTCTGGCGCTGGTTATCACGCGTGAGACTTCCATTCGTATCGCGGATAATGAGAATGCGGCGGTGCAGTTTACTTTCTGGGGATCAAAGACGATCGGTATTATTCCGTCTCAGTTTATCGTGGCAATCATCTTTTTCGTGATCTGCTTTTATCTGATTCGGAATACGAAGCTTGGCCGTTATACATATGCAATCGGCAGCAATGAGCAGACTGCACGGCTCTCCGGTGTGAATGTTGACAGATACAATATTCTGATCTTTACACTGAACGGGCTTGCGGCAGCGATTGCCGGTCTGGTGCTGGCCTCCCGTCTGCGGACCGGCAGCCCGAACATTGCCGATGGCGGATACAATATCCTTGCGATTGCGGCGGCGGCTATCGGCGGAACCAGTCTTTCCGGCGGTGAGGGAAAACTGCCGAAAACAGTGGTCGGAGCCTTTGTTATCTGTGTCATCAGTACCGGATTGAACATTATGGGTGTTACATCTTCGGTTCAGAACATTGTTATCGGCGCGGTGCTTGTAGCGGTAGTGGCGATTGATATGTTCGGAAAGAGAAAATCAGGGAAATAATAAATAAGCTAATTATCTAAAATTTGTATACCCTCAGTAATAGAAAAAACGTCCTGTCCGGGCGTTTTTTCTATGTAAATGATTATTATTAATAGTGCGCTTTGGCGTATTCATGCGGTGCGCTTTTATATCATAGGACGAGCTTTTTTTATATAACAAAAGCCCTGACATACATGTCGGGGCTTTTACGGTATTTTCAATCCGAATAATGGAAGCGTTTATTCTCCGCCGCGTACAAACCAGATAATCAGTACAATAACCAGTACGATGACACAACCGAGAATCTGGTAGAAAGAACGCATCGTTCTGCTCAGCTTTTTCTTCTCAGGCGGTTCTTCGATCGGTTTTTTTGTTTTCTTGTTGATGTAATAGGCCATGGGAGCTCCTTTCGTTAGGTTGATCGTGCAC
>Ga0192240_10576_pt1 | contig 13492 bp, 15 predicted proteins | sample Koala_Koa27_H3_FD_131237 | JGI IMG/M metagenome (GOLD analysis project Ga0192240, IMG submission 131237) | Enriched cells from koala feces incubated with labeled cellulose particles, San Francisco Zoo, California, United States - Koala_Koa2-7_H3 ...
AGGAGCGTCTGGACATGCCGTGTGAAAGCGTGGTGATGGACGTATCCGGAAAGGATGTGAGGGTGACGCCCGGCGCATTGGCAGCGGCTGCAGCCGGAAGCCTGTCAGGTAAGGGGCCATTAAAGCTTTCCCCAGGGCCGGACGGTGAGGATAGAGGGCTGCTTTCAGGGATATACGGGGTGGTATCAGGAAAAAGCCTGCTGTTCCTGCTGGCCAACCTTGTATTGGCGGCAGGGCTATCCGGATATGTGGGATTAAAGCGCGCCCAGGTGACAGGGGAGCTGGACCGGATCCGGGCAGTCATGTCAGATGCAGGCTTCAGGGAACAATATGAGGCGTCCTGTAAACTGGAACGTGAAGTTTCGGAAATGGCTGCACAGATGGCTGAGGAGGAATCCTTAAAGAGCGCTTCGTCCGGCTTTCTGGACAGGACTGACTTTGAGGCGTTTGCAGCAGCCATGGAAGCGGATATGGATGTGGAGTCCCTTGTCTATGAAAAGGAAGCGGCAATCATGGAGATGACCATATCCCAGGGCAATCCTGGACAGGTCCCGTCTCTTGTGGAACGTATCAGGGATTCGGGCGTGTTCCGTTCTGTGAGCCACAGCAACTGGGAGCAGGAAGAGGACAATGACGCGGTGCGCATCCACGCATCAATCCGCGCAGTCCTCAAAGAGGAGGCGCAGGATGAAGAGAAGTAAAAGGGAACGCTTCCTCTTGGGGCTTTTAATGTTGGTCAGCATATGGGCGCTGGCATTGAAGTGTTTTATCCTTCCCGGACAAGGCCGTCTGGCGGAAGCCAGGGAACATCTGAGGACGGTTAAGGAGGAACAGTCAAAGGCAGAGCTGTACCTGAAGCATTACCCGGATTTAAGGGAGCGGCTTGAGGAGCTGAAGGAAGAAGAGGGTGGGGAATTTTTCTACCGGGATATTGACGATGTGTTTATGGACCGGAACATTCAGGAACTGGCGGGACGTGCCGGCGTGGGGATTGTGCGCCTGGACATCGGGACGCCTGTACCGGTGGGCTCAAGGGTGGGACACAGGGATATGGAGGACGCGGGCCATGTATCCGGAGCAGGCGCTAAAGCGGATGGGAATGCCGTGGAAGCTTCCTCCGGTATGGGGAACACAGCGGACATGAACGGTGCGGCAGGCTCCTCTGGGTCCGGTATCGTGGATTATACGGCAGATGCGCAGAGGACGGACAGTATGTCAGATACAGGGGATGGGTCCGGTTTGAGAAGAAAATATATGGTATCTACGGTCACATTGGAAGTAAAGTGCGCGGATGTGGGGAATATGATGGAATTTGCAGACGCCATATACCGGAATGATAAAAGCCTTGTAATCAGCTATATTGATCTGGCGGCATCGGACGGGAGGAACGGCAGCGGTGCGGCCGGAGGCAGCGGCATGGCCGGAGACAGCGGGATAGCCGGAGGCAGCGGTATGACCGGAGGCAGCGGCGCGGCCGGAGACAGCGGTATGGCTGGCGCCGGAGGTTTAAGCGGGATTGTGGAGGTCAGGTATTATTATGAAAAGACAAAATAGGGCGAAAGGGCAGGAGGGCTTTTCAATGATTGAGGTAATCACGGCCACAGCCCTTCTGGCAGTAACTGTATCCGGTTTCCTGATGATGTCCGGTGCCAATGCGGCACTTCTGGCAAAGGAGCACAGGATGGGCCGGATGAATTATGAGCTTAGTTCCATGTCCGGGGCAGGGGCGGGAGAGGCAACAGGCAATACCCTGGTGGTGGAGTTTTACATGGAAAATGAATCAGGCGACGGAGACTATACAGCGGTAGAATCCTTTGATGAATTCAGGGTAAGCACGGCACCGGAGGATATTGGCGGCTCCATGACATTTTACAGGCACAGGTAAAAGGCGGTAGGAAAATTGAATGGAAGAAATGTAAGGGATGGGTGTCAGGGATTTACGCTTTTAGAGTTGGTGGCGGCCCTTTCAATCACGGCGGTGATTGGTGTATTTGCAGCAGGCTTCCTGCATCCGCAGGTCAAGCTTTATTATGGATTTGACAGACTGGCCAAGGCAGAGGGCATGTGCGGTCAGGCGTATACAAAACTGGAGGGATTGCTGAGATACGGTTATATGTATCATGTGGAGCCCGGCTATCCGGAAACACTGGCATATTATGTGCGGGAGCCGGGAACGCCCAATCCATCCTGTGATGTGGACGGGATTACCTATGAAAAGCTGCCGCCGGTCTCCGGCTGGGCCCATATTTCTGCGGATGACCTGGATGTGGATACATTTGACGGGATGACTTTGGAACTTGATTTTGACGGAACACAAGCCAGGAAGGCAAAAGTGCTGATCCGTATCATGAAGGATGAGGAAACGGTTTATGAACAGGAAGCAGTCATACACTCCATGTATGAATATCAGGTGGAAGAGGGGGAGACGGCATGGGCGGCAATAGGAGCAGCCGTCCTGGAAAACGCGGTGAGCAGGGCAGCAGCCTGATATATGTGATTCTGTCCATTACCCTGCTGTCTGTGTTTTCCTGCGGTTATATGGCGATTTCCAGATATCAGATGAAATCTGTCCTGACAGAAAGAACGTATATGGAGGCGCAGATAACGGCCAAGACCATACACAGCACCTTCTGCGAGGCAGTGTCCAGCGGGAATTCCCAGGCAATCAACAGCATCTGGCAGTGCTTTGAGGAGGACTGCCGCATGGTCCGTGAGGAATATGATGAAATGATGGACAGCCAGGAGGATGGAGGCGGGGAAGGCGATATCCCCGAAGAGGCCATGGAAGGGGACACGCAGGTGTACGGCGATGGGGAAGAAGACGGATCTGTATACGGTGAAGATGGTCATGCCGGGGATCTGGAGCCGGAAGACCGGTGGGAACGGTATCTTTACCATGCCCTGGGAGACAAGGAATATGTGATGAAGGGTTCCCGGTCCCTGGCGGACGGCAGCCTGGAAGTGGAAATCTCATTAGCGGCAAAACCCCTGGACGAGAAAGCCAGTGTACATACGGAAGTGGTCTGCAACGGGTATGCATTTTCCCTGGGAGCAGATATCGTGTTTGACAACAGCGACGGCGCGGTCATGACCATTGGGCGGGACATATCCAGCAGATCCAGGCGGTCCAATGGGAATGTGGAAATCTATCTAAGCGGTAATGGGGTCTATCGGTATTATGAGGATTAAAACCATACCTTATGGAAGGAACAGACCCATGTACCAGGTCATGATTTCCCTGTACCATAGTCCGAAGGCAATCAGGGATATGGCAAAGAACGGGACCATTGGAATCCTGGTCCTGCCGTTTACCCGTCCCCTTATCAGCGGGATGAGGCACCAGAGTCCGGCCAGGACGTAGGCTGCAAGGAGGGCTGCCATTCCTGCTTTAACGCCCAGAAGCAGACCGCTGGAGGCCATGAGCTTTACATCACCCAGGCCAATCCCGCCCTTGGTGAGCATACGCAGCACTGCCAGGAAACCGCCGCACATGGCTGCGCCGGCCATACGGCTCAGGATATCAGGCAGGGGAAGGATCATCAGGGAAGCTGCCGCCAGGATAAGGATGGAAAGGCTGATCCCATCCGGGATGTACATATGCCGGGCATCAATCCAGGCGCCCACGGTCAGCAGTGAGCCAAAGAGACACATGATGACAGCGGCGGCTCCCGGACCCTTAGCCAGACAGCACAGGAAGAACAGCAGGGCGGTGCCTGCCTCCACCAAAGGATACTGGATGGATATGGGTTTCCCGCAGAACCGGCATTTCCCTCCCAGGAACAGGAAAGACAGGACGGGCACCATGTCGAACGGGTAAAGCTGTCTTTTACAGGCAGGGCAGTGCGAACGTCCTGTGACAAAGCTTTGGCCTTCGGGTATCCGCAGGATGCAGACATTCAGGAAACTTCCGATTATAATGCCGCATATTCCATATAAGGCTGGGTAGAAGAAATCCATTACAATCACCCCAATCATGTAGATTATCCCGGATATCATATGGATCCGGATTGCAGTTCATTTCAGTCAGTATACCATTTCAGAGAGAAGGAGACAACCAGTGCCATACAAAATGAACATAGAAGAATTGCTGGTAGAACACGGATACCTGACCAGGAGCCAGTTGGAGCGGGCCATGTACTTTAAGGAACAGGAACCCGGGAAAACAGCAGAGCAGATCCTTGTGGACCTGGGTTATGTGACCGAGGAAGCTGTTATGGAATGCGCTGCGGTCCGGGACCATCTGCAGGTGACGGACCTGGATTCCTATAAAATTGACCTGAAGGCAGCGGACATGGTTTCCCCTGGATTTGCAGGGCATAACCGGATCATTCCCATTGATTTTGAAGAAAGCAGGCTGGTGGTAGCTGCCTCCTATCCCATTGACATGGATGTCATTGACGAGACCGCAACCCTTACCGGCATGGAGGTCAAGGTGGTCCTTGGGTCATCCGCGGCAGTGGGACGGGCCATTGACAGGACGTATGAAAATACCTCAGGCAGTAATCATGGATTCATGAACCGCGCGTTTGGCACATCCGGGGCAGGCATCACGGATAACCATAACCGCCAGATGGAGCTGGTCCTGAAGGAAAGGGTGGAAGGCGCGCCCGTGGTGCGCATGGTCAACGCCATCATTGAGGAAGCCTATAACAGAAATGCCAGCGATATCCATGTGGAGCCGGGAAATCATGAACTTGTAATCCGGATGAGAATCAATGGGGACCTGACTGTCCATACTACTTTAGAGATGGAATACCACCGTCCCATGATAACCAGGCTGAAGCTGATGGCAGGCATGGATATTGCAGAAAAGAGGCTGCCTCAGGACGGTAAGTACCATTATGAACGGGCGGATGTGTCCACGGACCTGAGGATTTCCACCCTGCCCTCTGTTTTCGGGGAAAAGGTGGTTTTGAGGCTGTTAGGCAATGACAGGGATAACTCACTGATGGATGTGAGCCGTCTTGGGATGACCGAGGCACAGCGCGAGATATTTGAGCGGATCCTCAAGGTTCCCCATGGAATCGTGCTGGTGACAGGACCCACCGGCAGCGGCAAGACCACAACCCTGTACGCGGTGCTCAGCCGTATCATTAAAAAGAAGATTAATGTGGTTACTGTGGAAGACCCGGTGGAGAAGGTGCTTGAGGGAATGACCCAGGTACAGGTCAATCCTAAGTCAGGCCTTACCTTTGCCACTGCCCTGCGCTCCATCCTGAGGCAGGACCCGGATGTGATCATGGTTGGCGAGATGAGGGACGAAGAAACCGTATCCATCGGCGTAAGGGCCGCCTGTTCCGCGATTTCATCATACAGGACCTCTTTGGCACCCCGCTCACAGAAATATCCGGCTTTCAGCGGACTGCTTATCCATGACAGGCAGTGTCCTCCGGCAACCGCATACAGCCCAAGTCCTTCCTTTTCCACATCAATGATAAGGCTGGAACGGCGCCTGCACATCATCCGGCTGGCCACAGCCGCGCAGTCCGGCACCAGAAGGGTTCCGCCATATATCATACCTGCCCGCTCCATGGCTTTGACATACGGTTCAAGCTCTTTCCTTTCCATATAATATACCGTGGCCCCAACATGGGGTTCACCGGAAACCTTCTGTATATCCACTGCCGTCAGACAGTCCGTGCCGCATCTGCCGCCGGCCATCAGTTCATTATATGCCATGCGCCGGAGCGCCCGCTTTCCGGCCTTTGGGAGTCTGAAGCCCAGGAAGGAAACCCCGCGCCCCATAACCAGCACGATCCGCTTTCCTTCCAGACCGTATTGGGCCGCCCATCCTGCAAATATCCCCTCAGGACCCCTGCCGGAAGAATCGCTTTGCGCCTCCTGTACAACAATCGTTCCGCGGCCTCCACCGCGGCCCGGCGCCTTATATGTACCGCAGATATATGTTATCACGTGTTCTTCCACACATATGTAATGTTTCATCCTGGTTCTCCATTCCGCCGTCCCCAACGGCATTTGTTTACTCTTAAAGCATGGACGAGTACATATGAAAAACAGGTATCATGACCGCCATGACAATGGAACCCACAATCAATGCCATCAAAAGGATCATGGCAGGCTCCAGAAGGGCAACCATCTGGCCCAGGGCCCTGCCTGCTTCCCTTTGGTAATAACCGCCTGCATCCCCAAGCACCTTGTCAAGGGCGCCTGATTCCTCGCCGGCCACCACCATGGAAATAAGCACCGGATGGAATATATCCAGACCGGCTAAGACCTGTGAAAGCATCTCACCTCTTTTCAGACCATCCGCAGCCTGTTCCAGACATTGTTCCACATAGGAATTGCCCATGACCCGTCCCGTGGCATGAATTGCTTCCAGTATCCCTACGCCGCTCCCGTAAAGCACTGCAAAGGTAGATGCAAAACGCGATGTTTCAACTGTTTTTAATAATGTTCCGATTATTGGGATACATAGGACAGCCCGGTCAGCTTTTAACCGGACCCGAGGAATCATAAGAACTCCCATGGACAGGGCAAATAAAACCAATAGCAGCAACAGACACAGCATCCCGTGATTTCTCAAGCCAAGGCTTGCGCTCATAAGTACACGTGTCAGCAGGGGAAGTTCCTGTTCTTTCATCATGGATGCAAACTGGGGCAGGACCGTTGTCAGCATGAAAACCGATGACACGATGGTAACGCCCAACAAAATGACCGGATAAGTCATGGCTGCGCGTACCTTTCCATTCATTTCCTCTTCACGGTCATAATACTCAGCCATGGTGCCCAGCATTACGTCCAATTTTCCGCTGGACTCCCCAGTCTGTATCATATAGACCAAAAGGTTGGGGAATACACCCGGCATCCCCTCCATGGCTTCAAACAAAGTACACCCTTTATGTATGCTCTCCCTCAGCCTCATCAGATTATCCCTGAGCGGGCCATCCTGTGCGGATTCGTAGCTGACTGCCAGGGCACGGGACAGCGGAACGCCCGCCGCCAGCATGGCTGACAGCTGTCTGCACAGCGGAGGAAGAAGCTTATGTTTTATCTTGGCCGGACGCAGGGCCATGCCTGAATCCAGGCCGCGGCATTCAAAGCAGTATAGGCCTTTATCGCGCAGTACCTTAAGAAGGACACGTTCATCCGCCGCCTCCATGACGCCTTTATAAACATTTCCTTCCATGTCCTTTGCCTTACATTTGTAACGTGGCATGGAAAACCTCCCTTATTCATATATCAATGAAGCAAAACCGGCTTCATCTGAACCCATCAGACAAAGCCGGCTTCTTACCCGATATATAGTTGATTAACGGAAACAATTCTGAGCCGGCTCATAGCGGTAACCAATGCCTGACAACACAGATATGATATTCGATTGATCCGTATCCAGCGCCTGGCACATCTCCTCCAGAGAGTTATAATTGTCACGGAGCTGTGTATTTACATAACTTAATAAAATAATCGGATCTTTGGGAAGGGTATTCACATTTCTTACCTGCCTTTTTAATCTATTAAATTCCCTGTAACTAAACTGTAATTTTTCTCAGCCGAAACGATTATATCACCTGCAAGTAACGTTTTCAACATTAATTTAGGGTATTTTCTCGTTTTTTCACTGGAGAACCAAAATTTTCCGAAATATATTTCAGTATTAGAAGTTTTCTGACTATATCATGTGTCCCATCCAGTCAGAATCCATGGTAGCAGTGCTGATACTATAGGTTCTTGCATGGAGCACATGACCAGAGTTCCCTCCACCCCCTCCCGCAGGCCGGCCGGGGACATGGACCGATGCAGAAGGACCGCCCCGGCCATACGGCTGTGCGGTCCTTTTCCTGATGATACGATTAATGATACTATCTATATTTGAAACGGGGCCGTGAAGGCCGCTGTCCGTGAATCACTCCACATATGCAATCAGCCTGCTCCCATCTTCAGCAACATCGATTACAATGGTATTGCCTTCCCTTACGCCGTCGCCCAGTATAAGCTTGGCCGCAAGGGTCTCCACATGTTTCTGAAGATACCGTTTAAGAGGACGGGCCCCGTACACAGGATCATATCCCCTCTCCGTGATAAATGACTTGGCGCTGTCAGTCAGTTCAATGGAAAACTCCCTGTCGGAAAGGCGCTTATTCAGATCAGCCACACAGAGGTCCACAATCCGGCTGATATTGTCTTTGGTCAGCGGCTTAAAGAGGATTACCTCATCCAGCCTGTTAAGGAACTCCGGACGGAAATGTACCCGCAGGTCATTCATCACCGCTGTCTCTGCCTCTGGTCGGATCTGTCCGCTGCTGTCAATTCCTTCCAACAGGTACTGAGATCCGATATTGGAGGTAAGGATAAGGATTGTATTCTTAAAGTCCACGGTCCTGCCCTGGGAATCCGTAATACGTCCGTCATCCAGGACCTGGAGCAGAACGTTGAATACATCCGGGTGGGCCTTCTCCACCTCATCAAACAGCACCACGCTGTATGGCTTGCGCCGCACTGCCTCTGTCAGCTGTCCGCCCTCGTCGTATCCCACATATCCAGGAGGCGCACCAATCAGACGCGCCACGGAGTGCTTCTCCATGTACTCACTCATATCGATACGCACCATGTTGGACTCATCATCAAACAATGCCTCTGCCAGGGCCTTTGCCAGCTCCGTCTTACCTACGCCGGTAGGTCCTAAGAACAGGAATGAGCCGATTGGCTTTGATGGATCCTTGATTCCTGCCTTGGAGCGGATGATGGATTCCGTCACCTTTTCCACGCCTTCATCCTGCCCCACCACGCGCTCATGAAGCACCTCATCCATGTGCAGGGTCTTGCTTCTCTCACTCTCCGTCAGTTTGGAGACCGGGACACCGGTCCATCTGGACACAATCTTGGCAATCTCGTCCTCGGTCACGCTTTCATGCACAAGGCTCAGGTCCTCATTCCTAACCCGCTCCTCCTCTGCTTCCAGTTCTTTCTGAAGCTGGGGCAGTCTGCCGTACTGCAGTTCCGCTGCCTTGTTAAGGTCATAGCGCTGCTTGGCGTCCTGGATATCCCGGTTAACCGCCTCAATCTCTTCCCTCAGGCTGCTGAGACGGTCCACGCTGGCCTTCTCATTCTCCCACTGGGCCTTCCTTGCCGCAAAATCATCGTGCAGTTCAGCCAGTTCCTTCTGCAGATCGGCCAGGCGGTCCTGGCTTAAACGGTCTGTTTCTTTCTTAAGGGCCGCTTCCTCTATCTCCATCTGCATGATCCTCCTGGACATCTCATCCAGTTCAGCAGGCATGGTATCCAGCTCTGTCTTAATCATGGCACAGGCCTCATCCACAAGGTCAATGGCCTTATCCGGAAGGAAACGGTCGGATATATACCGGTCCGACAGGGTGGCCGCGCTGACCAGCGCTGAATCTGTTATCTTAACACCATGGAATACCTCATAGCGCTCCTTAAGCCCCCTTAGGATGGAAATGGTATCCTCCACCGTAGGTTCATCCACCAGCACCGGCTGGAACCGGCGTTCCAGGGCAGCATCCTTTTCAATATACTGCCTGTATTCATTGAGGGTGGTGGCGCCGATGCAGTGAAGCTCGCCCCTGGCCAGCATGGGCTTTAACATATTGCCCGCATCCATGGAACCCTCGGTCTTGCCTGCCCCTACAATGGTATGGAGTTCGTCAATAAACAGGATGATCTGTCCGTCACTCTTCTTTACTTCCTCCAGCACCGCCTTCAGACGCTCCTCAAACTCACCCCTGTACTTGGCGCCGGCCACCAGGGCCCCCATATCAAGGGCAAACAGCTTCTTATCCTTTAAACCGTCCGGCACATCGCCGCCCACAATACGCTGGGCCAGGCCCTCCACCACAGCGGTCTTGCCCACGCCGGGTTCACCGATTAAAACCGGGTTGTTCTTAGTCTTGCGGGACAGGATACGCACCACGTTCCGAATCTCGCTGTCGCGGCCAATCACAGGATCAAGCTTCTGGTCCCTGGCCCGTTCCACCAGGTCATACCCATACTTCTGAAGGGTATCATACGTTGCCTCCGGGTTATCCGAAACCACCCTCTGGTTGCCCCTTACGGTTGACAGGGCCTGTAAAAATGTCTCCCTGGTTATATTGTAGAGCTTCATCAGCCCCTTGATTTCCTTATTCGGGTGTTTCAGCAAAGCCAGGAACAGATGCTCCACGGACACATATTCATCGCCCATGGCCTTTGCCTCGTCCTCGCCATTGATCAGTACCTTATTCAGGTCATTGCTGATATACAGCTGGCCGCCTCCGCTCACTTTCGTAAGACGTTCCACTGCCTGCTTGGCCTCATTGGTAAACATGTCACCCTGAATCCCCATCTTGGTAACCAGCTTCAGAATCAGGCTGTCATCCAGGGTCAGGAGACTGTAGAGCAGATGCTGTTGGTCAATCTGCTGGTTCCCATATTCATATGCCAGCTTCTCACAGTTCTGCACTGCTTCCATTGATTTTTGTGTAAATTTATTAATATTCATCGCCCATTCCCCTTTCTTCGTATCCCCCGTCCTTCAATCCAACAGGTAAGCGGACATCACTTCCTGTCATCTGAGCGGATGGATATCGGAATTGTGCTGCGGTTTTCTTTGTTCTAGTCGTACTATAACATATGTTATTAGCACTGTCAAGGGGTGAGTGCTAATTTTTTTAAAGAAAAAATGCTGTCCTGGTGAAAACTCCCAGGGCAGCATTTGCATTCATCATAAAACCTTTTTCACTTACTTCAGGCCAGTAGCCGTAATGGACTTGTCAGTCAAGGTTCCTTCGTAGGCAACCGTGGCCGTATCGCCGACCTTCAGCTTGTCAAACATACCGTCCGTGCCCACAAAGGTAAACAGGGTATTATCCGGATCTTCCGTTTCCAATACCACATAATTTGTCTTAACCTCTGCCACCTTACCTGTAAGGGTGTTCACCTTTGCTTCCGGCGTATCCATGGCATCCTCTGTCACGATTTTGGTTGCAACCGGCTTATCTTCCTCATCCTCTAAATCTCCGTAGAAAGTCACATCTGCCTCTGCGCCGGCTTTGATGCCGTCTTTGGTCACCTTCTGGGCAATGATGGTGCTGAACGTATATGTACCATCTTCTGTCTTTAATGTCAGGGTCTTGTCGTCTGCCTTCTCAATGGTGCCGCTGATTGTCTCGTCAATCTCTGCGGCAGCCTCTGCAGCTGCTTCTGCAGCAGCGGAGGTGATGATGTCCACTGATTTTGCCTTTGTAACGTCTTCGGACAGCTGGCCGCTGAAAACCACTTCAACCTCGTCACCGGTTCCGATGGCATCTGCTCCCTCTACCTCAGCCGCTGACACGTCAAACTTAACTTCCTTGCCTTCATCATCCGCAATGGTTATGACCTTATCATTCACTTCGCTGACAAAACCATAGTAGTAATCTTCCTCTTCATCCTCAGCGGATGCATCGGTTTCTGCTGTTGTCTCAACCGCCGTGGTAGCTGCGGTGGTATCTGCTGTTGTCTCACTTGTCTTTGATGAACACGCCGTCATACCAAGGGCCATAGCCAGGACAGCGATTGCTAAATAGTGTTTTTTCATAATGAATCTCCTCTTTTCTGTTGCTGACACATGATGCGTTACCTTTCATGCACGGCAGCCTGACGCCCCCGCCGTGCACACGATACATATTACTACGAAAAACACTATTTTACTATGTCTTTTTCTTTAATTTTTCCTAAAATATTAGAGAATTCCCATTCTGCCAATGGATTCTGACACTAATTTCTTAAACAGGGGCGCCACCCTGTCTGAGGTTTCCTGAACCTCTTCGTGGGAAAGCGGGGTCTTAGTCATGCCGCATGCCAGGTTGGTAATACAGGAAATCCCGCATACCCGCATGCCCATATGGTTGGCCGCCACAGCCTCGCAGGCAGTGCTCATGCCCACGGCATCACCGCCCAGGATCCTGCACATCTTTACCTCCTGGGGCGTCTCATAGGCAGGTCCTGTCAGCTGTACATAGACTCCCTCCTGAAGCCGGATATCCAGCTCCCTGGCAGCTGTCCTGATTACATCGCACAGCGTGTTATCATATATCTGGCTCATATCCGCAAATCTTGGCCCCAGTTCATCCAGGTTCTGCCCAATCAGCGGAGAAGGCACAAAGCAGGCAATCTGGTCCCTGATCAGCATAAAATCCCCTGCCGCATAATCATGATTAACCCCGCCCGCAGCGTTGGTCAGGAACAGGATTTCCGCCCCCATCAGCTTCATAAGCCTGACCGGAAGTACCACATCCGTCATGGGATACCCCTCATAATAATGCACACGCCCCTGCATCATGACCACCGGCACACCATTGATATGTGCAAATACAAACCTCCCCTTATGGCCGGCTACCGTTGATACCGGAAAACCTTCTATATCATGATAATCAATCACGCCTTCCACCTCGGCCTGGTCCGCATAATCTCCCAGGCCGGACCCCAGAATAAGGGCTGCCTTGGGCCGGAAAGGAAGCCTGTCCTTTACACTGGCATAGCAGTTCATTAATTTTTCATATACCGGATTTGTCATATCTGTTCTCCTTTTCATTTATTCACCCTCTAAAGTATAACACAGACCTGCCCCGGGCCTCAACCGCTTATGTTGTCCGGAAGATATTTCTGTTCCTGCCCCCTCTTTTTCTGTCGGAGCCAGGATACTGCCAGGGCCAGGATTCCTGCACAGATCCCCACAAGCCCTGCTCCCACCGTAATGATGAAACCGCTGCGCACCCAGTACCACAGCAGGCCCTCCTCCCCGGCCGGTGAAGGATCCCGGACCGGCGTCCCTGTCCCGGTCCCCGGCGTCTCTTCATCCACCCAGACCCGGGAAGGCGATACCGGCCGGTAGGCAATCTCCATTTCATATGAGACCGGCTCCATATATTCCACCTCCCCCTCATATGTAATCTCATAATCACGGACCAGCTTCTGCCCTTTTGCCATGGCCCTGCGGCACAGCTGCCCCTCTTCATCCTCAAACGCCTCACCCTCCCATACCATGGAATGGATACGGTATTGCTGCGGCGAAAGACCCATGACCTCCAGCAGGCCTTTCTGGGACTCCACTGCCGATGCCAGCACATCCTCACCGCTTATGACAAGGGAGCCGGTCTGGTATTCATCCGCGCCATAGGAATGGAACAGGACCGGCGCCTGAAAGCCATCCCGCCATGCTTCCCTTACAATCCGGCTGTCCCGTATATACAATTCCCCCTCTGCCGGTATTCCCGACACTTCTTCTGTCACGGTAATGGATTCCGGAAGTCCCTCCGCGCCTTCCACATCTGAATAAACCACCTGTTTTTCCAAAACCCGGCTCACCATATGGCCCGGAACTTCCTTCACCTCATAATGGTCCAGCACATATTCGCGGCCGTTCCTGTCCCAATAGGACCCGGACGGAACCTCCAGGCCAGTCTGGGTTCCTGCTACCTGGCCAACCGCTGTCCCGGCTCCTGTATCCTCCGCCTGGCCAACCGCTTTCCCGGCTCCCGCCAGTTCCGGCCCGGCG
>Ga0192240_10604_pt1 | contig 13372 bp, 11 predicted proteins | sample Koala_Koa27_H3_FD_131237 | JGI IMG/M metagenome (GOLD analysis project Ga0192240, IMG submission 131237) | Enriched cells from koala feces incubated with labeled cellulose particles, San Francisco Zoo, California, United States - Koala_Koa2-7_H3 ...
TGAAGACAAAGCCGACGCAGATGAGCGTTAAGGAGCTGCAGGCGATGGGATTGCAGCCGGACATGATCGTTTGCCGGACACAGCATGAGCTTGACCGCGGCATCCGCGATAAGATCGCGTTGTTTGTAATGTGCGGAATCACCTGTACCGTGCCGCCGCCGTAATCGCCGCGGCGCTCCTTTTGCAGCACCGTCCAGTAAACCTTCCCGGTCGTGACATTCGAGCGCTTTGTAAGATTCTCGTCAATAAACCTCTCATAATGGCCCAGATCCAGATCCGTCTCCGCGCCGTCATCGGTAACAAACACCTCACCGTGCTGGATCGGGTTCATCGTCCCCGGATCAATATTAATATATGGATCAAACTTCTGCATCGTCACCCGGTATCCGCGCGCCTTCAGCAGACGTCCGAGCGATGCCGCCGTAATTCCTTTTCCGAGTCCCGATACGACTCCTCCGATTACAAATACATACTTCACAGCCATTGGCTTTTCCTCCCTGATCTGTCTCTTAGCCGGGCAGATCCCCGCCGGACCGATTCTGACTCAATACGATTCTTTGTAACTGTTCAGTACCTTCACAGTTACGATTCTTCGAATATGATAAAAACAATCCTTATTATACAACCTGGCAGAAAAGAAATCCACATTTTTCTGTAGAAATATTTTCTTATTTTTCTCACTTACTACAATGCGATCGTCATAACCAGCGGAACCGTGACAATACTGAACAGAGTCGTGATAAATACCGCTCTGGACGCCGCCGACGTATTGGTATGATATTGCTCCGTGATCATGGACTGTGCGGAAGCCGAGGGTAAAGCTGCTGTCAATATCAGAATATCCCGCGTCAGAGCATCCATCTCAAACGGAAGGGCAGACAGCACAGCCATCACCAGCAGCGGCAGGACGAGCAGGCGCAGCACCGGCAGAAAGAACATCCGTTTATCCCTGAACACTTCCCTGATAGCCAGGCGGGACAATGACAGTCCCACCACGATCATGGACAGTCCGCTGGTAATGTTGGAAATGTAAGCCAGCAGCTGGTCCGCAATATCCGGCACAGGGATATTACCCAACAGGAAAATGAATCCCACCACAACAGCGATATTGATATTGTTGACCAGCATCTTTCGGAGATTCAGCTTCTCCTTAATCGGGAAATGCCATGTCAGGAGTTTAATTCCTACAGAAAAAATAAGCAGGTTTCCGATCACATTCCCGAGCGCCATCAGAAACATTCCCTCACTCCCGAACACAGACAGCGCAAGCGGCAGGCCCATGAAACCGTTATTCGAAAGCATGCAGCTGAAAATCCACACCCCCTGCTCATCCTTTGGAACGCGCAGCACTTTGACAACCGCAAGACTCAGCAGAGCGGAACAAAGATACAGCAGAATCACACCGACAAATATCTGCCAATACGGACTTGAACTGCTTTTACCCTGCTGATCAACGATGGAGCAAAATACTGTTACCGGCATCGTTACTTTCAAAACCAGATTCGACAGATCCGGTATGCTGTTTTTCTGTACAATACCTCTTTTTCCGATAAAAAAGCCCAGAAAAATCAGGGCAAACAATAAAAACACGCTGGTCGCTACTACACTCATCACATTCTCCTGACAACCTGACCGGCAAATAATCCGAACAGCAAAAACACGATACCGCAGATTATGACTTTTTGTCCCCTGTATCGTCAAACTCCACAATCACATAATAGCCTTTCGGTGTCTCCCGGATCTCAACCACTTTTCCCTCAGTGGCATGCAGCCGTTCACGGACCGTATAGTTTGCCGACATGGCATAGGACTTCCCCAATGTGTAATACCACGAATTCGGAAGTTTGCTCTCAGTCACAGGCAGCACGTCGCCTTCCTTCACCAGACCGATTCGTTCCATTTTAAACTCCATACGGTGCATGTAAAATTCTCCTTTTTCATATCGCCTGCAATATTTCGCGCACATGATTGTACCGCAAAACTTCCCTGTCACAGACTGCACATTTTCAAATATGCACCGGCCGCTCAAACTTACCGTTCGGAAAATCCGGAAAGATACGCGTTTGCATCATCACACTGCATACATCCGCTCATCACACAGGCGCCCGCCGCGCCCGCGCGGCGAACCTCTGAAACATTGCTCTGACGGATACCGCCGATGGCAAAAACCGGCAGCGCAACGCTCTCACAGACCTCCCGTAAAAAGTCAATCCCCCGCCCCGGCAGTCCTGCCTTGCAGTCCGTAGCAAAGATATGACCGGCTGTAATATACGTACATCCGAGTGCCTGTGCTTCCCGCGCATCCTCCGCGGAATGGCATGAAGCGCCAAGCACGCGGAATCTTCTCCGTTTCTCCGGAGCAAGCGCGCGCAGGGAAGGAAACGGCAGATGAAGCGCATCCGCACCGAGTTCCAGAGCCGCATCCGCAAAGCTGTGGAGAATACATCTCGTCCCATACTGCTTACAGATCTGCATTACCTGACTCGCAAGCATCCGGTATTCCTCTTCGGAAAGATCCTTTTCCCGAAGAATGATTCCGGCAGGTCGGCACCGCGCGATGCGGTCAATCTGACTCAGAAACAGCTTTTCCCGCTCTTCTATGTATCCGGCATTCTCCGCAAAACCTATCCCCGAACCATTTTCCTTTTGCAAAACGGATATCTCTGACAGAGCCGGAATACCCCCGCACATATCTGTATCCGATGCCCTGTGCCCCGAACTGTCTTCGTACCCCCGGCACAACTTCCGGTTTGTCACACACAGAATATCAGACATAGAGGTAATCATTCAGAACCGGCTGCAGACCGGCATCGGACATATCCTCATACATTTTCGTAAGGCTGCGTCCGTCACTGATCTCGAACTGTTCGTCGCCCTGCTCCGCCTCTGATTCCTTTCCGGTGTATTTGCTCTCATGATCCCCGATCCCGGTAGAAACGCCGGCGGACACCTTCGTCGCCGCAATTTTCACAATACCGTTCCGGAAAGCCGCGCTCTCTCTGGAGGAAACCGTAATGCCGACAAACGGCATAAAAATCCGATAAGCACAGAGCACCTGACAGAGCTGCCGTTCTCCCACATCCAACGGATTGATCTTGTCGTTATTAATGATCGGACGCAGGTGCGGACAGGAAAGCGACATCTCCGCCTGCGGGTATTTTCTCTGAAGATAATATACATGCAATGCGCTCGCCAATGCGTCTTTTCGGAAATCCGACAAACCCAGCAGCGCCGAAAATCCAACGCCCCGCATACCGCCTCTCAGGGCACGCTCCTGCGCGTCAAAACGATAAGGCCAGACCCGCTTGTGACCGCACAGATGAAGAGTCTCATATTTATCGGAATCATAAGTCTCCTGAAAGACTGTCACATAATCCACACCGCACTCATGCAGATAGTGGTATTCATCCGTATTGACCGGATAAATCTCGACACCCACCATGCGGAAATATTTCCGCGCCAGTCGACAGGCCTCGCCGATATACTCCACACTGCTCTTTCCCCGGCTCTCTCCGGTCAGAATCAGGATTTCCTCCATCCCGCTTTTGGAGATGACCTCCATCTCATGTTCGATCTGCTCCATCGTCAGCTTCATCCGGGAAATCTGATTGTAGCAGTTAAATCCGCAGTACACACAATAGTTCTCACAGTAATTGGCAATATAAAGCGGTGTAAACACATAAACGGTATTACCGAAATGTTTGCTCGTCTCCATCCGTGCCCGCTGCGCCATCTCCTCCAGAAAAGACTCTGCCGTGGGAGACAGCAATGCCTTGAAATCCTCTGGCGTGCAGGTCTCATGATCCAGTGCTGCACGGACATCGCGCGCGGTATAGGCCGTGTAATCGTAAGCGTTCATCTGATCGATCACGGTTTTGCAGATGTCCGACTCAATCTGTTCCATGCCGGGCAGATATTCCATATGGTTTTTCCGGGAAGACGGATCTGTCTCCAACTGATGTTTCTTTTTCAAGGCTGCCTCTGACAGAAGTTCCGAATCCACATAAAATTCATTTTCCATAATTATGCCTTTCACAAAGTATAATGTCTGTTTTAACAGACACTCACATTTATTCGGTTCCTTAATCCCTCAGGAATCCCGTCAGCGGATCCGATGATGACGCCCCCCGGACAAGGACTCTTCCCAGTCCTGACAGATATGCCTTCCTGCCGGCCTCGATCGCCTGCCGGAAAGCGCCCGCCATCATCGGAAGATCTCCCGCTGTGGCCAGCGCCGTATTGGACATGATCGCCGCCGCGCCCATCTCCATCGCCTCACAGGCCTGAGACGGCCTGCCGATCCCCGCATCCACGATAATCGGAAGATCAATCTCATCGATCAGAATCTGAATAAATTCGCGCGTCGCCAGACCTTTGTTGGAACCAATCGGGGATGCCAGCGGCATAACGGCGGCAGCTCCGGCATTTACCAGATCCCGCGCCGCATTCAGATCCGGATACATATACGGCATTACCACAAATCCATCTTTTGCCAGAATCTCGGTCGCCCGGATCGTCTCCGCGTTGTCCGGAAGCAGATATTTCGAATCACGCATGATCTCAATTTTAACAAAATCCCCGCAGCCGAGTTCTCTGGCCAGACGGGCAATTCGCACCGCCTCATCGGCATTGCGCGCGCCGGAAGTGTTCGGAAGCAGCGTCACGCCCTCCGGAATGTAATCCAGAATATTCTCCTGTTCCTTTGTGTTTGCCCGGCGAACCGCCAGTGTAATAATCTGGGCACCGGCGTCCCGCACCGCCGCCTCGATCAGTTTTAATGAATATTTTCCGGAGCCGAGAATGAACCTGGATGTGAACTCACGGCCGCCGATTACCAGTTTGTCGTCTGTCTGCATAATATATCCCTCACTTTTCTGAATACGGCGGAGCTTCGTTATACGCTCCATTCATAACCTTTATATCCCTCATTGCTCATCATCAGCCGCCTCCGACAAAACTGACAACCTCTACCTCGTCGCCGTCCTGCAGCACGGTATCCCCATACCCTGCTTTCGGTATGATCACACCGTTGTGCTCAACGGCCACTCGAACCGGATCATAACCGGCATGTTCCAGATACTCCGTGACCGTCCTCCCTGCCGCATCACATGCTTCTCCGTTAATTTTGACCATTATAAATCCCTCCTGTCCGCCGCTTTCATGACACATCCGAAAAGGTTCATGAACTTTGCCACACCATGTCATGGATGCAATTCCCGGATATGTATGAAACAGAAAACGGGAAACCTCCGAATGGAAGTCTCCCATATAAAACATCATCGTTCGCTCGACTCCCTACGTTGGCATTATCCAAATCAGGTCCCGGGTCGAAGGTCTCTACCTTCCTCTCAGCCTGTAACACAAGCTCCCCTGCTGCTCTCTTTATGATTCTCTGATTTCTCAACTGTTCATTATTATACAACCCCTGTCTCAGAAATGCAAGGTCTGCTTTTCGTTCAATTCCGCCTCGATTCTCTGATAAACCTGCAAAAAAGAAAACTGTTTCTCTTTTGCAAGAACCGCCACGCTTTCATATTCCGGAACCAGCCTTTTCTTTCCGTCATATTCCAGCTCTTTGACCTCCACGGTTCCCAATGATGTGTCCGATTTTCCTTTTTTCCGCTTCAGGACTGTGCGCTGCATGCTCTGCCGCCGGACTCCAATGGTCGTAGTCTCCGTAAAAAGAATTTTTTCCATCGTTTCCCGCTGTTCCGGTTCGCACAGAACCGTAATCATATAGGCCGGCCGGTTTTTCTTCATAAACACCGGCGTGTAATGAACATCTCTGGCTCCCGCCGCAAACAGGCGCTCCATCGCATAGCCGACGGCCTCTCCGCTGCAATCGTCGATATTGCACTCAAGCTTTAAAATCTCATCCGCCGCAGCTGTCCTCTCATCCGAAAGTCCTCCATGCCCGTCCTCCGGCACTATCAGCATCGCGCGCAAAATACTCGGCCGGTCATAGCTGCGTTTCCCGGCGCCCTGACCGACCTGCTCCACCCGAAAGCACTCCGGCAGCCTGTCCTCCGTCCGGATTGCCGCCGCGATGGCAGCTCCCGTCGGCGTCACAAACTCTCCCTCCACGTTCATTCTGTGCAGCTTCAGGTGGTGTTCCGACACAATATTCAGAGTCGCGGGAACCGGTATCGGCAGCATTCCATGCTGGCACCGTACCGTTCCGCAACCCTCGCAGAGCACCGGCACAATAACATCCCCGATGCCCAGATCATCCAGACAGATCGCAACTGCGGTGATATCCACAATAGAATCCACGGCTCCCACTTCGTGAAAATGTACCTGCTCCGGAGATACGCCATGCGCTTTCGCCTCGGCCTGTGCCAGAATACCAAATATCCGGGCAGCGGTCTCTTTTGCGCAATCAGTCATGTCAGAGGATTGTATCATATGCAGAATCTCCGGCAGGCCGCGGTGTTCATGTGCATGGGTGTGAGTATGTTCATGCTCATGCTCGTGCGTATGCTCATGTTCATGCATATGCTCATGTTCATGTTCGTGGCCATGCTTTTTTTCCTCATAAGTATGGAAATGATCATGCGCATATTCCGCTCCGTGCAAATACCCCATATCATGGTCATGATTTTCATGCGCAGCATCCGGCTTCACCGCAAAATCACAGACATCCAGCCCTGACTTTTTCACTCTTTTTACTTCGATTGAATAGCCATCCAGGTTCAGACTTTTCAGTGTCCGTCTCAACTTATCCTCATTTGCTCCGAGATCCAGCAGCGCACCGACCATCATATCTCCGCTGATTCCCGCATTGCATTCGAGATATAATTTTTCCTTCATAAAATTCCTCTTTCTTTATTTTAATTTGTTATTTACTATCATGACGTTTTTCAAATTTTTTGCATTATACGCGTTATCCATCGCCTTGTCAATCATCCCTGTCCTGCGCTCCATTGTATGAAAATGAAAAAGCATTCTATTGTTTTCAGAATAATATAATGTCTTTTTCGTTTTTGTCTTGCTTTTTGCTTACATATTTAGTATACTCTAAATTGTATTTAAATAAATACAATTTCACAATTTGTATTTCATCTAACTAAAGGGACATGTCCGCTGACGCGGACATCAGCAAAAAAGGAGACAAATCAATGAAGAATTATTTCGACCTCTCCGGACAGGTAGCGGTTGTAACCGGCGCATCCACCGGCCTTGGCGTACAGATGGCAAAGGCTTTAGCAAATCAGGGTGCCAACATCGTCTGCCTTGCAAGAAGAAAAGAAAAGGTAGATGCCAATGCAGCAGAGATCGCGTCAGCTTACGGTGTCAATGCCATCGGCGTTCAGTGTGACATCACGAACACCGCAGCCGTAGAAAACGCGGTCGATGAGATTCTGGAAAAAATGGGACGCATCGACATCCTGATCAACAATGCCGGAACCGGCGCTGTCGCACCGGCGGAGGATATCACCGATGAGCAGTTTATGAACGAGATCAATATCGACCTGGCAGGCACGTTCAAAATGGCCCGCGCCGTCGCAAAGAAAGCCATGATCCCGGCCGGATACGGACGGATTATCAATATCGCCTCCATGTATGGTCTGGTCGGAAATAAGATCGCACCGGCGACACCCTACCATGCAGCAAAGGGCGGCGTCGTAAACCTGACCCGCGCACTGGCCGCCGAGTGGGGCGACAAAGGCATCAATGTCAATGCCATCTGCCCGGGATATTTTGAAACGCCGCTGACAAAGGAAACGCTGGACAGTGAATTCTTCCAGGAGTATGCGCGAACCATGATTCCCATGGCGCGGTACGGCAAGGAGGGCGAACTGGATACGGCAGCCATCTTTCTGGCGTCCCCCTGCTCCTCTTACGTCAACGGGTTAATCTGTGCCGTCGACGGCGGGTATACCAGTATGTAATCATCGTTTCAGCCGTTTAGACATTCAAACTTTTATATAAGCAGAAGAGCCGCCTCATTCATGATTTATGTAAACATGAATGCGACGGCTTCTTTTGTTATACAGTTATCAACTGAACTATGTCTGTTTTACTGCCATGTACCCGCATATACATCATCTGTCGCTTTACCATAGGCAATCACCTTGTCCGCGTCACCGTTCTTCAGGCTATAGCTGAAGTAATACGTATTCCCGCGCCGCACCGTCAGCGTGTCAGCTCCGTCCGCGTTCCAGTCGCCAACCAGCACTTCATCCGTTGCTTTGCCGTATGCGATCACCTTGTCTGCATCGCCTGCTTTCAGACTGTAACTGAAATAATAACTGTTGCCCCGGCGTACACAGAGTGTATCCTTTACTGCTGCCGTACCGGAAGCATTGCCGGACCATTTACCGACCAGAACCGAATCACTTGCTTTTCCATAAGCAATAACGGAATCCGCATCACCGCTCTTGATTGTGTTGCTGAAATAATAAGTATTTCCGCGCCGCACACACAGTGTATCCTTACCGTCTCCGTCCCAGTCGCCGACCAGCACTTCATCTGTTGCCTTACCATAGGAAACAACATAATCAGCGTCACCGGACTTCAGGCTGTTACTGAAATAATATGTATTTCCGCGCCGCACACACAGCGTGTCCACACCATCACCGTCCCAGTCTCCGATCAGCACTTCATCCGTTGCCTTACCGTATGCAATCACCTTATCTGCCTCACCACTCTTTAAGGAATAAGAGAAATAATACATGTTTCCGCGGCGCACCACCAGTGTATCCCCATTAGAAGAAACTACCGTACTGCCGCTGTTTCCGCTGTCGGAATTATCATCAGTGCCATCACTGCCGTTCGCATCATCCTCGTCATCTGCACTATCGGAGTCATCTGATGCCGTTGATGTAAAGGTAAAGCTGTAGATCTCGTTGCCATATTCGTCCTCAAAACTCTCACCCGAGGTGCACTCATAATCTGCATTCGTATCACGAACATCGGATCCGATGCCGACACTTGTATCCAGAGTCGACCAGAACAGTGCGGAATCACTTTCGATCTGACCGAATCTGACCAGATAGTTGTAATACGGCAGAAGATCATTCTCATAATATTCAATACCCGCAACAATCTGATCTTCAATCTCGGTAGAACTGTATGCATCCGCATGACTGGCATCCGCTGTCAGACTGCCCGGAAGATCCGCCTCCTCGAGCATGTTTGTAATTACTTCATCCATCGCCTCGTTGTCCGATACATGATAGAAATGTTCCATCCAGTAGTAAATATAGCTGACCGGATTCAGGCTGGGATCCTGTTCATAATAGAAGAACCCGGCATAATAGGGAATACCCATACCATTCTCAACCGTCTGTACACCCATACTGTAAATACAGGACGGCAAATTATCCAGGAAACGAGCCCCCGCATCCGACAGCACACCGGTCGGATCCACGGAAGAAGCAGATGAATCTATGATAACACCGGTCGCAGCTTCATTCTCGGCGGTCGGCGCATTCAAAATCTCAATTAACTGATCAGATGTCAGATAAAAACCGGTAGATGTCGTAACTCTGTTTCCCATGCCAATGGTGGTAATCTCCGATGCTTCCACAACCGTTCCGTCAGAGAAGGTATAACCATCCTCAAGAAGATTAAAAATATCCACTCCAAGACCGGAAGCATGCTGTGCGGTTCGTCCGGTACCCAGAGTTACCGTGTATATGCCGGTATCCGAATCGTAAGAAAGATCAGACGCATAACGTATCTGAATCAAATCTCCGCTTTCTATCTGAGAAAGCACATAATAATACAGACCGCGATCAAACTTATCATAATTCACCGCAATTTCGTAAGTACCCTGATCATAACGGTTCACCTTGCCGGTCTCGTTCATCAGATTCTGAAGTACAGATCCGAGATATACAACGCCCTTTGTCATGTCAAACTGATTATACTCCAGGCCAAGTCCGTCAGCACGGGTACCACTTGCCGCATAGTTGCCGCTGCCGGTACCGTATCCAAGGAAAATTGTCGGATCGTAATCTGCATTATACTCTGACTGATAGTTGGCAAGCTCCTCCGCATAACCATCAGTTGTACCGCCCAACAGAACGTCCGGTTCATAGAAGAACGCCGGGTTTGTCGTTTTTGTCACACCTCCGACGGTGATGGTTGTCGTACCGCTCGCCTGCCCGGTACAGCCGGAACTGTTCGAACTCCAGAGAAGAGTGTAAGGCGTAGCGGTCCACAGACTGTAGTCCTCAACGGTATAACTGCTGCCGCCGCTCTGAGTATGATACAGATTATAGAAAAAATTATAAATATATGGATCCGGATTATCGTTAATATCGGATCCCATGATACCCGAATAAGATGAATCCGTACCGTCACCTGAGCCGGTGAGAGCATTGAGATTTGTTGAAGCCACATTAATACCCAGCAGGGACAGAACCACGGTATTTGCCTGTGCAGTCGCTCCGCTCAGATAAGTGTCATTGTCCACCTCCATACCCTGATCCGGCGCCGTATAGCTTACGGCCGCCATGGCATTGACCGGTAAAACACTGACGGTCAGGGCCGCTGCCGCCGCCAACGCAACGCCTGTTTTTAATTTGCGTTTTAACTTCATTTTTCATTCCTTTCATATTTTCAGCAATATCGGTAAAGTTTCCTTTGTCGCACAAAGACGGCTCCTGATCTGCCCCATTTTTATTCAATTTGTATCAGCATCACCTCCATCTGGCCGGAAATATTCCAACATATAATCTCAAATTCAAATTGCAATCACCAACACCACGTTTTCTATATCAGATTGAAATTTGCCTTACTGCCATGCACCCGCATATACATCATCTGTCGCTTTACCATAGGCAATCACCTTGTCCGCGTCACCGTTCTTCAGGCTATAGCTGAAGTAATACGTATTCCCGCGCCGCACCGTCAGCGTGTCAGCTCCGTCCGCGTTCCAGTCGCCAACCAGCACTTCATCCGTTGCTTTGCCGTATGCGATCACCTTGTCTGCATCGCCTGCTTTCAGACTGTAACTGAAATAATAACTGTTGCCCCGGCGTACACAGAGTGTATCCTTTACTGCTGCCGTACCGGAAGCATTGCCGGACCATTTACCGACCAGAACCGAATCACTTGCTTTTCCATAAGCAATAACGGAATCCGCATCACCGCTCTTGATTGTGTTGCTGAAATAATAAGTATTTCCGCGCCGCACACACAGTGTATCCTTACCGTCTCCGTCCCAGTCGCCGACCAGCACTTCATCTGTTGCCTTACCATAGGAAACAACATAATCAGCTTCACCGGACTTCAGGCTGTTGCTGAAATAATATGTATTTCCGCGCCGCACACACAGCGTGTCCACACCATCGCCGTCCCAGTCACCGATCAGCACTTCATCCGTTGCCTTACCGTATGCAATCACCTTGTCTGCCTCGCCGCTCTTTAAGGAATAAGAGAAATAATACATGTTTCCGCGCCGCACCACCAGTGTATCCCCATTAGAAGACACTACCGTACTGCCGCTGTTTCCGCTGTCGGAATTATCATCAGTGCCATCACTGCCGTTCGCATCATCCTCGTCATCTGCATTATCGGAGTCATCTGATGCCGTTGATGTAAAGGTAAAGCTGTATATCTCGTTGCCATATTCGTCCTCAAAACTCTCACCCGAAGTGCACTCACAATCTACATTCGTATCACGAACATCGGATCCGATGCCGACACTTGTATCCAGGGTCGACCAGAACAGTGCGGAATCACTTTCGATCTGACCGAATCTGACCAGATAGTTGTAATACGGTAGAAGATCATTCTCATAATATTCAATACCCGCAACAATCTGATCTTCAATCTCGGAAGAGCTATACTCATCTGCATAACCGGAATTCTCCGTCAGATCCCCAGGAAGGTCCGCATCCTCAAGCATGTTACTAATTACCTCATCCATCGCCTCATTGTCCGATACATGGTAAAAATGCTCCATCCAATAGTAAATATAGCTGACCGGATTCAGACTCTCGTCCTGATTATAATAAAAGAAACCCGCATAATAGGGAATACCCATACCGTTCTCAACAGTCTGCACCGTCATACTGTATACACAGGACGGAAGGTTCCCCAGAAAACGAATGCCCGCATCTGTCAGTTTTCCGGTCGGATCCAGAGAAGTCGCAGAGGAACCAATACCAAGAACAACACCTGTTGCAGCCTCGTTTTCATCTGTTGGTGCATTCAGGATCTCAACCAGCTGATCCGGAGTCAGATAATAACCGGTTATTGTGGAACTTGCATTTGGATCAATCGGTCCAACCTGGTATCCACCTTGTTCAACTTCAGAAGCCTCCACCACCGTTCCGTCAGAAAATGTATATCCCTCTTCCAGTAAATCGAAAATTTCAGTACCAAGACCGGAAGCATGCTGCGTATACCGATCATTACTCTTCCCTTGAGTTACTGTATACATACCGGTATCTTCATCGTAAGACAAACCAACCACATAATTTATCTGTGTCAAATCACCATTTTCAATCAGTGAACGTGCATAATAATACAGACCTCGGTTGTACTTATCATAATCCACACCAATTTCATAGGTACCCTGATCATATCGGTTTGTTTTACCGGTCTCATTCATCAGATTCTGTACCACGGAGCCAAGATATATAACTCCCTTATTCATATCAAATTGATTATACTCCTGACCGAGCCCATCACTACGGGTACCATTCGCCGAATATGTGCCAGTATAACCAAGAAAAATAATCGGTTCATAATCTGCATTATAATCTGCCTGATAATTGGCAAGTTCTGTCGCATATTGATTCTCAGTCCCGCCCAACAAAATATCCGGTTCATAAAAGAACGCCGGGTTCGTTGTCTTAGTCACGCCATTCACCGTGATGGTCGTCGTACCGCTCGCCTGCCCTGACGCGCCAGCCATATTAGCGCTCCAGATAAGGGTATATGGAGTAGCTGTCCACAAATAGTAGTCATCTTCGCTATAGTCTCCGCCACCGCTTCCGGTAGAATTCAGATTATAAAAATAATTGTAAATATATGGATCCGGATTATCGTTAATATCGGATCCAAAGACACCTGAGTAAGAGGAATCTGTACCATCGCCCGAACCGGACAGAGCCTTGAAATTCGAAGAAGCCAGATTAATGCCCAACAAAGACAGTATTACAGTATTCGCCTGCCCTGTCGCACCACTCAGATAAATATCATTATCTACCTCCATCCCCTGTTCTGGTGCCTTATAACTTACAGCTGCCAACGCATTAACCGGTAAAACAGTAACAGTCAGGGCTGCAGCTGCCATCAAAGCAATACCTGATTTTAAAACGTGTTTTAATCTCATTTTTTTTCCTTTCATCTTTTTCTTACATCTTTACAGTTACTTTTGCCGTCAAAAGACAACTCTTTCTCAGCCCCCATT
>Ga0192240_10607_pt1 | contig 13328 bp, 13 predicted proteins | sample Koala_Koa27_H3_FD_131237 | JGI IMG/M metagenome (GOLD analysis project Ga0192240, IMG submission 131237) | Enriched cells from koala feces incubated with labeled cellulose particles, San Francisco Zoo, California, United States - Koala_Koa2-7_H3 ...
GATGAAACTCCGATAGACATGATTTGAGTGCTCGTCCTCTTTGTAATCCACCGACTCAAAGGTTACCCCGAAGGGCGTGGCCCGCCATTGAGAATCGAAACTTGTCTCGGTATTCCATAAAATTTGATGAGTTTCCCGATCCAATCAATGCGGCTATATTTTCTATAACAAAGGTAAGAAGATTTTTCATAAGAAGCAAGAAAAAACTACTTTTTATGCAATTCATACCAAAGTAAACACAAACGCACCAAAAAAAAGGTATCGGTACTCTAGAGCACCAATACCTTTCTTTCATGTTGTATCGCAGAATTTCTTTATGCAGCCTTTACTTTTGCAACAATGGCCTTGAAAGCTTCCGGATGGTTTACAGTCAAATCGGCAAGTACCTTACGGTTGATTTCAATTCCTGCTTTGTGCAAAGCACCCATCAATTTTGAATAAGACAAGCCTTCCAAACGTGCGGCAGCATTGATACGCTGAATCCACAAAGCGCGGAAATTTCTTTTCTTATTCTTACGGTCACGGAACGCATAAGTCAGACCTTTTTCCCACGTATTCTTGGCAACGGTCCATACGTTCTTTCTGGCACCAAAGTAACCTCTGGTTAATTTCAAAATTTTCTTTCTTCTTGCTCTAGAAGCAACATGATTTACTGATCTTGGCATAGTTTTACTCGTTTTTGAATGTTAGCGCCGTTATTTCACATAGCGGGCTTAAAGCTAATGCATTCGGTTAATAACTTTAATACTTTTAGTACGCTTTTACTTCATCGCTAAGAGTTCCTTCACTTGGCTTACGTTTGCAGTATCAACAATTGTTGAATAGCACAAGTTTCTTTTCTGCTTCTTGGTCTTCTTAGTCAGAATGTGACTGTGAAAAGCATGCTTTCTTTTGATTTTACCCGTTCCGGTAAGAGTGAATCTTTTTTTGGCACCGGAGTTAGTCTTGATCTTTGGCATTTTACTTATTTTTAAATTATTAATTATATGGCAACGCACTATACCTGAGGCGTTACTCATTCTTTCATTCCTTATTCTCTGCCACCGTTACAGGCTCAGCCGGTTTGGCAGCAGGCTTTTTTGAAGAAACACCTTTTTTAGGTGAAAGCTGAATCGTCATTCGCTTGCCTTCCAAAACTGGCATTTGGTCTACTTTGGCATATTCTTCCAAATCATTGGCAAAACGAAGCAAAAGAACCTCTCCCTGTTCCTTAAACAAGATAGAGCGTCCTTTAAAAAAAACATACGCCTTCACTTTATCACCATCTTCCAAAAAGCCAATTGCGTGCTTCAATTTAAAATTGTAATCGTGATCGTCGGTTTGTGGTCCAAAACGGATTTCCTTCACGTTCACTTTCACCTGTTTGGCTTTCTGCTCTTTCTGACGCTTCTTCAGTTGATAAAGAAATTTAGAGTAATCAATAATACGGCAAACAGGAGGTTGTGCATTCGGAGAAATTTCCACGAGGTCGGCCTCATGTTCTTCGGCAAGCTTCAATGCTTGAGCTATCGGATACACTTTTGATTCCACTTCATCGCCCACTATACGGACTTCTTTGGCACGGATCTGTTCATTAATCCGATGTTGCCCTTTTAAGTTGTCGTTCTTCATTAATACCTTTTACTTCCAGTTTGTTTTTAAATTGTCACTTCTAAATTTACTTTTATTTCATACAGAAGCCCCCTTTATGTACAATACAAAAGGGAGCTGTTCTACAATTGGGCGCAAATTTACCACTTATTTATCATATTATGAACTTCTTCGCTTATTTTTTTAGCGAATTCATCAAATTTCATAATGCCTTGGTCACCTTCACCTTGCTTACGAACTGAAACCTTCTTATTTTCGGCTTCCTTTTCACCTACAACGAGCATATAAGGAATGCGTTTCATTTCATTGTCACGAATTTTACGACCGATTTTTTCATTGCGTTCATCCACTATGGCACGTATATCGTATTTTTTCAGATACTGCTGCACTTCATGAGCATAGTCGTTGAATTTCTCACTGATAGGAAGAATGGCAACTTGGTCAGGCATCAGCCACAAGGGGAACTTGCCGGCCGTATGTTCAATAAGTACAGCCACAAAACGCTCCATTGAGCCGAAAGGCGCACGATGAATCATTACAGGACGGTGCTTTTGGTTGTCAGCTCCCGTATATTCCAGTTGGAAGCGCTCCGGCAGGTTGTAGTCTACCTGAATTGTACCCAACTGCCAGCGACGGCCAATGGCATCTTTCACCATAAAGTCCAGTTTGGGCCCATAGAATGCAGCCTCTCCATATTCTACTTTCGCCTTCAAACCCTTTTCGGCACAAGCTTCTACAATAGCCTGCTCAGCCTTTTCCCAATTTTCGTCACTACCAATATATTTTTCGCGGTTCACCTTATCACGCAAAGAGATCTGCGCCTCAAAGTTCTCGAAATTCATTGACTGGAATACGATGGAAATGATATCCATAACTCGCAGGAACTCGTCCTTCACCTGATCGGGACGGCAGAAGATATGGGCATCATCTTGCGTAAAACTGCGTACACGGGTCAATCCGTGCAATTCGCCACTCTGCTCATAGCGGCACACGGTTCCAAACTCGGCAATGCGCAAAGGCAGATCCTTGTAAGAACGCGGAGAGTTCTTGTATATCATACAGTGATGAGGACAGTTCATCGGCTTCAAGAAGTATTCTTCGCCCTCTTCCGGCGTATGAATAGGTTGGAAAGAGTCCTTACCATACTTGGCATAATGCCCGGATGTGATATACAGCAGTTTGTTGCCAATAGGCGGACACATTACTTCCTGATAATCGTAGCGTGCCTGGATACGGCGGAGAAACTCCTGCAGACGGATGCGCAAGGCTGCACCCTTGGGTAACCACATCGGTAACCCCTTGCCTACCGTATCAGAAAACATGAACAAGTCCATTTCCTTACCAATCTTACGATGGTCACGCTTTTTGGCCTCCTCCAACAACACCAGATATTCATCTAGCATTTTCTTTTTAGGGAAGGTGATTCCATAAATGCGCGTCATCATCTTGCGGTTCTCCTGGCCACGCCAGTAAGCACCGGCCACCGAGGTCAGTTTAATAGCCTTGATCGGTGCCGTATTCAACAAATGCGGGCCACGGCACAAATCGGTAAAAGCCCCTTGGGTATAAGTCGTGATGTGTCCGTCTTCCAACTCAGAGATCAACTCACATTTGTAAGTTTCGCCACGTCCGTCAAACATTTTCAAAGCATCGGCTTTGGAGATATCCTTTCTGACAACAGCCTCCTTTTTGGCAGCCAATTCCGCCATTTTCTTTTCGATAGTCACCAAATCGGCTTCTTTAATGGTAGCCTCTCCCGGATCAACATCATAATAAAACCCGTTTTCAATAGCCGGCCCAATGCCGAATTGGATACCCGGATAGAGTTCCTGCAGAGCTTCGGCAAGCAAGTGTGCACTGGTGTGCCAAAAAGTATGCTTGCCCTGTTCATCTTCCCATTTATAGAGAACAACTTCGGCGTCCTGCATGATAGGACGTCCCAAATCATAAATCTCCCCGTTCACGCCACATGACAGAACATCCTGTGCCAAGCGTGAACTGATGCTTTCTGCAATTTGCAGTCCCGTTACTCCTTCGTTGTATTCACGAACAGAGCCGTCTGGAAATGTAATTTTTATCATAATATTACGAATATTTCAAATTTCTGAACGCAAAAATAGCTAAATCTTTTCTGAAATACCATCGCACCCGGAGAAAAATGTTAGTCCCCCACATCAGTAAATCGTTTTATGACATTATAGGCCGATACGATGCCCAATTCCCCAGCTTTGCTCAGGTCGGCTATGCCAAGTTTGTTATTCCCCAAGAAAATATGTGTCAAGCCGCGATTAAAGTAAGCTTCAGCAAAATCAGGGTTCAATTCAATGGCCTTGTCATAATCGGCCAATGCGCCACGATAGTCTTTCAGCATGGACAAAACATTTCCCCGATTGTAATAAGCATAAACAAAATCGGGCGCCAAAGCCAGCACCTGGTCCAAGTCTTTCTTTACAGTTTCATAATCAATTGCAACAGCTCCTGCTGCATTTTTGCCACCAGACTGTTGTGAAGCCGAACCGTCACCCAACATATCTTCGGCTTTCTGATATTCCAATTGCTTGCAACGCACCAGCGCACGCATAAAATATGCAGGGAAGAACGTATCATCCAACAGGATACATTGGGTAAAGTCATCAATAGAGCTACTGAAGTCCTGTACCAGATAGAAGTCTAATCCACGGACAAAGCGTTTTTTGGCATCCTTGTCAGCGGCTACAATGTCCGAGGTATGAGCATCGATCAATGCAAAATGCAGGCGCACCTGCTCTTCCGTAAGCGGCGACTCCATGTTTGTAATTCGCAATGGTTTCGGAAAAATATGCTGCTGATTCAACTCATCAATGTACTTGTGATAATGTACCTGGTGCTTCACATCACTCAGCTTTTCATAATAGGTCAACGCATACATCGGTTCAAGTTTGATTGTTACGTTACGATCCTGCACACGTCCCCGGTAATCGCTCTTATAGCGCTGTTCGATTTCCGAATCATCAGCAATCACTATTTTCCGATAATTTTCCACGTTTTTATCGGACTTTTTACGCGTCTTTCCACCATTTTCACCCGCATTGCCATCCGTATTATCGGCCGTATCTTGACTTGTATTACCCGAAGTAACCCCATTACGTTTGTCAATCTGCATCTGCATGATTTTAAATTCATCCTGTTCGGCTCCTTTCCGGTCTCCTATTTTTTTCCTGGCCTCGGCACGATAATAATAACCGGTCATAAAGTTCGGATACTCTGCTATAACCTTGGAGTAATCACTGATTGCCCCTTTATAATCGCCCGTCTGTGCACGCAGTACACCCCGGTTAAAAGCAGCCATCATATTATCCGGTTCAATCTGCAACACAAAATCGAAGTCCTCAATGGCACGGTTGTCATCCCCGACTTGTGCACGCAGCAAACCACGGTTGTAATGCCCCAGAAAATTATCGGGATCAATATCCAACGCCAAATCATAATCCCGCATGGCTCCCCTCAAATTGTTCTGATGGAAACGAGCCAAGGCACGATTAATGTAATTGCCAGCATTCCGCACGCTCAAATGAATCGCCTTATCCAAATCATCCTCAGCTTCCTTGTATTTGCCCTGCTGGATACGTACCACAGCCCTTGCCCCCCAACCATCGGGATCGTAACGATCCATCTCGATAGCCTTGTCAAAATCAGCCAAAGCCTGTATCGTGTCATTCTGACGCAGCGACACCTCACCACGCATCAAATAGGCCCGCGTATACCTGGGAGCTATTGTCAGTAATTTACCCAAATCGTCTTTGGCAGCCGCATAGTCTTCCTTCTGCATATGACAAAGAGACAAATTATGCCAAAGTACTACATTCTCCGGATCATATTTCAGAGCCGTCCGATAATCTTCAATCGCTTCGTCAAATTTATTCTGACGTATACGAGCCAATCCCCTGATTTGATAAGCCCCCACCACGAATGGATTCCTTTGTATGGCTTCATCACAATCGGCTTCAGCCCCTTGGAAGTCATCCAGATTTATCTTGGCCAATCCCCTGAAAAAATAAGGCTCAAACAGATAGGGCTTTGCATTGATTACCTGATTAAAATATTGTATGGACAACACATAATCCTCAAAATACAACGCATTCCGGGCAATTGTCATTACACGCTCCGTATTGATTTGTGCACAAAGCAAAGTAGGTAATAGCAAAAGAGCTGTCAGTAGTTTCTTGATCATTTTTCAATAAATGCTTGTAAACGAAACAAAAATAAGGCTTTTCATTTACTTACCCGGATTAAGGAATTACTTTTTGAATTCTTTTAAAGAAGTTGACAAGGTTTCAAGGAAGGCATCATCCGCTTGCAAACCCTGTCAACTGAATCTTATTTTTTCACGGTTTTCACCTTATAGGTACAATGCGCCTTTCCTTTCAACAAGGCATTCAACTTACCCTTAATCATCTGTTTACGTAAAGGGGACAAATGGTCGATAAACATCTTTCCATCCAGATGGTCAAATTCATGCTGCATGACCCGTGCCAGATAACCTTCAACCACTTCATCGTGTTCCTCCAGATTCTCATCCAAATATTTCACCCGGATTCTGTCACCTCGCTTCACCGACTCATGAATACCGGGAAGGCTCAGACAACCTTCATCCATAGAAACCATTTCACCACCCACTTCCAGAATATGAGGATTGATATAAGCTTTGCGGAAGCCTTTATATTCAGGCAAGTCTTCGGAAAGGACATCCAAATTAACCACTACCACACGGATGGGCAAGCCCACCTGAGGAGCAGCAAGCCCCACTCCCTCGGCATTGTCCATTGTTTCAAACATGTTTTCTATGAGTTCCTTCAGATTGGGATAATCAGGACGAATATCCTCTGCCTCTTTTCTCAGCACAGGCTGACCGTATACATAAATTGGTAAAATCATATTATACAAGTAACTATTTTATTTCTCCAAAAGCCATATTCAGCAGTCTAAACATTCACTTTACACCGCTAAAGAGGCACATTACAATGAATAAAAGCCCACTTAAAATCCCTCCGAAAAACGCTTGTTCTCCAGATAGGTTTGCAGAATAATGGTAGCACTGATTTCATCGACAAGAGCCTTATTCTGACGGTCTTTCTTCTTCAATCCAGCTTCCAGCATTGTCCGATGCGCCAGGACGGACGTGAAGCGTTCGTCCACATATTCCACGGGGACAGACGGCAGCTTCTTTTTCAACGAGCGTACAAACGGTTCAATTCTTTTCATGTTCTCCGAAAGCTCGTTGTTCATTTGCTTAGGCAACCCTACCAAAATGCGTTCTACAGATTCTTTTGCCACATAGTCCACAACAAAGTCAAGCAATTGGTGCGTTGGAACTGTTGTCAAACCATTAGCAATCAGTTGCAAGGAGTCACTCACCGCTATACCGGTACGTTTCCTGCCATAATCTATAGCCATTATTCTACCCATATGGGCTGCAAAAATACGATTTTAAATTGAAATCCGCCCAACAATCAATCTACAAAATCAACAACCACTTCCGTAAACGAAGCAAAGCATATAAATGCAAAGGGGGCATCCAGTCACCCGGATGCCCCCTTTTTATCTGTTACTTCAGTTGATATTACTCAAGAATTACAACACGGTTCAACAGGTTCTTGCCGAACATGTTTTCAGTGCCACCGAAGCCAACCATTTCAAGCTGGTCTTTGCTTACGCCTTCAGCAATCAATGCATCGTAAACAACCTGAGCACGTTTTTCAGACAGTTTCTGGTTCCAAGAAGCACTACCTGTAGCCTTGTCAGCATAACCGGCAACTTTGTACTTCTTATCCGGATTAGCCTTCAGAATCTTGGCAGCCAACTGGATATTAACCTTACCGTAGTCATCCAGACGAGCGCTACCAATCTTGAAGAAGATAGCACGCGGACCGGCAACTTCAACTTCCTTAACAACTTCCTTAACTTCAGGTTTCACGTTAGCCAAAGCGTTCTTAGCGTTAGCCAAATCGCTCTGAGCCTGTGCAAGTTCACTTCTGTACTTGTTGATTTCGTCATTGATAGCGTCCTGATCAACCTTCGATACATAAGGAACAAACTTCTTGCCACCGAATGTGTAAGTAACACCTGCGCCTACATAAATACCACCAACAGTTCTAGAAGAAGCCAAGTAACCCAAATAAGAAGAAGCTAACTCACCACGAGCCTCTACATCAATATCAAGATATTTATTTACGTTGAACTTACCCAATAAACCAACAGAACCATTAATATAAGCACCTGCTTTATTATCAGCACCAGCAGGACGAACCTTATGCCAACTTTGACCAGCCACTATGTCCTGCACTTCAAACGAACCGTTACCTTTAGCAATCGTCAAACCTGGACCTGCAAAAACAGACAACGTGAACACACGATCAGGATTGTATCCACAAATGGCATTGGAAAGATTAAAAATTCCATCCAAGCGTAATTGGCCTACATTCTTACTATAACTATTTTCGCTACCAATCATTTCGCCATTTGCACCGTATGTACCGGCAGCCCACTGGGTATCAAAATTAGCTTTCCACAAGCCACCTTGTGCACGAACACCCCAAACCGGAGTAAACCATTTACCCAACGATACAGTGATGTGAGGAGCAGGATCGCCAAATTTTCCTTCGCTCTTACCTGAATTTACGATAGAAATACCGCCCGTAACGCTCACGAAGATATTATCCGTGGCTTTCTCGCTAACGTATTTCTCTTTTGTCTGGGCATTGGCAACCATAGTGGCACCAGCCAGCACTAAAGAAAATATTGCTAATTTACTTTTCATTGTTTTTAGTTTTTAATATTTCAACTCTTTTTGTTCTTATTTGCCTCCCGACCACTCTCTTACTTCAGATAAATCTTGTAAGTAAGTCCGCCGGTAAAGTATTTCATTCTTTGCAATTCTACCTGCGCATGCAAATGGTTGAAAAGCAAATAGGTAGCTCCGAAAGCAAAATCTTTCGAATCATACTCTGCAATCACTCTCAATTGCGGATGAAAAGAAGGATTCCAAGTAACGCCAACCGCAGGTCCATTAAGCGGATAGTCTTTTCGGTGATTGAATAGATAGGATAAATGAACACCTATTTCTTCACTGCCTACTGGAATATGCTTTGTTGCCGCTACATAGAAACGACAAAAATACCCATTCCCATCCACTGAGGAAATCTGTCCATCACCAGATTCGGTATAAGGATCGGATGTTCCTACAACCACTGCCGGCATATACTTCCAAAACTGTCCTTCTTTCAAAAGCCTGAACCTAACAGAAAAATATCTGTCCTGGTTGGTAAATCCAGTGTAACCATAAGGAGCAAGTCCCAATGCTTCCGCTTTAAAAAGCGTACAAGTATATGCAACTTCCATCCACGGAAATATGGTCACATTCAGAAAGTAATTGTACGTATGATAGTACCATGTAGGAGGAGTTATCTCCTGATTTAAAAAATTTCCACCGATCATCACCGTCTTATCCATTTGCATTTCTGCCGAAGGAGCATGCAATAAACCGGTAGTGCCATATGTTAACTGAGCAGAAAGCAGGAGCGGACAACATAAAGCAAATACGAAAAGAATCAATTTCCTATACATTATGCTCCATGCTTTAGTTCAACAAAACATTTCTACAATCTACAAATTACAACTCCGGAACCATGATACCACCACCAGAGTTATCACCGGCACCATGACCATGACCATGTCCGTGGTAATGTGCAAATGTAGTCTGTTCGTTTTCAAAAGTCACTTTGACAATACGTTTCACAGTTACAGTATAATCTTCGCCGGCATAAGAGAAGTTGTAAGTCTTATATTCATACAGATAGGAAACCGTAACATTTTTCAATGCAGTTTGAGGTGCAATCAAAATATTATAGACCATATTAGCAGTCTTAAAGGTTTTAGTTGGTTCCTCACCCAAATCGTTCTTGATATAGTCTTTAATCCAAGCTATTACATCGTCCGTAGACTTAGTTTGGGCAAACGAATAAATGTCATCCTCCGAATCAGGATCAACTATCGCACCTTGACGCACTATAAAAGTACGAGTAATAAGCAAAGGTTCATCACTTTTATTCATGATGTCTAAAGCTACATAATCCGGATCCTCTCCACTCATCGTTACATCTTCTCCTTCCATCTTGTTAGAAGAAGAAACCACCATACCCTCTGGGATAAATTCAGTGTAATTCACTACGATATCCTTGTAATAAGTAACAGCCTGTCCATTAGCTATTTTTTCAATGGACACAGTAGCAGTTTTACTGTCATAAGAAGCCGTTCCAGCCACTGTAATGGTTACAGCACCCGATGTACCACCATTCACAGCCTTTACAATCTGGTAAACACCATTTTCATCAGCCGTAGCAGTACCTTCAATAGCACCACTCAATGCAACAGAAGCATTCGCCACAGGAGCTCCTGTGATGTGATTTGTTACCGTACCCACAAATGTATACATTGCATCCGGAGCAACATACGGTTTAGTTACGTCACCGTTTTCTGAATCATAGCAGCTTGCAAACACAGTACCAACCGCTAAAATAGCTAACGCCATTTTGGCGCTAAAACTAAACAACTTACTTTTCATTTTCATCTCAATAAAATTAATAATTTAACAATTCAGATTTTACAAAATATGGATTAAAACTATTTTCTTGTGCTATCGTATTTCCTAAAGTAGCCGTATAAGATTTTCCATAATATCGCTCGTTACCAGCATTATATGTCATTCCAAACGAGCGGGAAGGCAATACACGAGGAATATAACCTCTTCGTTTGTACTTATATGGAGGCAAATTAATCTGAAAACGAAATCCACCATTATAGCCATTATTACCAGCATGCTGCACTTTCATGCCATAAAAACCGATAGATGCATAACGATAGTTTCGCGTCATTTCAAATCGCAGGCCTTTTTCACCCAATAGATACTGTTCAGCTTTCAATTTAAACTGGGTATTGTATTTGGGCCAATAAAAGCCTCCCCCCAACGTCCATGTTAATCTTTTCAAAGGGCTCACTTTCCATCGCCAATTTTCAAATCGTGACTTACCGGTATACCCGATGCGTCCTTCCACTGAAAAGCGTTCATCCTTAAAATAATGTATCGCACTAAGGTCTACTCCCCACCGTTGATTCGTAAATGTTCCAACGGCAGCGGTCATAAAAATATTCCATGGCAGCCGCACCTGTTGGCTAAGTCCGATATATCCTTGCCTGACTTGCTCATACGAAGGGCCATATTCATTATAGATAGGAATAATCACCTGTCCAGTAAACTTTCCTCCCTTCCACAATGAGACTTCGATTGTAGGATCTAAGTTAAACAAGACTGTATATATCTGAGTTATAACCAAATTCTGCATCGAAAGTTCTGGATACACCACAATATCAACCTTAAACAAAGAACTATTTTTCGTCTTTATCTTCCGCGCCTGCTTCCAAGAGTCCTTCAAATCATAGCTGACTTCCCAATCGCGTCGTTCAGCCATAGCAACACTATCTCCCTTCACAGGTTCGTAATAAAGCGAAATCTGAGGCACATTATTATCTAAAACAATGATTCGGCAAGATTTGTTTTCAGGCAATCCCATCTTTTGAATGGCATCGACTGCCTTACCAATACCTACGCCTTGCAAACGGTATGCCGAGTTTTGCAAGACATACACGCGCTCATTGTCATCCTCAGTCCACCCCACGTTTTCAAAGCCCATTTCTACCAGTGCATCCACTGTGCTTTCCCCGCTCTGACCATATCCATATATAGAATACAAGCAGAATAGAAAGAACGCCGTACAATGTACTGCCATTTTAGCAGACAGGCTTTTTTGCATACTGGAGTTTTTACACTTCATTTCTTCAACCTTTTTTGTATCCCATAGGTACAAATTACGGTGCAAAAATAGGCACATTTTTAATAACGCCAAAAAAATATTCATAAAAAATAAGAGAATGCGTTTTTTTTCACAAGAAATCGGCTATAAAAAAGTAATGCAATTGCCGTATCTATGCCAAAAGTTTTTTATTTCAAGCAAAAATCATGTATTTTTAATAGAAAAAAACAGCATTTATTCCAGCAAATAGTCAATTACCTAAAGTACCCGCCAATTCAACATTTTTTCTAATTGTACCGCCTATAAGATGATAAAAAATGACACACAAAGAAACGAGCGTCGAAATAGCAACCCTAGCGTCATCAGGCACGCTGGGTAAGGCTGGTTGGCACGCTGGATAAACACGTCAGGCACGCTGGGTACGGCATTTACCCAGCGTGCCTGCAACCCGCATCCAACAAGCGGTTGTTTTTACCTCTTCTTATTTCCCCTGCTTTACTCACTCTTAATGCTCAGCACCGGATTTTCGTTGGCTATGTGCCACGCCTTGCATACCACAGTTCCCACTATAAACACCAGTATCAACAGGGTTATGCCCACAAACAGCAGGGGATTGACAGTTATTTGTTCCACAAACTGCCACAGCCAGACAGTCCCGACCCACCAAGACACAGCCATGCCCAGCAAGACAGTCGGTACTGCTATGTTCAAAATGCCACGCGACAATAAAATAAGGATGTCACGCACTTCTGCACCGTTTACTTTGCGGATAGCTATCTCTTTACTACGCCGCAGTGTTTCATCATTGACGTAGCCTATAAGTCCTATCAGCACAATAAGCAAAATGGAAGCCGTGGTAAGCCACACGGCATTACGGAAACGGGAGACATCGGCATACAGACTTTTCACCTTGTCGGCAACCGGAATAAATTGAAAAGACAAGTTTGGAAACGCTTCTTCAACAAAAGCATTCAAACGGCGCAAGTTGTCATTGTATGGTTGTTTCAGCCGGACTTCAAAATTATTATAGAAATCTTCGTTTGCCAGCAAAGCAATGGGGGGGTTGGATGAATTGGAAACCCATGTTGCGCACATCGCGGAACACACCCACGATGGTTCCCCAACGGTCAGAGACTCCGTTCAGATGTTTCCCCACAGCACCGTCGGTCCACTTCATGAGGCGGACCAGTTCTTCGTTCACCAACAAATCGCCTTTATTGCGTAAAGGACCTCCTTCTATGATTTCAATGCCCATTACTTCGGGATAGTTACGGTGTACTATATTGTAGTTGAGTACCGCAATACGTTTTCCATCGTTTCCCCACAGGCCTGTTGTCCAATACTGTCCCAGCACCCCGCTCGTACCGGAAGTCACTCCTTCCACATAGGGTTGACGGCGCAAATAATCGCAAACATGCTCGCCCACCGGTTTTTCCAGCCAGCAACTCGCTTCCATCAATCCCGATAAACGAATCCCCATATCACGTTCTGTCAGCATGCTGTATTGCAGTGCAGTAACAGCCAACAATCCCAGCACAAAGCTGATTCCGGCAAACTGTACCGCCAGCAACGTACTTTTCCAACCGCGCTTACCGTCGGTATAACGGCGGAAAAGCTGCGTTACCGGAACACGTGCAAACATTTTGCCCGGCAACACCCCCGCCACAACAACCAATAACAGGACAGTGAGTAGAGGAACCCACAATGTTTGCCATGTGAAAAGATCCGGAACTCCCACGCCCAGCACTTTCTCTATAACGTCGCGAAGCACAAATATCAGCAGGGTCGAAAAGACGGCAGCCAGCAACACAAACAAACCCGTTTCCAGCAAAAACGAAAGAAAAATCTCACCCGTACCGGCCCCACAACATTTATATACGCCCACCGCCTTGG
>Ga0192240_10609_pt1 | contig 13317 bp, 12 predicted proteins | sample Koala_Koa27_H3_FD_131237 | JGI IMG/M metagenome (GOLD analysis project Ga0192240, IMG submission 131237) | Enriched cells from koala feces incubated with labeled cellulose particles, San Francisco Zoo, California, United States - Koala_Koa2-7_H3 ...
TGATCGGGTATCTGACTTATTTTCAGATCTTCAAAAGCGAGAGTGTGATCAGCAGCTCTTACAATTCCAGGCTGGATCTGTACGCGGAGCACGTCATTCGCGGAGACATTCTTTCTGCTGACGGGGAAGTCCTGGCTACCACCAGTGTCTCCGACGACGGTACAGAGACAAGAACCTATCCCTATGGCCGGATGTTTGCACACGCGGTCGGATATTTTAATAACGGGAAATCCGGTATTGAATCTACGTACAATTTTAATTTGCTCCGTTCCCATTCCTTTTTCTTAAAGCAGATTTTAAATGATCTGATGGACGAGAAAAATATGGGTGACAGCGTGGTGACGACGCTGGATTATGATGTGCAGGCGGCGGCTTACAATGCTCTGGGCGATAACGACGGCGCCGTGGTGGTTCTGGAAGCCTCCACGGGGAAAGTGATTGCCATGGTGTCCAAGCCGGATTATGATCCGAACACACTGGCGAGTGAGTGGGATTCCATCGTCAGCGACGATTCCAACTCTGTGTTTTTAAACCGTGCCACCTCCGGTTCTTATCCGCCCGGATCTGTTTTTAAAATTTTCACGACGCTGGAATATATCCATGAAAATGCAGACTATGACACCTACACGTTTACCTGCGAGGGTGAATTATCCATAGACGGAAATGAGATTCACTGTTACCACAATTCGGTGCACGGGACGGAGGATCTGATCACCTCTTTTGCCAATTCCTGTAACACGTCCTACGCAAGCATCGGACTGACGCTGGATATCAGCAGCTTTCAGTCTCTGCTGGAGGATATGCTGTTTAATACCACGCTGCCCGGTTCCCTGTCCGGCACGGCAAGCAGCTTTTCCCTGTCGTCGGACGACAGCACCGGAAAGATCATGCAGACCGCGATCGGACAGGGGGATACCTCGGTGACGCCTCTGCATATGGCTATGATCGCCGCAGCGATCAACCAGGACGGCGACCTTTACACACCCTATATCGTGGATCACACAGAGAATGAAAACGGGACGGTGGTGAAACAGTATCATTCTTCTGAGTATGGTTCCATTCTCTCGGAATCTGATGCGGCCATCCTGCAGGAGTATATGTCTGCGGTGGTGTCTTACGGAACAGCCACCGCCTTGAGCGGGCAGAGTTATGACGCGGCGGGAAAAACCGGTTCGGCGGAGTATGACAGCGAGGGCAACAGCCACGGCTGGTTTGTCGGATATGGATCTAAGGACGGATATTCTGACATCGCGATCGCCGTGATCGTGGAAGACGGCGGCAGCGGAAGTTCCTCCGCGGTGCCGGTGGCGAAAGCGGTGTTTGACTGTTACTTTAACCAGTGAATTTACTTGACATATCAGATTCTGTGAAATATAATAGCGTTGTTTCTTGTGCTACTATAGTAGCACGTTAGCACACTAAAGTATTTTCCCGAGGGGAGGTTTCTATGGCAAATCAGTTATTACATACGCCGGAAGGCGTGCGCGATATATACAGTGATGAATGTGAGAGAAAGTCCATATTGGAGAACAGGATCTATGCGGTTCTGAAATCCTATGGCTATCATCCGATCCAGACGCCTACATTTGAATTTTTTGATATTTTCGGGAAAGAGATAGGGACGACGCCGTCAAAGGATCTGTATAAATTTTTTGATCGGGAGGGCAATACGCTTGTCCTGCGGCCGGATATCACGCCGTCCATTGCACGCTGTGCTTCGAAATACTATATGGATGATGATGTCCCCATCCGTTTTTGCTATACGGGCAGCACGTTTATCAACAACAGCAGCTATCAGGGTCTGTTAAAGGAGGCGACCCAGTCCGGTGCGGAGTACATCGGAGATGCTTCCGTGGAGGCGGATGCGGAAATGATAGCTCTCACGGTGCAGCTTCTCTTAAGTGCCGGCCTGAAAGAATTTCAGGTGAGTGTCGGCCATGTGGATTTTCTGGAGGGATTGTTTGAGGCATCCCATCTGGGGGAGGATACAGAGAATCAGATTCGGGAGCTGCTCTTAAACCGCAATTTCTACGGGGTGGAAGACCTGATCGCCCATGCAGAGTTAGAGGAAAATCTGACCTGGCTGTTCGGGCTGTTGAAAGATGTGATGCTGACCAAGGTAAAACTCCAGGAGGCCAAAGAAAAGGCGATGGCTTATCCGAAAATCTACGGGGCACTGGACCGGCTGGAACAGCTGGAAGACCTTCTTCGCATCTACGGCGTGGAACAGTATGTTTTTTATGAGATGGCGATGGTTTCCAACCTGCACTATTATACGGGTATCATTTTTTCCGGGTATACGTTCGGAAGCGGCGAAGCTGTCGTAAAAGGCGGACGCTATGACAATCTGCTGAGCTCTTTCGGAAAAACAGCCCCGGCCATCGGATTTGCCGTGGTGGTGGAGCAGCTGATGAGCGCGCTGCAGCGGCAGAATATCCGCATTCCGTTTGAAAACAGGACAAAATGGTTTGTTTACCGGGAGAACAGACATGCGGATGCGATCCGGGATGCGATGGTGCTGCGCCGTCAGGGAGAAAATGTGGAGATGATGCCTTTGAATGAGGCAAACACAGAGGAAACCTATCAGAAATACGCGGAACAGTTCCACGTGCTGGATATTGTATACTACGTATAATTGTCATTAGTGAGAACGAGGGATTGGAATACAGATATGAGATATTTAACATTTGCCCTTGGAAAGGGCCGGCTCGCAAAGACGACATTGAAACTGTTTGAGGAGCTCGGCATCACCTGCGAGGAGATGAAGGATAAAGATACGCGAAAACTGATTTTTGTAAACGAAGAATTAAAGCTGCGGTTTTTCCTGGCGAAAGGTCCGGATGTCCCTACTTACGTCGAATATGGCGCCGCCGATATCGGCATTGTCGGCCGGGATACGATTCTGGAGGAAGGGCGCAACATTTATGAAGTGCTGGATCTGGGCTTCGGAGCCTGCAGGATGTGTGTCTGCGGACCGGAAACCTCGAGAGAACTTTTGCAGCATCATGAACAGATCCGTGTGGCGACTAAGTACCCGAAGATCGCGAAAGACTATTTTTACAATAAAAAGCACCAGACGGTGGAGATCATCAAGCTGAACGGCTCCGTGGAACTGGGACCGATCGTAGGTCTGTCGGATGTGATCGCGGACATCGTGGAAACGGGATCCACGCTGAAAGAAAACGGCCTGATGGTGCTGGAGGAGGTGTGCCCGCTCTCGGCGCGGATGGTGGTAAATCCGGTAAGTATGAAACTGGAACAGAAGCGGATTCAGAACCTGATTGCGGGGCTGCGGAGAGTGATCACAGAAGAAAATAAGGAAGTGTAAACGCAATAAGATCGGTGGTTCTGTATATCGTCATTGTCACAGCGGATGACGGCAGAGAATCATTTTGAAGACAGGAACAAAAATTTACTGTTCACAGACCGATTTTGCTTTGGATATTGATGCACTGTGAATAATAACGAAAGGGAAAACAGTATGCGAATTTTAAATCTGACAAAAGAGACGATCAGCAACTTGTTATCAGATCTGCTGAGGCGCAGCCCGAACAATTATACAGAGTACGAAGAGAGCGTCAACGCGATTATCGCAGATGTGAGAGCGCGGCGGGACGCGGCTGTGTTTGATTACACGGAACGGTTCGACGGGGCGAAGCTGACAGCCGACACTGTGGAAGTGACGCAGGCGGAGGTGGACGAGGCCTACGCGCTGGTGGAACCGGAGCTTCTGGAAGTGATGCGCAGGGCAAGGGAGAATATCCGGGTTTACCACGAGAAACAGAGACAGTACAGCTGGTTTGACAGTTCCATTCCGGGAACGATGCTGGGACAGAAAGTGACCCCGATCGCGAGAGCTGGTGTATATGTGCCGGGCGGGAAAGCCGCGTATCCCTCCTCCGTGCTGATGAATATCATTCCGGCGAAGGTGGCGGGCGTCGAGGAGATCATTATGACGACCCCCTGCAGCAGAGAGGGAAAAGTAAATCCGGCGACGCTTGTGGCAGCCAGAGAGGCCGGCGTGGACCGCGTTTTTAAAGTGGGCGGAGCCCAGGCCATCGCGGCCATGGCGTTCGGCACGGAGAGCATCCCGAAAGTGGACAAGATCGTGGGTCCCGGCAATATCTATGTCGCGCTGGCGAAAAAAGCGGTGTTCGGCTATGTGAGTATCGATTCTATCGCGGGACCCAGTGAGATTCTTGTGCTGGCAGATGAGACGGCGAATCCACGCTATGTGGCGGCTGATCTGTTATCCCAGGCGGAGCACGATGAACTGGCCTCCGCGATTCTGATTACCACCAGTGAGACACTGGCAAAGCAGGTGTCTGAGGAGGTGGACCGGTTTACCGCGGTGCTTTCCCGGAAGGAAATCATAGAGAAATCTCTGGAAAATTACGGCTATATCCTGATCGCGCCGGATCTGGATACGGCGATTGAGACAGCCAATGAGATCGCGTCCGAACATCTGGAGATTGTGACGGCCAACGCCTTTGAAGTGATGACAAAGATTAAAAATGCAGGCGCTATTTTTATCGGAGAGTACAGCAGCGAGCCGCTGGGGGATTACTTTGCGGGTCCGAACCATGTGCTTCCCACGAACCAGACCGCCCGGTTTTTCTCCCCGCTGTCGGTGGATGATTTTATCAAGAAATCCAGCATCATTTCTTACTCGAGGGAAGCGCTGCAGGATGTCTATCAGGATATCGCCCGCTTTGCGAAAAACGAGCAGCTGACTGCGCACGCGAATTCGGTGTTGGTGCGGTTCGAGGAAGAGGGTCAGCCGGAGTAAAGGTTCTTTGCGGCCGTACTTAGCGCGCAGGAAGCTATGAATATTATGATGGAACGAGTCGAACGAGCATATTTCGCAGAAAAAATGATCAGAGTACAGAGTTTCAGTTATGATATAGAAAACAGAAACTAAGCATCGGGAATGTGTAGTTATAGAAAGGATAACATGCCATGAGCAGAAAAAGAAAAGCAGAGATAACCAGGAAGACAAATGAGACAGATATCCGCCTGGCGCTGAATCTGGATGGCAGCGGAAAGCAGGAGATCGCGACAGGGGTAGGGTTTTTTAATCATATGCTTTCCGGATTTACGAGGCACGGTTTTTTTGACATGGAGGTCAGCGTGAAAGGCGACCTGGAGGTGGACTGCCATCACACCATAGAGGATACCGGAATCGTCCTTGGCACGGCCATCCGCGAGGCGCTCGGAGATAAAAAAGGGATCCGCCGCTTTGGGAGCATGATTCTCCCCATGGATGAGACGCTTGTCCTGTGTGCGATTGATCTCTCCGGAAGACCGTATTTTGTTATGGACGCGGAGTTTCCGGTGGAAAAAGTGGGGGACATGGATACAGAGATGGTGCGGGAGTTTTTTTATGCGGTTTCTTATTCCGCGGGGTTGAACCTGCATCTTAAAGTGTTGTCGGGGGGCAATGCCCACCATATGATCGAGGCGATGTTCAAGGCGTTCGGGAAGGCTCTGGATGAGGCGGTTTCCTTTGACCCCCGCATTGCAGATGTATTATCGACGAAAGGCAGTTTATAAGATGGAAAAGAAACAATTCGACAGCAGCCTGGCGCGGCCGCTGAACTCTTCTCTGGAGTGGTCTTCGTTCAAGCTGAATGCGGATGGCATGATTCCGGTCATCGTCCAGGATGATCAGAATGACGAGGTGCTGATGCTCGCCTATATGAACGGGGAAGCCTGGCAGAAAACACTTGAGACGGGGCTTATGACTTATTACAGCAGGAGCCGGAACGAACTGTGGGTAAAGGGCTTGACGTCGGGGCATTTCCAGTATGTCAGATCCCTGAAGATTGACTGTGACCGGGATACGATCCTGGCGAGGGTCGTTCAGGTGGGCGCGGCCTGTCATACGGGAAACCGGAGCTGTTTTTATACGGAGCTGACCTGACGTACCTGGTGTGAGAAATCTGGATGTGACGCGTCCTGTGGGATTATATGATCTGACAACGGACATGTAATCCGACGTGGCGGTTTCTGTCATACATTTCTCGGAAATTCATATCATCATACTGTAAAGGGTTTTTATCTCGGTATCATCCTCAGTACGGGCTTTTACACCAACATCATCACGGTATGCCGGGGTCAAAAAAACAGGGATGATAAATAGCGGAGGGTATCGTATGGATCAGCAGAGGTATTATGACAGAAAGCAGTATGTGGAGCAGGCAAGAAACAGCTTTGGCATGGAGGAACGATCCGGGAAAAGCAACAGCCGGGAGTTTTATGACAGAGAGGCGGAAGCAGAAGAGAGAGAGCCGCGGAGCTTTTTTAAAGTGCGGCTGATCCTGGCGGTGCTGCTTTTTGCCGGATTCTTCCTGCTTCGAACAACAGGCTGGAATTATCAGGGGATTGACGCTCAGACGATTCAGGAAAAAATTGCGAGTGATATTGCTCTGCCGGATTCTTTTCCGCAGTTGTCCGATGTGATATCTGTGTTTGAGAAAAAGTGATGTGGTAGTAAGTTGTGGTAATTTTTACCGATGGGGGGGTACGTTTGATTTTTCGCAAATATGCTTTGTAGAAAATTGAAGTCTGCTATTTTATTCCCTATCTATATATATTGAAGTGGGGAATAAAAGCGGGGATTACACAGTCAGATTAAATCCGACGCGTGTCAAATATAGATCCGCCCTATAATACAAGGAATGAAAGCTGGGTATATAATGACAATGTGAATGATCCAAAAATTCGGAATTGACTGGGGAAGGAAACTATGAAAATTGGAGTGATAGGAGCGGGAGATATCAGCGGAATTTATCTCCGCAATATGACGCAGGTTTTTCGCAACACAGAGGTGGTGTCCTGCTGTGCCAGACACCCGGAGCATGCACAGAAAAAAGCGGAGGAGTTCGGCATCCGTGCGATGACGTTTGATGAAATTCTGTCTGATCCTCAGATTGAGCTGGTGCTTGTCCTGACCGGCGCGGCGGAGCATTATTCCATCATCCGCCGGGCGCTTCTGGCGGGAAAGCATGTCTATACGGAAAAGACCATGACGATCACGCTGGAGCAGGCAAAAGAGCTGGTGGAGATTGCCGATGAGAAAGGGCTTTATCTTGGTTCTGCGCCGGATACATTTTTGTCCCCGGCGTTTCAGGCCGTGAAAAAAGCGATTGAGGAAGGAAAAATCGGGGAGGTTACCTCGTTTCAGATTCAGGCGACGCGCTGCATCGATGTGCTGGCGAGTTTTGCCCTCTTTTTGCGGGAACCGGGCGGGGGAGTCTGCCAGGATTACGGCGTATATTTTCTGACTGGGCTGGTCAATTTGCTGGGACCGATAGACCGGGTGATGGCGGTTTATCAAAACCGTGCAACAAAGCGAATCAACTGCATCCCCGACAGCCCGGATTTCGGAAAAGAGTTTGAATACCGTAATGAGTCGCAGGTGGATGCCATCATTACAACGGAAAGTGGCGTGACCGGCACATTTTCCATCAACGGGGAAAGCCTGATTCCTGATCTTGGCTATTTTAATATATACGGCACAAAGGGGATGATCAGTGTCCCGAACATGAATGAGTTTATGGGGGAGGCCATCCTCACGCCGCAGCCGGAGAGTTATTTCTCGCCGGTGGAACATATAGTGCTGTCCTGTGAGTATACGCTCCCGGACAACGGGAGGGGAATCGGTGTCGCGGAGATGGCGGACGCGATTGAGAGCGGGCGCCCGAACCGCGCCGGGAAAGAGATGGCTTTCCACGTGCTCGACACAATTCTTTCCATGGAAAAAAGTGCAGAATCCGGCTGCTTTGAGAGCGTTGCATCGACCTGCAGGATACCGGAACCAATGACAAAGGAGCTGATTGTAAAAATATGCAGATGATATTGTTTGATCTGGACGGGACGCTGCTTCCCATGAATCAGGATGAGTTTACCAACGGATATTTTCAATTTCTGGCGGGAAAAATGTCGAACCACGGTTATGAACCGAAGAAACTGATTGATACTGTCTGGGCCGGAACGGCTGCAATGGTAAAAAACGACGGAAGTTGCAGCAATGAGACTGCGTTCTGGCGCACGTTTACGTCTATTTATGGAGAGGAATCGCTGGCGGATATCGGTCTGTTTGAGGATTTCTATCGGGGTGATTTCCAGAAAGCAAAGAAGTTCTGCGGGCAGAACCCGGAGGCGGTTGCCGTGGTTCACAGACTGAAAGACATGGGATACCGCGTGGCGTTGGCGACAAACCCGCTTTTCCCGGCCATTGCGACGGAGAGCAGGATCCGCTGGGCGGGACTGGAGCCGGAGGATTTTGAGTGGTACACCACCTATGAAAACATCGGATTTTGCAAGCCGAATCCTGCTTATTATCTGGAACTGACGAAATACCTTGACATTGCACCGGAGGAATGCCTGATGGTCGGCAACGATGTGGATGAGGATATGATTGCCGCGCGGAAAACAGGGATGGATGCGTTTTTGCTCACAGACTGCCTGCTGAACCGGAAAGATAAAGATATTTCTCTTTATCCTCAGGGGAGTTTTGCGCAGCTGATGGAGTATATAACGAGAGATGCAACCTGAATGCGGTTTCGCGTGTTTATCTGGGAATATTTTACCAAACTTTTCATACAGGCGGTTTCGCGTGTTATTTTTCACAGGTTACCCCAGTGCTTATTTATTCTCTATACGGACTATTTTCCCTTATTTGGCATTTTAGTCGGTATGGGCTTGAAGAATTTACGGACGAATTCTCCATTTCTGCCCATTTAGTCGGTATGGGCTTGAAGAATTTACGGACGAATTTGCCATTTTTCCTATTTAGTCCGTACGGGCTTGCAGTATTTACGGACAAATTTACTATTTCAGTCCATTTAGTCCGTATAGGATCACAGTATTTACAGGCAATTCCCCTGCCTTGTTTTCTTCGCCTGTGTAAAGAATTAAGAAGACATCAGGAAAACTTTCGAAAGGCAACTTGTAAAGAGCGGAACTTTATAAACAGAGAAAAATCCGCACTTTATAAACAGAGAAAAATCCACTTTATAAACAGAGAAAAATCCGCGGTTGACATCTATGAACAATAGTGTTAGTATAAAACACAGCGAAAATAAGAAAATTCGATGAGCAAAGAGAGTACTTTTACCGACTGCTCCACAGAGAACCGGCGTTGCTGAGAATCCGGTGTGTAAGTGTAAGAGGAATGGGTTTGTGAGATGCTTCTGCGAAAGGTATTTATCGTATCACGAGTAGCAGGCGCCGTGTCCTCACGTTACAGGGGAAAGATATCGAAGAGATTCTGTATCGGATAAGGTTGTGCGGTTGATTTATATTTGTATCAAAGACCGGCAATGAACAAGGGTGGCACCACGATAATTCGTCCCTGATTGTGTTTTACAATCACGGGGCTTTTTTTATATCATAGGAAAGACCTTGTTGTTGTAAAGTGTTAAAGTGTCAGCTTTCCTATGATAAAAAAACACTCCGTGAGGATGCGCAGCTCGCGGATTGGAAGTTTTTGCTGCGCAACCGCTCGCGCGAAGTGTCGCAGAGCGACACTTTATTTTTATAAAAGTTCATAGCCTCAGACATATGACGCTGGTTTTTAGCGTCATATAGTCCGCAGGACGGTCTGTGGCCTGATGTTTTGAAAGAAAAAAGAAAAGGATCCAGGACATGAAACGAATTTTAAAACTTTACAAAAAGACGGTGAGTATCATCAATGAGACCCCCATTGAAATGTATGAAAACCTGGCAGGGGCGGGGAAAGGATTCCTTCTGGAAAGCTATGACAAGAATTATGATATGTTTACCATTTTCGGAGCGGATCCGGAGGAGATTATCACTTCGCGCGGAAACGCGCTGGTCATCACAAAGGCGGATGGCTCCGAGGAGATCCGGGAGGGGAATCCTCACGAACGGTTAAAGGAATACTACAGTGAATTTGAGATTCGAAAAGACAACCAGGAGCTTTCTTTTAGCGGCGGTCTGGTGGGAAATCTCGGTTACGATTATATTCGTTATACGGAGGATCTTCCGGACAATAATCCGGACGATATCGGGATAGAGACCATCCAGATGATGTTGATGACACATTTTATCGTGGTGGATCATGTGTCGGAGACGATGACCGCCATTGTCCTGGATGAGGACAATGAGAGCGGAAAGGCGCGCGCCCTCGCTCTGGCGGCGGAAATGCTGGATGCAGCCCGGACAGATGTGCCTGAGAATCATAAGAGGGAGGTGTTTGTCCGCGACGGCAGGATTATTCATAAAACGGACACATTACAGGAATATAGTGAAAAAGTGGAAAAAATCCGTCACTATATCCGGGAGGGACATATTTTCCAGACCGTGCTGTCCCAACGGTGGACGATTGAGACCGGGCAGGACGGGTTTACCCTGTATAAGCATCTGCGTGAGATCAACCCCTCGCCCTATCTGTATTATTACAATTACGGCGATTTCGAGGTGATCGGAAGTTCGCCGGAGATGATTGTAAAACAGCAGGGAAACCGTGTGTTTACCTGTCCCATCGCAGGCAGCCGCCCGCGCGGGAAGTCAAAGGAAGAGGACATTGCCCTGACCGAGGAGCTCCTGGCAGATGTGAAAGAGCTGGCTGAACATGTGATGCTGGTAGACCTGGCGCGGAATGACATGGGGCGCATTTCCGAATTCGGCACGGTAAAAGTCACGGAATTCATGAAAGTGCAGTATTACTCTCACGTGATGCACATCGTGTCTCTGGTGGAAGGGCGAAAAAAAGGGGTCTATCATCCGCTCGATCTCGTCGCTTCTTTCCTGCCGGCGGGAACCTTAAGCGGCGCGCCGAAAATCCGGGCGATGGAGATTATCGATGAGCTGGAGACGACGCGGCGCGGACTGTACGGCGGCGCGACCGGATATGTGGATTTTTCCGGCGATATGGATTTTTGCATTACGATAAGAACCATGATAAAACAGGGGGAGAAAGTGTACCTGCAGGCTGGAGCCGGTATCGTCGCGGACTCCGTTCCCGCCAATGAATACCAGGAGTGCTGCAATAAGGTGATGGCGCTGGCCAAAACTCTGGTGACGGAGGAGAATTTGTGATATGATTTTATTGATTGATAATTATGATTCTTTTACCTACAATCTGTACCAGTTTATGGGGATATTCACAGACGACATACGGGTTGTGCGGAATGACAAAATTACGCTGGATGAGATCCGGGAAATGAAGCCGGAGAGGATCGTACTTTCCCCCGGGCCGAAGAGTCCGAAAGAAGCGGGTATCTGTTTGGATGTGGTGCGGGAGTTTTACGACAAGGTTCCCATGCTGGGCATCTGCCTGGGGCACCAGAGCATCGGAGAGGCGCTGGGAGGCACTGTCTCCTACGCGAAAAAGCTGCTGCACGGCAAACAGTCCGTGATCGAGCACTCCGGTACCGGTATTTTTGCGGGGGTTCCGTCGCCGATAAAAGTGGCGCGGTATCACTCCCTGGCGGTGCAGAAGGAAGGGCTTCCGGATTGCCTCGAGATTCTGGCGGAGACGGAGGACGGGGAGATCATGGCGATGCGGCACAGGGAATATCCCGTGTTTGGGATGCAGTTTCATCCGGAGTCCATCTATACGGAGCATGGGAAGAAGATACTGGAAAATTTTCTGGAAAAAACGTTCTCAATAGACAATTGAATGGGTGCGCTTGCGGACCCAGGCAGTTGTCTATTAGAGAACTATAGCGGAATGAGCAAGTAGCGCGGTAGCGCGGATTGCGAATTCTGCGGGCAGATGACGAGAGCTCTTTGGAGCGGAGTCATCTGGTTTTTTCCAAATTATTAAAGGAAAATCAGGCGATTATGTTCAACACAGACCCTTCAATTTCTTTGTTTTTCTCCGCCGCCTATTGACAGGCCTCTCCGCAAACTCGCCTGCAAAAACCAGCAGGCTCAGACATGCTGCGATGCCTGTCGCTATGCTCGAAAAATTGCAGAAATTTTCCTAAGGTCTGCTTATGAACAGAAACGCCTGATTTTCCCGCGCAATTTATCATCCCGCCTTTAGGTGAGATAATAAATTATAAATTTGCGTAATCGGTATTATACATATACAACATAGTAAAGCTTTGACTTAGGTAATCAAACTAAAGCTGCGCAAAAATCTGCAGATACAGATGTTTTTGCCTCTGACATTAAATGATAGGAGTATAGTGAATTATGATACTGGATAAGATTGTAGAAGATAAGAAGCTTCGCTTACCAGAGCACAAGGCGAGGATTTCCCCGTCTGAGATGCGCCGCCTGGCGGAGAATTATGACGGAATCTCGCCGAGCTTTCGGGAGGGACTCAAGATGCCGGGCATCTCGATTATCGGGGAATTTAAGAATGCTTCTCCGAGTCTGGGAAATATTGAGAGCAAGATTAATCTGACGGACCGGATTGATGAGTACAATGATTCCGTGGATTGCATTTCCTGTCTGACGGAGGAGGATCATTTTCTGGGAAACGTGGATTACTTAAAGCAGATCCGCGCGATTTCCCCGCTGCCGATCCTTCGGAAGGATTTTATGATCGATGAGTATCAGTTTTACGAGGCGAAGGCAATTGGCGCGAACGCGATTCTGCTGATCACGGGAATTCTCGATGATGTGCAGATGCGGGATTTTTACCAGTTGACGACGGAGCTGGGGCTGGACGCGTTGTTTGAGGCTCACGATGAAGAGCAGATGGACCGGGCCTTAAACTGCGGCGCGAAGATTGTGGGTGTGAACAATCGCGATCTTCGGGATTTTACGATTCATCTGGAGACGACGAAGCGGCTTTCCAAAATGGTGCCGGAGGACCGTGTGTTTGTGGCGGAGAGCGGTATCGTGGAGGATAAGGATGTGGAATTCCTGGCGGAGTGCCATGTGGATGCGTTCCTGATCGGGCGCGCCTTTATGGAGTCGGAGAATCCGCGGGAGCTGGCGAAGCACTGGAAGATGATATATCAGCAGAGAATGTGAGCCGGCAGATCTTGTGATACAACCGATTGTGAACGAAGTACCTGCAGGGCAGATCTGTCGTTGGCGACACTTTATTACATTAGGCGGAGAAAAAGTTATCTCCTGCCTGATTTACCCATCTAAATAGCAGAAAAAACAGTGGAAAAAGGAGGATTCCAATGTCCGTACAGGTTAAAATATGCGGATTAAAGCGGCCAGAAGATATCCGTGCGGTCAATGAAGCGAAAGCGGATTTTGCCGGATTTGTCTTTTTTGAAAAAAGCAAACGCAATATCAGTTTTGAGACGGCGCGGGAACTGCTGTCGCTGCTGGATTCTGACATCCGGATGAAACAGCAAGATTCCCTCTGCCACATTG
>Ga0192240_10612_pt1 | contig 13247 bp, 13 predicted proteins | sample Koala_Koa27_H3_FD_131237 | JGI IMG/M metagenome (GOLD analysis project Ga0192240, IMG submission 131237) | Enriched cells from koala feces incubated with labeled cellulose particles, San Francisco Zoo, California, United States - Koala_Koa2-7_H3 ...
AATGCAGTACGCTCTTCATTAAGTTTTATGTTGAAACGTGCCGGATATGAAGTTGAAGCGGTTTCTTCTCCTAAAGAAGCAATCGGGATTGTACGCTCAGTTGACCCCGAGCTTATTTTAATGGATATGAATTTTTCTTTGAGTACTTCCGGTGAAGAGGGTTTGACACTACTGAAACAAGTTAAGATATTCCGCCCTGAAGTCCCGGTAATTCTTATCACGGCCTGGGGAAGCATACAGCTTGCGGTATTAGGAATGCAGGCCGGTGCGTTTGACTTTGTTACCAAACCGTGGAACAACGCGGCTTTATTGAAATCTATAGAAACAGCATTGGTGCTTAATAAAAGAGATGTTGCTACAACCAATCGTGGAGAGATAGATAACAAATTCCGTTTCGATAAAATTATTGGTCGTTCCAGCGCTTTAACAAATGTATTAAATACAGTAGCAAGAGTGGCCCATACCAATGCTTCTATTCTAATTACGGGTGAAAGCGGAACGGGAAAAGAGTTGATAGCGGAAGCAATCCATACCAACAGTACCCGTTCTAAAGAGCCTTTCGTAAAGGTTAATTTAGGAGGAATCTCTCAAAGCCTTTTCGAGAGTGAAATGTTTGGTCACAAAAAAGGGGCTTTTACCGATGCTACTTCTGACCGGGTAGGACGATTTGAACTTGCCAATAAAGGAACTATCTTTCTGGATGAAATAGGAGATTTGGATTTAAACTGCCAGGTTAAATTGTTGCGCGTATTGCAGGACCAGACGTTTGAAGTATTGGGTGATAGCCGTCCGCGTAAAACAGATATCCGGGTGGTGAGTGCTACCAACAGAAATTTGCGTGAAATGGTAAATGTCCGCACGTTCCGTGAAGACCTTTTCTATCGTATCAATTTAATTACGGTAGAACTTCCTCCCCTGCGTGAACGTAGAGAAGATATACCGTTACTGGCCAGGCATTTTGCCGATAAGCAGTCGGAAATCAACCGACTACCTCGTGTGGAGTTTGCATCGGACGCGATTGAATTTTTACAACGACTGCCCTTTTCCGGAAATATACGTGAATTAAAAAATCTGGTGGAACGTACTATCCTGGTAAGTGGAAAAGAGCTATTGACCAGTCAGGATTTTGAAGCTCAATATCAGGGAAGAGATGCGAATCAACCCATAAGTAATTCTATTACTCCGGGTATGACACTCGACGAGATAGAAAAACAAACCATTTTGCGTACACTTGAACAAAACGATAACAATCTCTCCCGGGTAGCCTCTCTTTTAGGAATAAGCAGGGCTGCCCTCTACAGGAGATTGGAGAAATATGGAATAAAAACAGAAAAATAAGTTTTTGTAATTTATGGGAATGATACTAAAGCTATAGTATATAAAATATGCGTATAAAATACTTTTTCCTGGTATTCGTGTTTTTGTTACTCTCTGTGCTGGCATTAATGGTGTATATGCTTGCGGGGAAAGGTTCGTTCATGTTTTATCTGATAGAGGGTATTATCGCACTTACTTTCATATTCCTCATTATTTTTTACAGGAAAATAGTAAAGCCTTTAGATACAATTGGAAATGGAATGGATTTGCTTAAAGAGCAGGATTTCAGTTCACGCTTAAGCCTGGTAGGGCAATATGAAGCCGACCGGATTGTGAAAATATTCAATCGCATGATGGAGCAGCTCAAAAATGAACGTCTCTATATCAGGGAACAAAATCATTTCCTGGATTTATTGATCAATGCTTCCCCTATGGGAGTGGTTATGATAGATTTGGAAGGAAGAATAACTTCCCTTAACCCCATAGCCGTTAAAATGCTGGGCTTTCCTTCAGGCACTGACGTAGTGGGGGAAAAGCTGTCGGGTATGGATTCTTTATTGGCAAAAGAGCTGCTGGATATTCCTTTGAATGGCGTGAGAACCATACGTTTAAATGACTCTTCTATTTATAAATGTTCTCACTCTTCTTTTATAGATAAAGGGTATCATCATCCGTTTTTTTTATTGGAATCACTTACTTCAGAAGTGATGCGGGCAGAGAAAAAAGCCTATGAAAAAGTTATCCGGATGATAGCGCATGAGGTAAATAACACAACTGCCGGCATTACTTCTACGCTGGATACGGTGGAGTCGGTACTGGAAGAAGTGGAGAATACGGAAGATATAAGAGAAGTAATGAAGGTGTGTTCAGACCGTTGTTATAGCCTAAGTAACTTTATCACTAATTTTGCAAATGTGGTGAAAATACCCGAACCCGATTTAAAAACAGCAGACTTAAATGAGGTGGTTTTTTCATGTATCCGCTTCATGGAAACCATTTGTTTAAACCGCAATATCACCATTCATACCGAATTGTGTAAGGAAAAAATCCTTGTAAATATTGATAGTTCCCTATTTGAGCAGGTATTAGTAAATATCATCAAGAATTCTGCTGAAAGTATAGAAAGCGATGGAGATATTTTTATCCGTACTTCTGCATCACCTGTGTGCCTGGAAATCACAGATACCGGAAAAGGAATCAGTAAAGAGACCGAAACGAAACTGTTTACTCCGTTTTTCTCTACCAAACCTACGGGACAGGGCATTGGTTTAATATTTATTCGGGAAGTATTGACAAAACATGGGTTCTCTTTCTCTTTAAAAACCTATGCGGACGGACTAACCCGTTTTAAGATTTTTATGTCGTAGTTATAGGCATTCCCCTACTTTATATCATTATTTATTTTATTTGATAGAGAAATTTATTTATCTGAGATTTTATATTACCTTTAAGTAGATACTTAAAATATTTTGTTATAATATAAATTATTTACTTTTTGGGAAATAAAGAAAAAGTACATGAAGTAATGAGATAACTTAATTACAAATACTATTGCAATTTTTTCTGGATTTATGTTATAAGTTCTTTTTCTTTGATTTATTATTCTTCTATTTCTGTTTTGGCAATTTCCATATCTAAGATATATGGGGACTTAAGTAATTTTCTATATCTTATAAGGATAGAAAATATAAAAATGAAAAATAAAATAATATAAGCCTTCCTTTTCCGTGTATTTAATAGATTAATATTTAATGATGGAAATATAAAGAATATTTTATTTCGGTTGGTAATAAAAGTCTATTTATTGTTAATCTGTTTTATTAAGTATGCCGATTATATAGTTATTGGGATGAAAAAGGATTCTAATATAAACCCCATGAAAGCAATCAATGACTTTCATGGGGCAAGTAAGGTTAGGTGTATAAATAATTAATAAAAAATATTATTATTATCTCTCCTGGTATACCATAGAAGATTAAAAGTTGGGGCATTACAAATGTATATTTTTATTTTTATAGGACCTTGACATTAACTAAAAATAAACTGAAAACAGATGTCTCTGATTTCCAGTTTATTTTGTGCATTTCAAACAAATATATTCAATCGAAAAAAGAAAATGTTAATATAATATCTCGCATTCGTAAATGAGTATGCGATTTGCGCTTTCTACTCCTTCCAATTCCATAAGCTCTTCTACCCATTTTGTTTCTTCATCTTCCGGAACTTTAAAAACAATAAGCACCTGACCTTTGTCCCAACTTAATTGAAGTTCTTCCATGAGTAGGGTCCATTCTTTCTGATATTGTTTATTTTGTAATTGAGTAAGAATAAACTGAAGTGAATTATCATTACTTAAAGATACATCCTTTACAAAAGGTTTATCCCGAAGCTCTTTTACTTTATGGTTAAGTTCTTCCTGAGATAATTCTAACGAACTTTCGTAAGTAAAATGGGGTAACATGTAAGCGGATTCTACTTCCAAACCTATTTGATTGACTATTTGGAAACTTTTAATTTCTGAAGTTACGGTATAGGCTTCTATATAGCCCTGTTGATAGCGCTCTATAGGAATGTAAGGTTCTTCATCGTTATTGCAGGAAAAAAGTGACAGTAAGACACTCAGAAAGAGTAAGTTTTTAAGTTTCATAAGTTAAGAAATAAGAGGTTTTTCATTAAATTATATATAATAAATGCAAGTCAATAAAAAATACTGCATATACTACATATAATTTTTTAATCCGCCATACTTCTTAATTTGATAAAATGATTTACAATAGCCAGGTAGTCAGAGTCGGTATGAAAATCAAATTTATTCCACAGGTCTCCCAGTATTACTGCTCCACCGAAGCCGTAATCTTTGATTTCCAGTAAGTTATCGAGACATACCCCTCCTAAAGCCATTACCTGTTGGTCAATGATTTCATCTTTTACAGATTTGCGTAATATTTCGGGAGTAAATGGAGAAATATAGTTTTTTTTGGAGATACTATTGTATATGGGACTTAGAAATACGTAATTGTAGTTGGGTTTTTTCTCTTTTACTTCCTCTAGTGAGTGGCATGAGCAACTTAAGTGTCCGTTATAGGGTTGGGGAATTTCCGGATTGCGGGAGTTCAGGTGTACTCCCATAAGATTAAATTCTTCTTTTAGGTGAAAGTGATCATGAAGCACTATTCTGCGGTGGTATTTTTCGGGAATCAGCGTTAATAGCCGTTCCAGGTAAGCGGAAGCGGTATGTGGTTTTCTGACATGAAGAATATCCAGTCCTTCTTCAAAAAAGGCAGCTATAATTTTCTCTTCTTCCACAAAGAAGTTAGGTTGAGTGATAACAATTAACTTCATGTCCGATGATATAGATTACACATTACCCTACAAATTTATCAAAAAAAAACTGATTATACAAGAAAATCAGCCTATTGTTAATAAATGGGTTTGCATAGTTCTTAAATCTACGGTCCATAGCTTACCTGACAGGACTTCACCAAAACCGCAGATAATTTTAATTACTTCGCTGGCTTCTACTGTGCCGGTTATAGCGGGTGTTACCCCGATTACGCCTTTGGAGAGGGGAGGCATATTAAGCATTCCTTCTTTATCGGGAAAGATATCCCGGTAGGTGGGACCATTGTGGTAATTGAACACGGAAACTTGGCCTTCAAAGCCGTAAATGGCTCCGTATACATAGGGCTTATTTAAACTCACGCATGTGTCGTTTATTAAATAGCGGGTTGCGAAGTTATCGCAGGCATCTACTACGATATCGTATTGGCTGATGATCCGGGCAGCGTTTTCATCGGTTAGAAAATGAGGATAGGTTTGAATAGTTACTGTGCTGTTAAGCTGGTTGAGACGCTTTCGGGCGCATATTACTTTTTTACTGTTTTCTTCTTCCTCGGTGTAAAGAATTTGTCGTTGCAGGTTGGTAATACTTACCACGTCATTGTCGATAATGCCCAGTGTACCTATACCTGCTGCCGTGAGGTAGAGTGCGATGGGAGAACCTAAACCGCCCGCACCTACGATTAATACCCGGCTTTCTGCTAATTTTTGTTGTCCCTCTTTACCAATTTCAGGCAAGAGAAGTTGTCTGTCGTATCTCATGTTTGTTTATTTTATTTATAATCGAATACTTGATCCCAATCTTTCCATACGGGGTCTAATCCAAGCTCTTTTAAGTCTTTTTCTATCTGGTTTACTGTCCGGCAATCGTTCACACTGAATTGTTCCAGGGCTTCGGGGTAAGTAAAATATCCTCCCGGTTCGGTTTTACTTGCCGCGCTCATGGTAGTAACGCCGAGGGTTGCCATGTGATTGCGGAATTCACTGCTTTCACGGGTTGAGTAGGAAATGTCTACATCCCGGTCGAATATACGGAGTGCGAAAGTGAGTTGCGCCAGTTCTTTGTCCGTCATAATAACATTCGGCTGGAAGCCTCCTTCGGAGGGACGCATGCGTGGAAAATTGACGCTGTATTTTGTTTTCCAGTAGTTTTTCTGTAAATAGCGCAAATGGTAAGCCAGGAAAGTAACATCGGTGCGCCAGTCTTCCAACCCGATTAATACTCCCATTCCTATTTTGTGAACCCCTGCTTTTCCCATGCGGTCGAAGGCATTTACCCGCCAGTCAAATTTGGATTTCATGCCTTTGGGATGATAAGTTTTATAGTTTGCTTTGTGATAGGTTTCCTGGAAACAAATTACTCCATTTAGTCCGGATTTGGTCAGGCGTTGGTACTCTTCGGTCTTCAGTGGCATTACTTCAATCTGTAGGTTAGAGAAGAAGGGTTTTGCCAGCTGAAGTGCTTTTTCTATATAGGGCACACCGGCTGCGACGGGATTTTCGCCTGTTACCAACAGCAGGTTCTGAAAAGGCCCCAGCTTTTTAATGGCCCGGTATTCGTTCAGTATTTCCTCTTCCGTAAGAATAACGCGTTGCATGGGATTGTTGTGATTGAATCCGCAGTATACGCAAAAGTTTTTGCAGGAGTTGGTAAGATAGAGGGGAATGTAGAGGGACATGGTTTTTCCGAAACGTTGCAACGTGTATTGTTGGCTCAATAGGGCCATGGTCTCCAAATAGGGAGTTGCAGCAGGAGAGATAAGCGCCATAAAGTCTTCTACATTCAGGTTTTCTTTGCCCAGGGCTCTTTTCACATCCGCGTCGGTTTTAGAGTAGATGGCGTCAGTGGTTTGCGACCATGCTATTTTTTCTAGTTCTTCTGAAAACATATTCTTTTTTCTGTTTGTAAGTAATAAGTAAAGAGGTGTGAGTTAAAAGAAAAATGATTATTTAATCCGGATTTTGACTATTCGTAGAAGAGGTAGCGAATTGGTATACCACTTCTGATATGTCGGCAATAATTTGTGAGTTGATCCGGCTTTTTTCTTCGGAGTTTTTTATAAATACGGCAATGGTGTAGTGATAGCCATCCGGAAGAAAAACAAATCCGATGTCGTTTGTACCTATGATTTGCCCGTTGGCATTGCGGTCTCCGGTTCCTGTTTTATGGCCGATAACAGCATCGGTTTCTAATAGGGGTTTAGATAAACGGTCTTTTCCGGTTTCGCAGGCTATCATGGTATTTTTTATAAAGTCCTGATAGGCTGTTGGGAGTATTTCCCGGGTGATTAGTAACTCAAGCAGCCGTGCCGCTTCAAGCGGTGTAGTCCAGTTTTGATAGCAGACAGCCAGATTTTTTTGCATTTCTTCTTCGGTTGCTGTTATTGAAAAATGGTTGATTCCCAGGGAACGGATGTAGGTGTCTGCTACCTGGGGGCCACCTATATAATCAAACAGGATATCACATGCGTTGTTATCGCTCAGTTGAAGGGTATATTCCAGTAAGGTACTGACAGGAAGGGAAATGTTTCCATCGGGATATTTATCACATAATGGACTGTATGTATCGGGTTTTAAATCTTCTTTTTTAATGGTTATCTCTGTAGTGAGTGGCAGATTCTTATGGTTAAGATAATTGGCTACCGCCAGGGCTTGATGAAATTTAAATACGCTCATTGTGGGGTATTGGGTTTTATTATTGACCGTTATGGTATCTTTACTATCCAATATTACCGCTACTCCTATCTGTGCTTTTTTGTCTTTTATAATTTCCTGTATTTTTGTTTCTAAGGTTTCGGTTTGTGCCTTTACCAGGCTAGTTGCCAGGAAGCATAAAAGGATAAGTAAATTTTTCATGTTTATTATTCGATTGTTGTTTTTTAATTGTTTGGGCCTTGTGACCTGCCTGCTGTTAACTTGAAATGGTTATCATATAGAATTTACCTGGTCTGAGGTGAATCCGGGAATGTATTACCGGATACTCTTTCTGGGGAATCATTTTATATGTGAAAGTGGAAGACTAAAGTTCTGACGGATAAACTTTGGTTACTTTCGGCCTTTCTTCTGGTTTCTTCTTATTTTCTTTAATGTATTTTTTACTGCGGATTGTATGCCTGCCGAAAAATAACCGGTGGTGGTATTTTCCAGATAAACCTGGAGTTCGGGCATCAGTTCGGGCTCGTATTCGCATAGTTTGTAGGCCAGATGAATACTGAATGCCTGAACGGCAACGGATTCTCCCGGCGAGAACATCCATTCCATACATCCGTTGAAAAACGCTATGGACATCACATCATCTAAAGGTTGGTTTAACAGGGTAGAAAGGAGTTCCCTTTTTATTCCGCTGTGTTTGGTATGCAAAGCAATCTCCATCATGCTGGTGCGTTTATCCAGAAACCATTCGGGATTTTTTTCGGCTAGTTTTTTGCATGCCCATGCCGCGCGCCATGCTGTTTTTTCGTCTGTATCCGTTATGAGCGTATATAAGGCGGGCAGCTCATCTGGATGTGCGGAGACAGATTCTACCACATCATCAATGCAGTTTTTTCGGTCTGTTCTTCGGGACAATGTTCTACTTAGCACTTCTTTAAACACTGTTATTCTTTCCATCAGTTGCTGCAATCTTTAATATCCCTGGATAATTTCATAGCACAGAAGTTAGGACCACACATCGTGCAATATTCATTGTCTTCGTGTTTGCCTTTGCGGAAATACTCCATGGCGCGTTCGGGGTCTAAGGAGAGATTGAACTGGTCTTTCCAGCGGAAATCATAGCGGGCTTTGCTAAGTGCATTGTCTCTTATCTGGGCTCCGGGATGCCCCTTGGCAAGGTCGGCTGCATGTGCGGCTATTTTGTAGGTAATTACGCCTACACGTACATCTTCTTTGTCGGGTAGTCCCAGGTGCTCTTTAGGGGTTACGTAACAAAGCATGGCTGTGCCTAACCAACCAATCTGAGCGGCGCCGATGGCACTGGTGATGTGGTCGTATCCGGGTGCGATGTCAGTAGTCAACGGGCCTAAGGTATAGAACGGTGCATCGTGACAAGCGGTAACCTGACGTTCCATGTTTTCTTTGATTTTGTGCATGGGAACGTGGCCGGGACCTTCAATAAATGCTTGTACATTATGTTTCCACGCTTTTAAAACTAGCTCTCCAAGGGTATCGAGTTCTGCGAATTGGGCTTCGTCATTGGCGTCGTAAATACTGCCGGGACGCAGTCCGTCTCCTAAAGAGATGGCTACATCGTATTGGGCGAGTATTTCGCATATCTCGTCGAACTTTTCATACAAGAAACTTTCCTGGTTATGGAGGATGCACCATTTAGACATGATGGAACCTCCGCGTGAAACAATACCGGTTAGTCGTTTGGCTGCCAGGTGAACGTTTGCTTTTTTTATACCGGCATGTATGGTGAAGTAGTCTACTCCTTGTTCGCATTGTTCAATGAGTGTGTCTCTGTAAACTTCCCAGGTGAGGTTTTCTACACTTCCGTTTACTTTCTCGAGTGCCTGGTAGATGGGAACGGTACCTACAGGTACAGGGCTGTTGCGTATAATCCATTCGCGGGTTTCATGAATATTGTCTCCGGTGGACAGGTCCATCAGAGTGTCGCCTCCCCACCGGCAAGACCATACGGCTTTTTCCACTTCTTCTTCAATGCCTGAGGTGGTAGCGGAGTTGCCCAGGTTGGTGTTAATCTTAACCAGGAAGTTACGTCCGATAATCATGGGTTCTGCTTCGGGGTGGTTGATATTTGCCGGCAGCACGGCACGTCCTTCCGCAATTTCCTGACGTACGAATTCGGGAGTGATATGGGTTTTAATTCCTCGTTTTTCACAGTCCATGTTTTCACGGATGGCTACATATTCCATTTCGGGTGTAATGATGCCTTGTCTTGCGTAATACATCTGGGAAATTTGTTTTCCTTTTTGGGCGCGATAGGGCGGGGTGATGTGTTCAAACCGAAGGTGGTCCAGACTTTTGTCGGCTTGTCGTTTTCTGCCGTATTCGGAGGTGATGGAGGAAAGTTGTTCCACATCGTTGCGTTGCAGAATCCACTTTTCCCTTAAACGGGGCAATCCTTTTTTCAGGTTGATTGTTGCCTTTTCATCGGTGTAAGGGCCACTGGTGTCGTAAACAATGACATCTTCGTTGGGGGTTGTTACTTTTTCTCCGTTGATAACATTTACCGTGGGAGTCAACTTTATTTTTCGCATAGCTACGGAAATCTCCGGGTATAATTTTCCCTGCATGTAGCATTTTTCAGAATTCGGATAGGGGGTGCGGGTTATCTCTTGTTGCATAGGATTGTTTTTTATTAGTCTAAAAATGAAGTTAAGGGAGAGGTAGCTTGTGCCAGGCTATGACTGGAAGCAAGTTGGGCTTCGAATGCCATTCTGCCTGCTTTTACCGCCAGGTTAAAAGCCTTTGCCATCTCTACGGGGTTACCAGCTACGGCAATAGCGGTGTTGACAAGTACTGCGGAAGCACCCATTTCCATGGCTTCGGCCGCATGGCTTGGAGCGCCGATTCCCGCGTCTACAATGACGGGGATGTTAGCCTGTTCGATGATGATGCGTATAAAATCTCTGGTTTGTAATCCTTTGTTAGTGCCTATGGGGGCTCCCAGTGGCATTACTGTGGCTGCCCCGGCTTCTTCCAGTTGTTTACACAATACGGGGTCTGCCTGGCAATAGGGTAGAACTACGAATCCGAGTTTTGCCAGTTGTTCGGTGGCTTTTAATGTTTCTACCGAGTCGGGCAGCAGGTAGCGGGGATCGGGGTGTATTTCCAGTTTGAGCCAATTAGTTCCGAAAGCTTCACGGGCTAATTGGGCGGCGAATACCGCTTCTTCCGCGTTTCTCACTCCGGATGTGTTAGGAAGGAGTTGGATGTGGGGTTGTATGATGTGGTTTAACATATCATCTTCTTCGTTATCGGTGTCGATGCGCTTCATGGCAACAGTTACCATTTCACTTTCGGAAGCGAGGATTGCTTCTTTCATAATTGTGTTGGCACTGAATTTCCCTGTGCCCAGAAAAAGACGGGAGTTGAATTCTTTGCCGGCTATGCTTAATTTTTCCATGATTTCTGTAGTTATTGGGTTGGGTGTGAATTATTCGTTTTTTTTTGTTTGGAGATGAATTTGAATGATTTTATTGTTATTGTTTTTAAAAAGATTGACGCATGTTTTTACAACTACTATTTGTTTCGCTAATTATTTTTAGGATTTCGGCTGTTTTTTCTATCGGATTAGTATGATTTAATATGGTTCCCGATAGTGCAATACCATGTATGCCTGTTGCTAAAATGGAAGGTATGTCTGTAGAAGTAATACCTCCAATGGCAACAATGGGAATAGTTAGGTTTTCTTTTTTCAGTTGCTCTATTATTTCATCGTAGCCTTCAATTCCCAGTAATGGACTTAAATTCTGTTTGGTAGTGGTGAAACGAAACGGTCCTAATCCCACATAGTCTGCTCCAGCTTGTATGTGTAATTTAATAGTTGGAAGTGTATTGGCTGTACCTCCTATAATGAAATCTTTTCCGAGTAGCTTTCTTGCTTCCGCAATGGGCATGTCTTTTTCTCCCAGATGTACACCGTCTGCCTGGATTTTCTTTGCCAGTTCTACTTCATCGTCAATAATGAAAGTGGCTCCGTAAGTTTTACAAGATTTTTTGAGTTGCAGTGCCACTTGTTCGATTTCCTCCGTTGGCGTGTTTTTCATTCGCAACTGTATCCAACGGCAACCTCCTTTCAGGGCAAGGAGTGCTCCGTGGTAATGAGAATATCTACTGGTATGGTGTGTAATAAATTGCAGTTTTTCCATCTTTCAACCTCCACATACAGCTTTGATGATTACCAGGTTATCGTTTTCCTGTAGTATGTGGTTTTCCCATTCCGTACGTGGAATAATTTTATTATTTACAGCAAGGGCAATTCCATTTTGAGGTAGTTGCAAATCTGTGGCAAGGACCTGGACGGAGGTGTTGAGACCGACTTCTTTTTCTTTGTTGTTTACTGAAATAATCATACTTTTAATTTTTAATAATGAATAAAAAGTAGGGTGTAAATACAAAGAAGGCTACTGGAATGAGAGAAAAGGTATTTTAAATAGGAACAATCCCTTCGGCAGTACTAACTACATCAGGTTCGTAGGGTATAATCTCAGCCTTTACAGGCACCCCTTTGTTTTTACGGTAGCAAAGGTAAAAAAATATTTCAGTAACTGTTCGGGTTTTCTATAAATAATTTGAGGTTGTTAGTTTTGAGAGCGATAGGGGATATAAAGAATTATTATCCAGAGGTTCTCTTTTCTTTTCCTGGGAGATTGGGTATGCTTTGCATGAAATTCCTTGTAGATTATTTACGGAATAAAAATAACTTATGTATTTTTACCCAATAAGTCATAATTTTTAGGAAAATAAGGTGAATGAAAAGTGTAACATTACTTATCAGTACGTATAACTGGGTGGAAGCATTGCGTGTATGTGTTTCAAGCGTATTTTTTCAGACCCGTTTGCCGGATGAAATCGTTATTGCCGATGATGGTTCGAAAGAGGAAACAAGAAAAGCTATTGAAGAGTTAAAAAGAAAATCTCCGGTTCCGTTGATTCATGTCTGGCATGAAGATAAGGGGTTCAGAAAATCTATGATTCTCAATAAAGCAATAGCAAAAGCTTCGGGAGAATATATTATTGAAGTGGATGGTGATTGGTTTTAGGACGTCATTTTATTGAAGACCACCTGGATTTGGCAGAGAAAGGATATTATGTGTGTGGCAGTAGGGTTAAACTAGATTGGAAACTAACAAACAAGGTGCTTGAAAAACAAACAGGACGTATTCATTTCTTTCAACTTAAAAAAACGGTTACTCCCAATGCGTTACGGTCGGGAATCGTGAGACGTTTTCTGGCGGAACGTTATAGTAAAGGACTTAATCATATGCGGGCGTGTAATTTTGCTTTCTGGAAAAAGGATTATGTGCGGGTAAATGGAAATGATGAGAATTTTGTAGGATGGGGATATGAGCATTTAGAACTGGTTTATCGCTTCCATAACGCGGGCATAAAAAAGAAGTTTTTAAAAATGGGAGGGGTAGCTTATCATCTTCGCCATGAGGTTTCTTCTACTTATAATAAGTCAACCAATTTCTTGATATATAAAGATACGATTGATAACCAAAGAACTTTTTGTGAAAACGGGATAGATAAATACCTGCAATCATAGGGAGGTGTTTTTCTAAACACGAAGGCACTTTATAAACTCAGTGAGCTTATAAAGTGCCTAAACTTATATAATTAAATAATACAAGTAATATAGAATGGGTTATTTCATGCGGCTTTCTACTACGTCCCAGTTAATAATTTTCCATAAATTATCAATGTGGTCGGGACGACGGTTCTGATAATCCAGATAATAAGCATGTTCCCATACATCAAATCCTAATAGCGGTGTGTAGCCGTGACGTACCGGATTTCCTCCGTTAGGCTCTTTGGTAATTACTAATTTACCGCTTTTATCTACTGCCAGCCAGCTCCACCCTGAACCAAAAAGAGTGGTAGAAGCATCTTTCATTTCTTTCTGG